>CENJ01009600.1_pt1 | contig 43092 bp, 37 predicted proteins | sample 356161 | NCBI WGS metagenome assembly CENJ01 (sample SAMEA2619531, study PRJEB7988) | marine metagenome | biome: marine biome (ENVO:00000447); feature: surface water layer (ENVO:00002042); material: "saline water (ENVO:00002010), including plankton (ENVO:xxxxxxxx)" | depth 5 m | reverse complement strand
TCCTGCGCTGCGCGCGTCGCGAGCCGTTCTGAAGGCTCGGTACCGCTGATCAGGCCGAGATCAACGAACAACGGTGCGTCAGAGCAGACCTCCTCACCGGCTTCATCGGTGAGACAGCCCGTCATGGCCTGAAACACGCGCCATACAGCACTGCCATCATATGTGGAGTAGATAAATTGAGGGGGCGCGTCCAAAGGTGTCACAGACAGCGCGAAGGTCTCGGTCAGACCGATACCCTGTTCCGCGTTCTGCTTTTCGCCATAGCGCTGCCATTGCCAGCTGCCGAGATAGACCAGCACCGCAAGCGCAGGGATCAACAGAAGGCTCATAATAGGCATTGGACGAAAGGTCATACGTAAAACTCGCTAATCGAGAGGCTACCGCCGCATGTGAAAAAGGCCTGTCATGTGACAGGCCTTTTCATAATCGAAGTCTTCAGGCTGGCCTAGTGGCCGAGAACCAGCTTCGGCGTCACGTACACGAACGCGAAGAGGAAGAGCCAGACTACGTCGACGAAGTGCCAGTACCAGGCTGCAGCTTCGAAGCCGATGTGCTTCTTCGCAGACATACCGCCGCCAAGAATGCGGAGCAGGCAAACGAACAGGAAGATCGTACCGATGATCACGTGTGCGCCGTGGAAGCCTGTCGCCATGAAGAAGGATGCACCGTAGAGCGAACCGCTGAAAGAGAAGCCAGCAGTAGAGTACTCGTACGCCTGCAGAAGGCTGAAGATGAAGCCGAGCAGAACCGTGATCACGAGGCCGTTGCGTGTACCTTCACGGTCGCCATGCTGGATCGCGTGGTGAGCCCAGGTCACAGTCGTACCGGACAGTAGCAGAATCAGCGTGTTGATCAGCGGAAGGTGGAACGGGTCGAATGTCTCAACACCTGGAGGCGGCCAGTTCGCCCATGCAGAAAGGTTCTCGTAAAGCGGGTTCGCAGAGTCCCATGTGCCGCCAGCGCGCGCGCCGTGGAAAATCGCCAGTTCGAAGAAAGACCAGAACCACGCGACGAAGAACATAACCTCAGACGCGATGAACAGGATCATGCCATAACGCAGGCCGATCTGAACAACCGGTGTGTGATCGCCAGCGCGGCTTTCCTTGATAACGTCGCCCCACCAGCCAAACATGACCCATGCGATGATCAGGAAACCAAGCAGCATGATCCAGAGTTTGCCTTCGGTGAAGAAGGTGTTTCCAAGATAGCCAAAGAGGCTGATCTCATCGCCGGTAACTTCAGTCGCCAGACCCTTCATGAAGGTCACGGCGCCGATTGCGAGAACAAAAAGGCCAATAGAGGCCAGAAGCGGCCATGGTGATGGATTGACCAGGTGATAATCGTGTTTGACTTCGGCGTGCGCCATGGAATTCCCCTGCAGCTGTTCGCACGTTCGCGTTTTGAATTACGTGTTAGTGTTCTGAAACCAAATCGCCAAGAGATGCAAGCGATTCATTGCCATCATCTGCCCGATAAAAGGTGTAAGACAGCGTAATTGTTCTCACATCGTCCAGCTGGGGCTCTTCATCGATAAGCGGATTGATGAAAAAGATCACTGGAAGCGTAATCGTTTCGCCCGGCTGATAGACCTGCTCGTCATAGCAGAAGCATTCGAGCTTGGTGAAATACGGACCAGCCTTGTGCGGCGTCACGTTATAGCTCGCCATCGCGCGAACAGGCACGTCAGACGTGTTGGTCAGTTCGAACTGGATGAGCTCGGTCGCACCGACATTCAGCGTTGTCATGCGGTCAACCGGTCGGAACTCAAACGGTACGTCAGCGACGTTCGCATCAAGACGCACAGTGATCTGGCGATCCAGAATATCGTCAGGGCGCTCTGTGGCATCCTGCGTCGTGCCGCCAAAACCTGTCACTTTACAGAAAGTGTCGTAGAGCGGCTTGGACGCAAATGCGAGGCCGAGCATGGCGACGGCAACGCCTGCAATAGATGCGCCGAGCAAATTTTTATTCACTGGTTGTTTCCTCCGCTGGTTCCATTCCGGGCGGAGGTCCCTCGCCTGCTTCAACAGGCGCATCATCAAGCTGCCAGCCTGCTGTTTCTTCCTGCCAGTCTTGTGGTCGGGCGATACCGCCCTGCAGCTTAACAACGGAAATTCCGAAAATAAGCACCATGAAGGCAACAAGAATGATTGCGAGCGCCATATTGCGCTTTTTGCGCGCATTGGCCTCGGCTTGGGTTAGCGGGCGTTGGTATTGATTAAATTCGTTCAAGGTCAGACTCCGGCCCAGATCGCAAGATTTGGTGAGGAGAAATATAGACCGAAACCGTGCTCAACAATGAGTGCGCCAAATAGTAGCGCCAGATAGAGGATAGAAAACGCAAACATGCCGAGCGCCAGCTTGCGATCTTTCGCTTCCATTTCGGGATCACCGGCTTTCGAAGCAAACACTTTCAGAGCGAAGCCAAGGAAGACGACACCACCAACAGCTGCGATCGCCGTGTAGATGTATCCACCCGTGCCGAATGCTGTTGGGAGCAGCGTGACTGGCAGAAGCATAATTGTGTAAATCAGGATCTGAAGGCGTGTGTTGGATGCGCCCTTCACAACCGGCAGCATCGGCACACCGGCCTTCTCATAGTCTTTATTCGCGACAAGAGAGAGCGCCCAGAAGTGCGGCGGCGTCCACATAAAGGTGATCAGGAACAGCGCCCATGCTTCCACAGGCATCGTGCCTGTTACGGCTGCCCAGCCGATCACCGGAGGAAATGCGCCCGCAGCGCCGCCAATCACAATGTTCTGGTGCGTCGAACGCTTCAGCCACATCGTGTAGATTACGCCATAGAAGAAAATCGAGAATGCGAGCAGCGCGCCAGCCTGCCAGTTCGTCGCCAGCGTCATGATGATCACAGACATGATCGACATGAAGATACCAAGCGACAGCGCATCGCTGGCCTGAACACGGCCTGCAGGAAGCGGACGTGTGCTCGTGCGGGTCATCACCGCATCAATGTCGGCGTCATACCACATATTGATCGCACCAGCTGCGCCGGAGCCCAGCGCAACAGCCAGAAGCGCAGCCGCGCCCGTCAGCCAGTGAATGCCGGATGGCGCAGCCACCAGACCAGCCGCAGCCGTGAAGACCACAAGCATCATAATGCGCGGCTTCATAAGCTCGAAATAATCGCGGACGGACGCCGCTGATGTGGTCGCGTTCATAGTCTGGTCTGTCATGTGTCGGTTCTGATCAGCTTATCTGGTTCTACGCACCAGCGCGAGTACAGCTAGTGCGGCGAGTATGACAATCGAGCCGATGATGCAATACATCCCAAAGCCCGAGATGCGGTTCCATACTTCGAATTGCCCCTGATAGTCCATATCGAACAGGCTGGAAGCTGACATATGTGACAATCCTGTCGGCGCGAACATCAAAACCAGACCCGCCATATAAGCCAGCCATTGCAGAAACGACAGGAAGGCATTCGGTTTACGCCCGAGCGCAGCCAGCCCCCAATAGACAATGGCAATGCCGAGCCATCCAGCCGTCATAAGCGCAGGGAACTGATATTGAGCCAGCGCAAAACCTGTCTCACCAGTCGGGGTATCAACAGAGGCAGCCCTCGCACCCAGCAGAACCAGCCCGCTCAGCGCCAACATCGAGATGACCAGTCCCTCAAGGGCCAGACGAGACCCGAGATTTGGAGACAGCGCCGCGCGAAATTTTGAAAATCCAAAGATAAAAAGGCAGGCGACGGCAATCGATCCGAAGATGATGAAGTTCGGATCAACCGAGAACGGCATGTCCGAGACACGAATCGGTCCGTCAGCGGATACGCTAACGCCCTCCTCGAAATTCTGCTGCGATGTCTTGAAAAAGGACACAAGGCCCGCGGCCGCAACAATGACGACCAGCCACAGGACAGACAGCGCGAGGAACTGTTTTGCGAAAATGAAACGGAACGTCGCGATCAGCACGGCCATGGTAATCAGGCCAATAATGATGAGCGGCGGATAGAACTCAGGTTGGCTGAACATCCAGGTGATATGTTGCACCCAGTCGCCATTCTCCGGATTGAACAAGTCCATTCGGGACACCTTTTCGAAGATTACGCGCGAAAACACGTTCCTAGGCACATTCTATGCCAGTTCACCATCTTATCCGATCGGAACTTTACCGCAAAAAAAATCGGGCCCGATTGGGCCCGATTTCTGATTTTGTTTTTCCAGAGAACTTACTTAACTTTTGGAAGCTCGTTGAACTGGTGGAATGGCGGTGGAGACGGAAGTGTCCACTCCAGTGTTGTCGCATACTCGCCCCATGGGTTCGCATCTGCTTTGCGACGGCGGACCACACTTTCGATGACCACGGCAAAGAAGACGAACAGAGACGCAAGGATGAACAGGTAACCGAATGAAGACACCTGGTTCCAGAGAACGAAGCCGTCTGCATAGTCGATGTAACGACGTGGCATGCCCTGCAGACCAAGGAAGTGCTGCGGGAAGAATACAACGTTCGCACCGATGAACATCAGCCAGAACTGAATACCAGCGAGGAAGCCGTTATATTTGATGCCGAACATCTTCTCGTACCAGTAGAACCAGCCCGCGAAGAGCGCGAATACAGCACCGAGCGACAGAACGTAGTGGAAGTGAGCTACCACATAGTATGTGTCGTGCAGAGCGTGGTCGACGCCGGCGTTAGCCAGAACAACACCTGTCACACCACCAACGGTGAAGAGGAAGATGAAGCCGATAGCCCAGAGCATTGGCACTTTGAACTCGATAGAGCCGCCCCACATTGTCGCGATCCATGAGAAGATCTTGATGCCTGTAGGAACCGCAATGATCATCGTTGCCGCAACGAAGTATGCCTTCAGGTCTACGTTCATACCGACTGTGTACATGTGGTGTGCCCACACGACGAAGCCGATGAAGCCGATAGATGCCATAGCGTACGCCATGCCCAGATAGCCGAAGACCGGTTTTTTGGAGAAGGTCGATACGATGTGAGACACGATACCGAAGGCTGGCAGGATCATGATGTAAACTTCAGGGTGACCGAAGAACCAGAACAGGTGCTGGAACATGATCGGATCGCCACCACCAGCAGGATCGAAGAAGGTCGTGCCGAAGTTACGGTCTGTCAGAAGCATTGTGAGCGCGCCAGCGAGAACCGGCAGAGACAGAACCAGCAGGAACGCCGTGATGAGCATAGCCCATACGAAGAGCGGCATTTTGTGGATCGTCATGCCTGGTGCGCGCATGTTCAGGATGGTCACGATGAAGTTGATCGCACCCAGAATAGAGCTGATACCCGCAATGTGGAGTGACAGAATGAGAAGGTCCATTGACGGGCCCGGGTGACCGGTCGTCGAAGACAATGGCGGATAGAGCACCCAGCCACCGCCGAAACCGTTACCGGACGGACCACCTGGAACCAGCATAGAGACAACAGCCAGAAGGAAGGCTGCTGGCAGAAGCCAGAACGAAATGTTGTTCATGCGTGGGAACGCCATGTCAGGCGCACCAATCATGATTGGAACGAACCAGTTACCGAAACCACCGATAAGAGCAGGCATTACCATGAAGAAGATCATGATCAGGCCGTGATAGGTGATAACCGTGTTGTAGAAGTGCTTAGCAGCTTCGATCTTCTCGGCTTGTGTCGCACCTTCAACGCCCCAAAGAACGAAGTGTGTGAGTGGGCCGATTTCAGGAGCGGCGAGCTCCATGCGGATCAGACCGGACAGGAATGTACCGACCAGACCAAAGATGATAGCCGCGATGAGGTAGAGCGTACCAATATCCTTGTGGTTCGTAGAGAAGAACCAGCGCTGGATGAAGCCGATTTTGTGATCGTCTTCGTGGTGAAGCTCATCTGCAGGCGTAATAGCGTCCATAGGCATATCTATTTGCTCCTAACCTATTACTGAACCGAAGCGAGCTGAACAGGAGACTCGTTGGTGATCTCTGCCAGATACTGGCGAGCGTCCTCAACGCTGTTACCTGTTACACGCTCAAGCCACGCTTCGTATTGCGCTTGAGTGACGACGCGGATTTCGATCGGCATGAATGCGTGATCTTTACCGCAAAGCTCTGAACACTGACCGTAATATGTGCCGGTCTCGTTTGCGAGGAACCAGAGTTCGTTCAGACGTCCAGGAACCGCGTCTGTTTTGATACCGAAAGCTGGAACTGCAAATGAGTGGATCACGTCAGAAGCTGCTGTCTGCACACGAACAACCGTCTCAACCGGAACAACCATTGGCAGGTCGACCGCGAGGTTACGTGGTGCATCAGCAGTACCTTCAGGTTCGCCAGGAAGGCCGCGGTGGATCGGGTTGGACACGAACTCGACCGGGTAATCGTCAACGATCACGTCAGTGTAAGTGTATGTCCAGTTCCACTGGTTACCTTGTGCCTTCACGTTCACGACTTCTGCCTCATCTACGTCAGGGAAGACGTCGCCGAGGTAGAGAAGGCGGAAGCTGAAGAATGCGATGAACAGCAGGATGATCACGGGAACAAGTGTCCAGACAATCTCAATCATCGTGTTGTGACTGAATTTGCTTGGAACCTTATTGGCCTTCGCGTTGTATTTAACAGCAACGATGATCAAAAGAGCGAGTACGAAGATCGTCACAGGAATAATGATCCACAACAGAATGTTATGGAAACTTGTGATCTCTTCCATGAGTGGTGAGGCGGCAGGCTGGAAGCCCAGCGCGCCATCTACAGGTACACCGTCCGCCATAGCGGGCAGTGACAACAAACTAAGCAAAGCAACGGCGATCCAGCGCACGCTCTTCTCCCCTGGCTACAAATCGAAAGTGACTTTCAGGGTAGGCCTTAAAGCCTGACAGGCGTTTGCCAAGCCCCAAAATGTCACACTTGTTCCAAAAATTGGACTTTTCCGGTATCATTTCCACATTGATTTGAACACTAGTTAAATAACGAAACTAGGTCATGAGGAGGAATGAACAATGCGAATTTTGCTGACTACCCTCGCTTTTTCTGCCCTGAGCTTCAGTGCAAACGCTCAGGTCGTTGTCTACGGATCGGGCCTCGGGCGGCAATGCTATGAAGCCGCCGAGACAAGTCGAATGACAGCGCGTGCCGCCATCGGCGTGTGCACAAATGCCCTCACTGAAGGCACAATGACCCGGCAAGACCGCGTTTCTACACTGGTAAACCGCGGTATTCTTTATATGCGCGAAGGCGAGTTCGAGACAGCCATGGCAGATTATAATCAGGCGCTGGAAATGGATCCGGACAATGCCGAGGCCTTTCTGAACATGGGCGCGGCTTATATTTACGAGCAGGATTATGCGCCCGCCATTGAGGTGCTGGACCGCGCGATCGAACTGGACGCCAACCATCTCTGGGCAGCGTATTACAATCGCGGAATTGCTCACGAACAGTCTGGCGACCTGACATCCGGATACTGGGATTTTGTGCGGTCGCAGGAATTGAATCCGGACTCTCCGCTACCTGCGCGTCAGATTGAGCGCTTCACAGTGGAAGAGCGCCCTGTCGAACCGGACGCCTGATTCGGCGCGGTTTCACTGCTCACAGAATACAGTCAGAGCGCCGATTCTTATGGATCGGCGCTTTGCACATCTGCGAAACACTCCTAAGTCTCTATAAGAACGACCGTACATAAGTAGAAAGCCTTCCATGTCCCTTCCTTTCGATCTCGATACAGCTCGCAAAACACTCGCCGACGCCGTGAGCGGCGCAGATGATGGCGAAATCTACGTAGAGCAGACCCGTAGCGAGAGCTTTGTGTTCGATGATGGCCGTCTGAAATCAGCGGCATTCGATACAGGACAAGGCATGGGCCTGCGCGTTGTCGCCGGTGAAGCTACAGGCTTCTCGCATGGCAGCGAACTGAGCGATGATGCAATCAGACGCGCCGGTGAGACCGCTGCTGCGGCCAAACGCGGCTATTCCGGTGAGCTTGCCGAAGGCCCTCGCCCGATCAACCGCCGCCTTTACGATCCGATCGACCCGACAGAAACTCCGGACTTCGGCGTGAAGACATCCCTGCTCGCTGAGATCGATGCCTATGCCCGCGCCAAAGACCCGCGCGTTGTGCAGGTGTCTGCAAGCATTGCCGGCTCCCACAAGCATGTGACGATTGTCCGGCCCGATGGCGCTGTATTTGAAGATGTCCGCCCGCTCGTGCGCGTGAATGTGTCTGTCACCATGGAAAAAGACGGCCGCCGTGAAAGCGGATCGGCTGGCGCTGGTGGTCGCGCGGCCTATGAGGAATGGATTGCGCCGGACCGCTGGAAGGGCCTCGTCGAGCGCGCAATGAAGAAAGCCGAGACGAACCTTGAGAGCATCCCGACACCTGCCGGTGAAATGGAAGTGGTGCTTGGGCCGGGCTGGCCTGCCGTCCTGCTGCACGAAGCGGTCGGTCATGGCCTTGAAGGTGACTTCAACCGCAAGGGCTCGTCCGTTTACTCCGGTAAAATCGGTGAGCAGGTCGCCGCTAAAGGTGTGACTGTTGTCGATGATGGCACGATTGAGCGTCGCCGTGGCTCGCTCAGCGTTGATGATGAAGGCACAGAGACACAGCGCACGGTTCTCATCGAGGACGGAATCCTCAAAGGCTACATGCAGGACCGCCAGAACGCCCGTCTTATGGGTGTTGCGCCAACCGGCAATGGCCGCCGCGAGTCTTACGCCTCCCTGCCAATGCCGCGCATGACGAATACTTACATGCTGGGCGGCAAGGATGATCCTGAAGACATGATCAAATCCGTGAAACGTGGCATCTGGGCTGTCGACTTTGGCGGCGGTCAGGTGGACATCACCTCCGGCAACTTCGTCTTCCAGTGTACCGAAGCTTACATGATTGAAGACGGCAAAGTCGGCGCGCCGGTGAAAAACGCGACCCTTATCGGTCACGGCCCGACGGCACTCAACCGCGTGTCCATGATCGGCAATGACTTCGCAATGGATGACGGCGTTGGCACATGCGGCAAAGGCGGCCAGACCGTACCTGTTGGCGTTGGCCAGCCAAGCCTGAAAATTGATGCCATTACAGTTGGCGGCGCGGGATAAGCACCTGCGCTGCAATGCGTAATCGACAAATCTGCCGTAACGGCCTAGGCAAACCCCATCAACAATTGATGGGGTTTATTCATGGCGGGTTTCAATCTGATGGACATGCTGGCGCGCACAAATGATGGCGCAGGCATTGCACAAGTCGCTCAACAATTCGGTCTGGACGAAAGTCAGGCACAGGCAGCGGTCAGCGCCTTGCTTCCAGCACTGTCATCCGGCCTTCGCCGCAACGTCTCCCAGCCGGGCGGCCTGGAAGCTCTGATGGGCGCACTGCAGAACGGTAACCACGGCGAACTTCTGGATAACCCGGAGCGTCTCACCTCAGAAGAAACCGTTCAGGATGGTAACGCCATTCTCGGCCATATTCTCGGCTCCCGCGATGTCAGCCGTGCGGCTGCGTCACGCGCTTCTGAACAGACCGGCATTTCAAGCGATCTCCTGAAGCAGATCCTTCCGGTTGTCGCGAGCATGGCAATGGGCGCACTCTCAAAACAAACTGAAGATCAGAGCATTGCGGGCATGCTGACAAGCGCGCTTTCCGGCGCTGCACCGCAGGCAGGCACGCGTTCTGGCGGCGGCGGACTTCTGGGCGGTTTGATGGGCGCACTCGGCGGCGCTAACGAACAAGCCGGTGCATCACAGAACCCGCTTGGCAGTCTTGGTAACCTTCTGGATGCCGATGGCGACGGCAATAGCATGGACGACATTTTCGACATGCTGAACCGCCGATAGACTGGCTCACATAGACAGCAAAAAGGCGGGCCTTTCGGTCCGCCTTTTTCGTATCAGGATGTTGTCTCGCCGCTATCGGGGAACTCGCACTCGACAAGCTCCTCATCAGGGATGTCACGCATATCGTCCCCTTGTGCGAAGCGGAACGGATAGAAGATCGCGTCACGCGCACCCGGCGTCAGCGTGCCTTCGACATCAATCACCTGAAATTCCGCGCCTTGCAGAGCATTCCGGCTCGGCTGACAAAAGATCGGCGCTGAACAGATCACACCGTCCACGATAAGCGTCTCGCCATAATCCAGAAGCCGGAACTTGGTGAGGCAACGCCCTTCCATTCCGCTGAGCGCGGCAACAGCCGGATATATCGGATGGGGGTGGGTTACAACGCGTACTTCATTGGAGACTTCATTGTCCTGCGCACTTGCAGGAGCCAGCGCCAGAAGCGCCAAAGTCAGGAAGATAGAGATACGTCGAGCTGTGTTCGTCATAGTCCGCTCTATACACCTAACCAGATGCAGATACAAAAAGAGCCTGCAGTGCGCAGGCTCTGTTCAGTGTTTTTGTTTTCAGACGCCTAGTCGACCAGTTTGTCGGCCTTGCCCTGATAGTCAGACGGGTCAGCGCCCTCTTTGGAGACATCTGCGTGATGGTCCATGTGCATCAGGCGTTTGATGAGCGGCGAAAGCAACAGCATGACCACCGCAACGCCCATCGCGACATAAGCTACGTTCGAATAAACTTCCGCATAGCCGGCTTTAGCTGCAGCAACGTCTGTCAGCTGACCACCGATGGTTTCTGCACCTGTCGCGCGGGCAATAACACCTGCGAGATAGTTAGACAGACCGGAATACAGAAACCACGCCCCCATAGACATGCCGACCACGCGCGCTGGCGCGAGCTTCGTCACACTGGACAGGCCTACAGGAGAGACCATGAGCTCGCCCATAGTGTGGATCCAGTAGATCAGGAAGATGAAGTAGACAGCTGTGAGGCCCGTCGCGCCCGAAGAGCCAATACCAGCAACCAGAGACAGGAAGCCAAGGCCAGCGAGGAATACGCCGAACGCAAACTTCACGGGAGTGGATGGCTCACGGTTTTTCTTCGCCAGCGTGACCCAGAGCCAAGCCAGAATTGGCGCGAAGATCACGATATAACCGGCATTCAGGAACTGGAAGACAGGCGCAGGAACCGGCCAGCCAAAGATGGTCCGGTCAACCAGACGGTCGGTGAAGAGGTTCAGAGAAGAACCAGCCTGCTCGAACAGAGCCCAGAACGGGATTTGCGCCAGAATGAAGTAAAGCGCTGCAAACATGCGGTCACGCTCGACACCCTGAAGGTTCACAACCGTATAAACGATCAGACCTGCAAGAACAGCAAGACCAAGACCACCGACAAACCAGTCCGGAATGATTTCAGAGTTCATCACGATCAGCATGGATACGGCGATGATACCGATACCGGCAAGGTAACAAGCCAGCTCGACATTGATCGGGCCGAGGACTTTCTCTTTCAGCTTCTCAACGCTTGGCGGATCCGCTTTGCCCTCAAGCCAGGACTGTCCCCAGAGGAAGACGACAAGACCAAGTCCCATACCAATACCAGCGAGGCCAAAACCCCATGCCCAGCCATAAACAATGCCGAGAATACCGCAGGTGATGGACGAGAGGAACGAGCCGAGGTTGATGCCCATATAGAACAGGGTGAAACCTGAATCGCGACGCTTGTCTTCGATACCGTAAAGCGCGCCCACAATCGTTGAAATGTTCGCTTTCAGATACCCAACGCCCGCAATGATAAGTGCGAGAGAAAAGTACAGAATGTAGACATACATCTCTTCACGCTCGACACGTGTCGTGTAGGCATCGCGGGAGATTTCTGCAGGCAACCCAACAGCAGCCGGGTCTGCAATGATCATCGTGGTGGCACCTTCGTTGAAGGAGATCAGCGACTCACCTGCTTCGGAAATGATAATCTGGTTGGCATCGCCGCCACGTCCGTCGAGCGTAAGCTGATACTCAGCGCCCTCATAGGTCATGATCTCTTTGGAGCCAGACCCCTCAAACGCCATACCGAAATGGCCGAGCACGAGCAGGATCGCGCCGAAGGTCACAGCCTTTCTCTGGCCGAGATAACGGTCCGCCAGCGTACCGCCAACAATCGTCATAATGTAAACGAGCGCCGTATAGGCGCCGTACATTACAGATGACTTCTCATCAGAGAACAGGAAGTGCTGGGTGAGGTACAGAATGAGCAGGCCGCGCATGCCGTAATAGGAAAAGCGCTCCCACATCTCGGTGAAGAAAAGAATTACCAGTCCACGCGGGTGGCCGAGAATGGTTTTCTCGCCTGACGCCGCCTGGTCAGCACTGATATTTGTCATGTTACCCCGCTCTGCAGGTTTATGCCTGCATCAATCAATATTCTGGGGACGTATCTTCACGAGGCGTATTCAAACCTCAAGAGGCAATCTGCAGGAAAACATGACCAATCTGTAATCATTCTCACGGAGCTGTGAGCAAACTGACACCGGTGTAACTGTAAACCATTAGCAAAAACATGTTTATATCCCGGCATTGTTAGGGGCTGATTTGCCTCAGGTTTTTGCTATTTTGTATTGGAGTTATCTATGGCGGTGGGTCGAATCTCGGTGAGCGTATTGGCCGGACTGCTGATGATTTCGACGCCTGCAATTGCCGATAGCCTGCCAAATGATAATGGCATCACAACTTTCGATCCTGACCACTTTACCCAGTACAACCCCATCTCCGCGCTCGATATGGTGGCACAACTGCCGGGTTTCTCCATCGACAATGGTGACAATGTTCGCGGATTCGGCGGCGCGGCAGGCAATGTCCTGATCAATGGCGAGCGCCCGTCTGCCAAATCAGGCCTTGAGAGCTTTCTGCGCCGCATCCCGGTAGACAATGTTGCCCGCATCGATCTCGTACGCGGCACGTCCGCTGAACTCGACATGCGCGGACAGTCGCGCGTCGTGAACGTCGTCCTGCGCGAAGACCTGACCACGAACCAGCTGAACTACACGGTCTCCGCCCGTCTTCACGATCCGGATCAGACATCTCTTTACGCGAATGCCGACTGGTCGACCCAGTTTGCGGGCGGAAACCTGACAGTTTCGCTGACGCGCCATGGCTGGGCGGGCACAAACGCACGCCGCGAATTCCGCTACACCTTCCCTGACACGCTCTTTGCTTATCGCGACGAAGTCCATGTCACCAGTAACCGCGAATGGACACCCGGTTTCGAATACTCCCGCGATTTCGGTGACAACGTTACCTTCCGTGCGAATGGACGCGCCTGGGATGGCAGCTGGCGCCTCGACCAGACGCTCGCCGAATATCGCCCGACACCGGACAGCCCACTCTTCGCTGAAGAAACCGGCCGTGTGCGTGACGAATGGGTCGGATATGACTTTGGCGGCGACATTGATGTCGACATTACCGAAGCCATTTCCAGCAAGATCATCTGGTATCAACGTCGCGAGACATTCAATTCGCAGTCACGGTTTGAAGACATTCTGGCAGCATCCGGTTTTGACGGCGCATTTGAAGCCGACATTGAAGACTCCTTCGGCGAAAGCATTATCCGCAGCCAGACAGGCTGGCGTCTGAACGATGCCCATTCCATCGAGTTTGGCGGCGAGATCGCTTATAACTTCCGTGATGCGGACCGCAGCTATAGCTTTTTCGACGCATCAGGTGGCGTGCCAAACAATATTCCCGTCACAACGACCAAGGTTGAAGAATGGCGCGGCGAAGTCTTCCTCTCAGATGTCTGGGTCGTGACAGACCGGCTCACCCTCGAACCGGCCATCGTGGTCGAATATTCCGAGATCGGCCAGACTGGCGATGCCGAAGCGACACGTACATTCACCTTCCCGAAGCCTGCCCTCGCAGCGACCTATACGCTCGAGAATGACCGCCAGTGGCGCCTCTCGGTTGAGCGCCTGATAGCGCAGCTGAACTTCGAAGACTTCGTCTCCAACGTCTCCGCCTTCGAAGACAATGTCCGTTCGGGCAATCCGGAGCTTGAGCCGGACCAGACCTGGCGCTTTGAGGTCTCTTACGAGCAGCCGATCATGTCGACGGGTAATCTCGCCCTCACGGCACGCTATGACGCCGTAGAAGACGTGATGGGCTTCATCCCGATTACCTCATCTTCCGGCGCAATATTTGATGGCCCAGGCAATATGGGAGACGGCACACGCGTACGTCTGTCTGCAGAGGCTGCTATCCCAACCGATAGCGCTGGCATTCAGAATGGTCGTCTTGATATCGGCATCACTTATCGCGACTCTGAAGTCGAAGATCCGGTGACCGGCGAGACACGCGTCTTCGCCTATGAGCAGCCGCTCAACTGGAATGTAGAGTTCCGTCAGGACTTCCCTGAACAGCAATGGTCTTACGGCTTTGACTATAATCAGGGCACGAGCAACGACTTCTACTTCATCGACGAGTGGGGCACATATGAGCGCGGTACGGGTGACTTCGACGTTTATGTCGAAACCAGCCGCTTCCTCGGCGTGAACCTACGTTTCGGCGCGGACAACATTTTCGGACCGGACGGTCGCCGCACACGTAACATCTATGATGGCCCACGCTCGAACGGCATCCAAACGGAACGCTATGTGCGCAATGATGATAACGGCCCTGTCTATTACATCCAGCTCAAGGGCACGGTTTAACGGCGCCCCTCGCGCCGCTAGACATTCACGGCGGCGGCGTCTTTAGTCCCGATCAGGGTGGCACTCAGGTCGGGGCAGCAATTTATGCGCGTCATCATTCATATCGGCACGGAGAAGACCGGCTCGACCGCCCTGCAATCCTGCCTGTTTTCGAATGAGCCCGCTCTGAATGAAGCGGGCTATGCCCTCTTCCGGTTTTCAAAGGACAATCCGGCGCAAATTCCGAACAACCGGCAGATCGTCGCCATGTTTCAGGATCTGGAATTCTGGGACGACTATTTCGTGCAACAGGGCATAACGACTGCCGAAGATCATTCAGAGTTCTGCGCTCAGGTCAGGTCCGAATTCACCGGCTGGCTCGCTGCTCTGCCTCCGCAAATCCATACGGTGATCCTGACGAGCGAACATTTCCACTCGCTTTTGAAAAATGTGGACGCCGTTCAGGCTTTAAGCGAATTTTTCACCCCGATTTTTGATGAGGTTCGGGTCGTCGGCTATTTTCGCGAACAGGGCGATATGTGCCGCAGCTTCTACACGACGCGGCTTCTGAATGGTGAAACCCGCGCATTCAACACCTTTACGCAGGAATGCGTGCCTGAAAGCCATTACTATAACCATTTACGGATGTTCTCGCTCTGGGGCGATACGTTTGGCGATGATGCCCTGACGGCCCGAATCTACGACCGCAAGCACCTCAGAGGCGGCGACATCTGCACGGATTTTTGTGCGGCGATTTCCCAAATCACCAACCAGCCTGTTGAGCTCTCATCAGCAGGTGCAACTGCGCTGAACCAAAGCCTCGGCCCGTCGCGTCAGAAGCTTCTCCGCATACTCAACAAGACACTGCCTGTCGGTTCGCGCCTGCGGGCATATAGTCTCGCATTACTGAGACGCGCCCCCTTTCTTGATCGCAGCGCCGATGCGCCAAACGCCCCTGAAGTCTATGAGCGTTTTGATGCCGACAACCGGGCATTCGCCGCGCGCTTTCTGGGGTCGGACGAAAACCCGTTCAGCGATTCAGAATAGTTTATTTCCGGACTAAACATGGTTAGTGATACTCCCATAACATAAACTTAGGGAGAATATCATGAACACAAACAGGCTGAGCCGCCTGATATGCGCCAGTGCGCTTATCGCCGGCACCCTCTCCTTTGCTGGCACCGCCAGCGCACAGGAGCCACTCGTCAATGATCCTTATGCCGAAGAGCATGTCGTTCCACCGACAACGCCGGTTGTAGAGACGGCAAACGGTCAGGTTCAGGGCCTTGTCGACGATGGCATTCACGAATTTCTGGGCCTTCGCTACGCCGCGCCGCCAATTGGTGATCTGCGCTTTATGCCGCCAGAACCGGTCGAAGACTGGGACGGCATTTACGACGCCACCACGCTCGGCGCGCCTGCCATGCAGATGTACTCACCATCCGGCCCGCGCACGACAGATTTCACCCGCCAGCTTCAAACCATCTTCCCGACCCTCGCCGAAGAGAAGTTCGACAACGAAGACGCGCTCTTCCTGAACGTCTGGACGCCAGGTGTTGATGATGAAGCCCGCCCGGTCATGGTCTGGTTCCATGGCGGCGGCTATGCCTACGGTTCCGGTGGCTGGGCGGCTTATGATGGGCGCAACCTTGCAGAGCATGGCGACGTTGTCGTTGTCACGGTGAACCATCGCCTGAACCTTTTCGGCTATATGTATCTCGGCGATGCCTTCGGTGAGGGCTACGCCGCGTCCGGCAATGCCGGAAACCTCGACCTCGTCGCATCCCTCGAATGGGTGCGTGACAACATCGCCGAATTTGGCGGTGATCCGAATAATGTAACGATTATGGGTGAGTCCGGCGGCGGTTCTAAAGTCAGCCACCTTCTCGCGACACCGGCTGCAGAAGGCCTGTTCCACCGCGCGATCATCCAGTCTGGACCGGGCGTAACCTCCGGTAGTCAGGAAGATGCTGCCGCGCTGGCAGAGATCGTGCTCGACGAGCTTGGCGTTGAAACAATTGAAGAGCTTCAGGCTGTTCCTGCTGAAACCGTTCTTCAAGCTGGCCGTAATGCACTCGCCCGCACGCGCACCGAAGGTATTAGCGGAAACTTCGGCCCGATCGTCGATGGCACGGTTCTGCCGCGCCACCCGTTCATGCCTGCCGCGCCTGAACAGTCCCGCGATATTCCGATCATGATCGGTTGGAACAAAGACGAGATGACCATCTTCAACGCGCCGCAGCCATGGTTTGGCACGCTGCCGGAAGAAGGCCTTGCCGTGTTCGCGCAAAACCTTGGTGAAGACGGTCAGGCGCTGATCGATCACTACCGCGCAGAACGCCCTGACGACTCGCCTACCTATATCGCCAATAGCGCGATGACGGCCCGTTTCGTCTACGGCACGTACACGCTGGCTGACCAGCGTGCCCGTCAGGCTGATGCAGCGCCGCTCTATATGTATCAGCTGATGTATGAGTCAGATGCCAATGGCGGCATTCTACGCTCACCTCACACGCTGGATATCCCGTTCATGTTCGACAATGTCGAAGAGAGCCGGGTTCTGGTCGGCTCGGGGGAAGGTCCGGTTATTCTCGGCGAGATGATGTCTGATGCCTGGGTGAGCTTTGCCCGTGATGGCGTACCGACATCCGATCTGCTGCCGGAATGGACGCCTTACAATCTGGAAGACCGTCCGGTCATGCAGCTCGATGTCGAGCCTGCCATGGTGAATGATCCCGAAGGCGGTATGCGGGAAATTCTTTCTGCGAACTAAACGAGCAAGGGCGCCCTTAAGGCGCCCTTTTTCTTTCAGGCTCCGAGGATTTCCACGAGCACTGATGTCTCCCTGCCGCTTGGCTGAAGCGCCCCGCCAATGGCGTAAATCTTATTATTCAGCGTGACACCGCCAAGGCCATGACGCGGCGAGCGCATATCAGGGCCAGCCTGCCAGCTATCGGCTTGCGGATCATACACCCAGCATTGCGGATATACGCCGCCGCCATTGTCGAACCATTCACCACCAAAGGCATAGAGCTTTCCGTCGATCACGCCCGACGCCAGACCAGCCTGAGCCTGTGGCATAGGCGCCAGCGTCACCCAGCGGTCCTCACCTGCGATATAAGCCTCATGTGCTGCGGTATTCCCGCCAGATACGGTACGCCCGCCGACGACATGCCAGTGACCGTCTATGACTTCAGCTGTTGAAGAGTTGCGCGGGGTTGGCAGCGGCGCAGCGCTTTCCCATGCATCGCCTGTCAGAACGAAATGCAGGCCCGTATCGGCGTGATCCGTCCACGCCGCGTTGGCGTCAGCAACCGGCGTGCGGCCACCGGCAAAATGAAGCCCGTCCGGCAGACTTGCCGTAACAGCTTCTCCTAACGGTTCCGGAAGATCAGGCAGGCGGTTCCAACCATCTTCATCCAGACGCCAGCCGCCCGTCTGCATCTGCCACATGCCTTCAGCCGAAATCGCCTGAAAGCCGCCCAGCACATGCAGCTTGCCATTATGGCTTTGAAGTTGCGGATGGTGACGCGGAGCTGGAATGCCCGGCCCTTCGCGCCAGACGCCGGAGCGCGGATCAAGGATTAGGGTTTCATTCGTGGGGCCGACAATGCGTCCCTCGCGGGCGATAAAACCGCCCGTCAGCCAGATTTCACCATTATGGAGCGCCGGATAGATTTCCTGCTTTGGCGCGGGAAGAGATGGCCCTTCCCGCCAGCGCAGATTGCGCGTCGCCAGAAAGCTTGTGTTTGAAGTACATCCCGCAAAAACCGCAGCTCCACTCAGGAGCATCATCTCACGTCGCTTCAATACAGCCTCCCTAGAATGCGCACTCCTCAAACACTTTAGACACATCGCCGTTCCAATTCTCATGGTAGCGACGGAGGAGACGTTCAGCCGGAGTATTGCCGCTTTCAGCAATCTGGTCGAGTTCGGAAAGGAAGCCCGTCTCGTCATCACCGGATGTTGAAAGACGTGCGCGCGCTTTCAGACCATAACGACTGATTTTGAGCACTTGCTGCGCCAGATCCTGAAGCGTGCCTTCGCCATTTGGCAGAGGTGTTTTCAGGCCAAGCACCGGCGCAACACGGCGAAGCGTTTCGCGTTGTTCCGCAGTCCAGTGCTTCACCAGATCCCACGCACCATCGAGCGAGTGGCTGTCATACAGAATACCTACCCAGAAGGCTGGCAGCGCACAGATACGATCCCACGGACCAGAGTCTGCGCCGCGCATTTCCAGGAAGGTTTTCAGACGCACTTCAGGGAAGATCGTCGAAATATGGTCTTTAAAGTCTTCAAGCGTTGGCAGGTCGCCCGGACGCGCTGGCAGTTTGCCCTCCATGAAGTCACGGAAAGAAAGACCTGCGCAGTTCAGATACCCACCATCGCGGCGAATGAAGTACATCGGCACATCGAGCGCATAGTCGACATACTGCTCAAAGCCGAAGCCTTCTTCGAATACGAAAGGCAGCGTGCCCGTGCGGTCAGGGTCTGTATCGCCCCAGACATTTGCGCGATAGGCCACGAAGCCGTTCGGGCGGCCTTCGGCAAAAGGTGAGTTCGCAAATAGCGCAGTCGCAAGCGGTTGAAGCGCGATGCTGACGCGGAACTTCTTCACCATGTCGGCTTCGTCTGAGAAATCGAGATTGGTCTGGACCGTACAAGAGCGGAACATCATCTGCTGACCGAGGCGGCCGACCTTGCGCATATAGTCGCGCATGATCTTATAGCGGCCTTTCGGCATGAGCGGTGTTTCTTCCAGCGACCAGATCGGCGAAAAGCCAAGGCCGAGGAAACCAACGCCCAGATGCTCGGACACAGTTCTCACTTCTTCGAGGTGACGACCGACTTCGTTACACGTCTGGTGAATATGTTCCAGCGGCGCACCGGAAAGCTCGAACTGACCGCCCGGCTCAAGGCTGACGCTCGCGCCATCCTTTTGCAGGCCGATAATGTGTTCGCCTTCAAGGATCGGGTCCCAGCCAAACTGCTCGTGCAGAGACTGCAAAACAGTGCGGACCGATGCTTCACCGTCATAAGGGAGTGGACGATAGCCGTCTGTCAGAAAGCCGAACTTTTCGTGCTCGGTACCAATGCGCCAGTCGTCTTTCGGCTTGTTGCCTGTCGCGAGGTATTCAACGAACTCTCGCTTATCCTGGATTCGCGGCGCGTTCTCGTCGATGTCTGCCGTAGGTGTGGTCACTCATCTCTCCCGCTGCCGCGTCAGTGCAATCTCTGCCAGATAGGTGGATTGGTCTGATTTCCCAAGAGCAAATTTTTTAATATCAACCCGTTGTGAACTGACAAATGGCAGATTTCCAGCCGCGTTTCGTCACTTTCAGGACAAAATCTGCCGGTAAACAGGCGCAATCTTACATCTTCGCGGCACCAGAGGCAGTTATTGAAATTAATCCTCGCAAGCCCCATGTAAGTTATAACATACTTCAGACTCGCCTCAGAACAGAAGGATACAGGCTTTGAATCCCGTGCACTTCGCAATTGCAGCCCTGACAGGGTTATTCGTGTCGCAAAACACGCCGACGTCCGAAAATATCCCATTCGAAACACCACAGGTCCGGGCAGACGCGACACGCGTCGGTTTCCGTATTGAGTTTGCTGGTGTCTCATCTGATCTCGCGATCAACTCGGCCACTGTCATGCCGGGCGAAACGCTCACAATTGCCGCAGATGCAAATCTGTTTGCAGTATCCGGCGTCACTGAGAATATTGATGGCGAATGGCACTGGAAAGCACCCGACACGCCGGGCCACCACGAGCTCTACTTTCAGCGCAATGGCGAAACCGCCCTGCTCAACGTGTTCGTGCTGACGCCTTTTGAAAACGGCCGCGATGATGATCTTTCGGGCTATCGCATCGGCGAATACAACCCGAACCCGCTTCGCGGGCTTGAGCGCTATGTTCCACCAACCGGCTTCATCCATATGGAGCCTGGCATGGAGGACATTCAGATTGCGCCTCACTTCCGCCTTGGCCAGTTCATCTGCAAACAGCAGCCGGGCTTTGAGAACGTCTTCCTGACGGTTGATCCATCCATGCTGCTAAAGCTGGAAACCCTGCTCGAAGCAGCAAATGACCGCGGCTGGGAAGCAGATACCTTCTTCGTCATGTCTGGTTTCCGCACGCCGTTCTATAACGCAGCCATCGGCAATACGACGACGTCATCGCGCCACCTCTTCGGTGACGCAGCCGACATCTATATCGACCATGATCAGGATGGTGTGATGGATGATCTGGACGGTGACGGTCGCATCACACGCGATGATGCCGTTGCGCTGGCGTCACTGGCAGGTGAGATCGCCGAAGCGGACCCTTCCAACTGGCCGAATGGCGGCATTGGTATCTACAATGCAAACGCTGTCCACGGCCCATTCGTACACATTGATGCACGAGGATACAGAGCGCGCTGGTAACAGCGCGCCCTATAAATTTTCCGATTACAGAGAGCCTGCTGCTACGCTGCTCATTTGAGCAATCTCGGCAGCGGGTTCATCCTGCGGCTCCCACAGCGGAGCGACGCGCTCTTCCATACGGATAGAGTTTTCACGGTTATAAACATCGCGCCAGAAACGGGCATGACCGTCTTCAGCAACCGTCACCGTGACATAGGTGATGTGGACCGGCACATGGTTTTCAAAGTCCACGCGGCGCAGTTCACTGTCATCGAGCGCTTCTTGCAGGTCTTCCATAGACTCAAAGTCTTCGCCTGCCACCCACATCGCCATATCGACAGGGTTTTCCAGACGGACACAGCCTGAAGAGAACGCACGCTGCGCGCGGTCAAACAAGTGCACTGACGGCGTACCGTGCAGATACACAGAGTGCTGGTTCGGGAAGATGATCTTCAACTCACCAAGCGCATTGTTGTCGCCGGGTGCCTGAATGAACTGATAGCGCGAACCTGCATTGTCAGCATACCAGTCGACCGTTTCAGCCGCGACTGTGCTGCCCGTCTCACGGTCTACAATTGTGTAGCCGTTGCGGGCCGCATAGCTCGGGTCTTCCTGCATGTGCGGAATTTTATCACGCGATACGATGCTTACCGGCGCATACCAGCGCGGATTAGCCACCGCATACTCGATCTCGTCAGAGAAGATCGGCGTTGCACGGGATGGCAGACCAAAAATAGCGCGCATAGAGATTTCGCGCTGGTTGTTCGCCCAGCCTTCGGCAGTGAAAGATGGCACGTTCGCCCAGACGAAACGTTCGCCCATATCGCCCTGCTCGCGCCAGAAATCCATCGCGGCGCGGATGCGGTCGACTTTGGAGCCTACGCTCTCGTTCAGAGCTTCCAGCGTGTTCGGGCCGAGCACGCCATCAATTTCGAGGCCATGCTGTTCCTGAAACGCTTCTACAGCGTCTGCCAGCGTCTCATCGTAAGTGATGTACCACTCATTGAAATCCGGTGCCTCGGCTTCAGCTTCAAGTTCTGAGTCAGCATCTTCAGTGAGTGTTGTTTCAGTCGTCACGCTGACGGTCTCAGCTTCTACCGCATCATTCTGCGCGAAGAATTCCGTCGTGCGCTCCAGAAGGTCGCCCGCTGTGTAATAGCCTTCAGCGATCATGCGTTCGCGAAGTGCCGGAACGCGAGCGTCCGTCATGCCAGGCTCAAGCGCGTCATCGGCATCCGGAATAGCCATCCAACCACCGCGCGCTTCAATCATCTCATAGCGTTCAAGCTCTGCCTGAAGCATCTGGAATTGTGCGGCTTGCGGCGCAACGTGTTCCGCGCTCGAGCGGACATCACCCTGACCGGAGCGTTCCAGCAGAACAACAAGCTCTGAACGTGCTGGCGCGTTGGTCTGAGACGCCGTCGCCTCACCCATATTCTCGAGCGGACCGCCAATGCGGGCCATAAGGTCGAACCATTCAGCCGTCAGAAGAATATCAGCGCGCGCACGGTCTGCAGCGTCACCACCCGTGAAACGGCGGTCAGCAAGAATGGAAATACGTTGGCGATCTTCATCGCTCATCACGACGCCATAGCGGCCAACAGATGCGACGGCTTCAAGCAATCCATCCACGCCATCATAGGTCCATACCGGCTCAAACAGGCGCTGCGCATAGGCTGAACGTGCAAGCATCAGCTCACCTTCAGTGGCATTAGCGCCAAACAGGTCTGCGAAGTCTTCCTGGATAAAAAGATCCTGAACTGCGCCAGCCATGCGGGAATCAACCTCGATCTGAAGATTGGCTTCATGAACCGGGGACTCAACCGAAGTCTGAACAGTATCATTATGATGATTGGCGAATGCGGCCGGTGTGACAGCCAGCATAACTGCGGCTGCACTGACACCTGCCTTCAGGGCGGTCGTATATTCACGGAAGACTTTCATTATTGCGACGCCTCCGTTTCATCCTTTTTGCGCGTTTGGCTGACCGCAGAAATCAGACCGAGGCCCGACATTGCGATGGCGACAACAGCGATCCATTGAGCTGGAACACCTAGCATAGCCGCGCCGTAAGCGAGGCCAGCGATCAGAATTATAAATCCGACAACATATATCGTGAAAGATGACATTTTGGCTCTCCGTAACTGGAGAAGAAAACGACAACCACCCATAGAGGTTCCGGTTGGAACCGCTGAATAAAATTAGTTTTTTTGGGAACCTATTGCAGTGTCGGGCAACCACGGCGCTGATATTCGGCAATCGCATCAGCCATCCAGAGCTCGAAATTCTCGGCTCTGCGGTCTGATGACGGGTGAGTCGACATAAACTCCGGCGGTGCCTGCCCACCGCTCAATTCACCCATGCGCTGCCAGAGCTCCGGCGCTTCACGCGGATCGTAACAAGCGCGCACGAGCAGCTCGAGGCCAATCTTATCGGCTTCGGTTTCATGCTGGCGCGAAAATGGCAGAAGCACACCTGCCTGCGCGGCCATGCCGAAGGCTTCCATCACAGCGCGGTTGTCTGCGGCGACGCCAATCGCCATCTGGCCAACCTGCAGGATACGGCCCTGAGACATGCGCTCGCCGCCATGACGCGCAAGCGCGTGAGCAATCTCATGGCCCATCACCACAGCCAGCTTATCGCGGTCAATCACATCGGCGGACGTCACCTGACCGTCGAAATTGCCGGTAACATCCAGCATGCCCGTATAAACGGCCACATACCCGCCCGGCAGACAGAAAGCGTTAGGCTGGTCCGACTGGATGACATTGAAGGTCCAGTCAAAGCTCTCGGCTTTCGGCTCAACCGGATATCCCGCTGCGATGAGTTCGCGCTCGTAAGCAATGGCCGCGCGGCGCAGATCGTCGCCAATCTCTCTCACCACATCGACCAGATTTTCCTGAGCTGGCGCGCACTGGCGCGAGAGGTTTGAGCAGATGACGCTCGAGCCCGCCTCAGAGAGAATTTGCGCATAAGCCTGCGCGCCCAGTTCATTCTCCTGAGACACGGACGTCGTGAGCACTTGCCTGCGTTCGGTATAGCCAACCGGCTTCTGATTGAAGAACCAGTAGAGCCCCAGCCCCGCCAATGCGATGACGATCAACAGCAAACGTGTGCGCATACCCCTACCCTCCGGGAATCTGTCTTCCCTCATTTTAGACCAGCTTGCATGACCTGCGAAGCCTTGAACCACATTGACGTCTGCGCCGTTGCGACTATCCCTATGGCCAAGGAGATACTCTATGACTGACCGCCAGGAGCCGAAGCTCGGCCTTCAAATCATTCCCGTCACACCTTTCCAGCAAAACTGCTCCCTCCTCTGGGATCGGGACACGATGGAAGGTGTCTTTGTGGATCCGGGCGGAGAGACCGAAAAGCTCATGCAGGTCGCAAAAGAGATCGGCGTCACCATCAAGGAAGTCTGGCTGACACATGGTCACCTCGACCATGCTGGCGCGGCTGACGAAGTCCGCGAACTGACAGGCGCGCCTGTCATTGGTCCTCACAAAGACGACCAGTGGCTGATGGATGACATTAAAGAGCAATGGCAGAAATACGGTGTCACGGACGGCCCGCGTAATGTCGTGCCAACGCGCTATCTGGAAGAAGGAGATACGCTGACACTCGGCGCTTACACGTTCAACGTCGTCCATACACCAGGCCACACACCGGGCCATGTCGTGATCTATAACACCGAGGTCAAAATCGCTTTTGTTGGCGACGTTCTGTTCCGCGGCAGCATTGGCCGGACGGATTTTCCAAAGGGCAATCTGGACCAGCTGGTGAACTCGATCACTACAAAGCTATGGCCGCTCGGCAACGACATCACCTTCATTCCGGGCCATAACCAGCATTCGACCTTCGGTCATGAACGCCAGACCAATCCGTTCGTATCTGATTCCGCTGTCGCGCAGATGAAGGCACAACAGCAGCAACAGCAATAATCAGCCAGCGTCCGCTTCGGGATCGTCATTCATGACCTCCTGAGGCAGCGGCGTTGCTGGTTCGGGCGGCGCAATTGGCACCCCCGCATCATCCATACGGAATGGAGGACGTTCGGGCCCTTCCACATTTGACGTGAGTACCTCGTCATACTCGCGAATGCGGCGCACATAGCGCACGGGCTCATAGCCGCGCGCATAACCGTGACGCACGGTCGAATGATATTCACGCTCGGTCAGTAGCGGCAAGGTGCGCGAAATATTGGACCAGCGGTCAGGATCGAGATTTTGGCGACGCGCCAATGTCCGCGCGTCGAGTAAGTGACCATAGCCGACATTGTAAGCCGCCATCGCCATCCATAGCCTGTCATACCCGCTCACACCGTCCGGCAGGCGTTCATAGATGCGACGCATATATTCAGCGCCGCCATAAATGCTCTGCTCGGGGTCCAGCCTGTCGGTCACGCCCACTTCACGTGCGGTCGGACGCGTCAGCATCATCAGGCCGCGCACACCGGTCGGGCTGCGTGCATCAGCTTCCCAATGGCTTTCCTGATAGCCCTGTGCGGCAAGCATGGTCCAGTCGAGGTCCTCTTCACGCGCGGCATCGCGGAAGGTCGGCTCGAACTGCGGCAGGCGGGTTTCGATACGGCGGTAGAAGGTCGAGATGTCGACATAATCAAATTCGTTGAGATGGCCGTAATGACGCTCGTCTAACTCGGTGAGCAACCCGTCTTGATGAGCCGTTTCGAACCAGTCGCTCAAAAACGGCAGTATATCACGCGACTGCGGTGCGATTTCCCAGGCAAGCTGTCGATCCTCGCTGCCGACCATCATGGATCGCATAAGCTCGGGGAATTGTCGCCGCGCAAACTGCGCGACGTTTGAATCCACTATAGCGCAATCAATGTCGCCCTCGGCCACATCCGTCAGAAGGCCATAGCCTGTCATGCCGTCAACCGAGCGCCAGTCGAGTTCATCAATCGATTGCGCAGCCACTTCCAGTGTCGCCTCAGCGCCGGAGTCGCGGATGGCAACAACTTCAAAGTCGGACATTGCAGAAAGAGAATTGGGCGCCGGACCGCCCCCGCTGCAAACCGCAACAGGCCGGACATTCTTATAGGCAGGGCCAAAGATAACCTCGCCCTCTTCTTCATGCTCCATCCTGATTTCGCGCTGGGTCAGCCCGGGGGCTGCAATATGTCCCTCGCCATTCCGAATGGCCTCAAGGACGGCATTGAAATCATCGTAAATCTTGTAGCGGACCTGAACGCCCATCGCCTCTGCAAGCTCACTCGTCAGATCGACCTCATAACCCGTCGCAATACCTGCGCGATCGCGAAAAGTAGTTGGCGAGGCAACGGTCAGAACAACCAGCTCACCGTCAGCGCGAATGCCTTCAAGTCCGTGCGAAACTGGCGGTCCGGCAGGCTCGGGATCGAGCATGGCGGACACCGCATCAACCGGTGAAGACACGCTCCAGTCTGACGTTTGGGAGAAGATTAAAAGGGCTGCCACGCTGGACGCTGCGAGAAAGCCGAGTGTGAAGCCCGTTGCCGATTTTCTCTTTTTTGACATGACCAACCAACGTGGCCCGCGGTTCAAAGTTCCAAATTTCTCAACCGACAGGGCCATTCACGAGATTTTGCGCGTCGCAATCTTCACCCGCCCCTCAAACTGTGAAACTCTTTTTCGAACTACAAAAATAAGGGGAGAGACACATGTTTGACCGGGACGACTGGCTGGCATCTCATCGAGAGGGCATTATCGAGCCGGAACGGGAGATCGTAGACCCGCACCACCACCTCTGGGACTGGCCATCCATGGCCAACTATCTGCTGGACCAGCTCTGGAAAGACACAAGCTCCGGGCACAACGTCGTCCAGACCATGTTTATGGAGTGCGGCTGGTCTTATCACAAAGAAGGTCCGGATCACCTCAAACCTGTCGGCGAGACAGAACGCGTCGCGAGTATTGCCACCGATGCCGCCAAAGATCCTTCCAAAGCGCAGATCGCCGGAATTATCGCGCACACGGATCTGCGCTCCGACCTTCTGGATGAAGTGCTGGACGCACATGATCAGGCCGCAAGCGGGCGTTTTCGGGGTATCCGTCAGGCCGGTGCCTGTGACGATGATCCGGCGCTGGTGATCAAGCCTCACCAGCCTGCAGGTCTATATCTTATGGAAGACTTTCAGGCGGGCGTGCGCCGTCTTGGCGAGCGCGGTCTCACCTATGACACCTGGAATTACCATTTCCAGATCAAAGACCTGACAAAGCTGGCGCAGGCTGCGCCGGACACCACCATCATCCTTGACCATTTCGGCACCCCGCTAGGGGTGGGCCGGTTTGAAGGCAAGCGCGCGGAAATCTTCGAGCAATGGAAGACAGACATTGCAGAGCTTGCGGCCTGCCCGAATGTCCACGCCAAGATTGGTGGCCTCGCTATGCCGGATAATGGCTGGGGCTATAGCGCGCAGGAAACGCCGCCAAGTTCAGACCAGCTCGTTGCCGATCAGGGCGACTGGTACAAATACGCGATCGATCATTTCGGCCCGAGCCGCTGCATGTTCGAAAGCAACTTCCCTGTGGACCGGGCATCAATCAGCTATCCGGTGCTCTGGAATGCCTTCAAGAAAATGGCTGCGGGTTATTCCGAAGACGAGAAAACCGCCATGTTCTCCGGCACGGCGCGCCGCGTTTACAAACTGCCAGAAGCCTAGCGACATTTATGGAAGGCGCGACATTGCCTGAGAGTATTACAATCAGGCGTGCGCGCCTTTCGGATGCAGACCAGCTTCCGGGTCTGTTCGATGATGCTCTGCGCCTCATTGCCTCGCGGTTCTACACGCCCGCCCAGATTGACGCATGGGCGCGCCGCGCACCTCGGTTTCAACACATATTCGAGACAGAGTTCGAAGCGCGGTCTGCATGGGTTGCCGAAACTGAAACCGGCAGGCTGCTCGCCTACATTGACCTCGTCGACGACGGGCATATCGATTTCTTCTATGCCCGCCCGGATGTCACGCGCACACAGGTCACGCACGATTTGTTCGATGAGCTCTTATGTGAGGCGCACCGCAAAGGGATCACCGAACTGTCCACCGAGGCCTCTGAAGCGGCAAAGCGTTTCTTTGAGAAGTACGGGTTTGAGGTCACCCATAAACAGGATGTCTGGCTGGAAGATGTCTGCCTCAATAATTACCGGATGACGAAGCCTCTCGTTTCAACCGGGCCATCGATTTGAGCGCCTGAAATCACAGCCGCGAGCTTGACCTTGAAAGCAATTTTCGCTGGCATGCCCTTAAGATAAATCATCAGGGGGACACCATGAACAAGCTGACCTCGATTTCTGTTGCCGCTCTGTCTGCTGCAGTTCTCACCTCATGTGGCTCGACGCCGGATGTTCCTTATTTTGATTACAGAGGTACGGTCTATCTGGATGGCGGCATGGGCTGTTCGGTCGAATATGCTGCCGGAAACGCGTCCGGCATGCCGTATGATCTGATTGATTTTCCAGGTAATCAGAACTTCGCCAATCACTTTGAAACAATGTTCTTATCGATGGCCATTCTATTTGGTCTTGAAGATGGCAATATTCCCGATCTCTCATTCTATGACGACTGGAACGGACCGAACGCGATTGCCATGAACCGAACTCTAAATGGCAGCTATCAACGAGGAACAGTGCTTTTTGGCGGTAACATGCTCTGGCGCGAAGCACGATATATCAACGACAGAGACCTAAATACTGTCCGCATCGCGACAATCCTTGCTCACGAATTTGCACACATCGCTCAATACGAACGGAATTTTTATCGTGAAGTGCCAACCCAGGAACTAATGGCCGATATCATGGCAGGATGGGCGATTGGCATCTACTATGATGTAGGTCAGGATGACCGCGCATTGCGCCGTCGCTACAGCGACGCAGCTCAAGCCATGTTTGACGTTGGCGACTATGCCTTTAACTCGCCAAACCATCATGGCACGCCCCGACAGCGTCAGGCCGCATTCGAACTCGGCTTATCGATGTACTCTGACGCAAACCTCGGATCTGTAGACGACGTATTCTCCTTAGCTCGTCTGGCCGCGCCGGATATTCGCAGCGGATCGCTGAACCGCGATATCTGGGACTATCTCTAAACAGAGACTGGCGAGGGAAAGCGTTCTTTGAAGGTGAAGGCACGTTCGCTCGGGCCATGCGTTTCCAGATAGTCGAGGCGCTCCTTGCCCTCTTCGATAGATGGCAGATGACCGGCAGGCACCCACCAGAGCGCAACGCTGACCGGCAGCGGCTCGAACCAGTCATCCTTGCGTGCAAAGACGGTCTTGTGATTGCTCTGGCGATAGGCGAAGGCCCCGAGTGCTTCAAGGCTCTCCCATACCGTCATATTGATGGTGATCTTCGGGTTTCTGAACTGACGGATCGCCACCGGCATATCGTCTTCGGTCCAGCGCCAGATAAATCCGGCATGCTCATCGGCCGCTTTATGCACGCTCTCAATGGCGGCGTAAAAATCCCGATTATCCGGATGTGCGCGCGACTTGCGAAACTTTGCGATATTGATCTGTGCGAGATGATAGTCTGGCATATGTGTCCCCCTGCCGGTCACGTAAAAGACAGGCAGCGCGCACAGATTGCAAGCGCCTACTCGACTTCGCTGACGATTATGAATTCCGGCGCTTCGACCAGCCCCATGAACTCTCCCATCACACTCTGAACGAGATCACCGGGCATGTCTTCGGCGGTAAACCCTTCAAGGTCGGGGATTTCGAACAGCTCGATATATTCCACGCTTGGTGACCCTTCACCGATGAGCAGCTTTTCAGCCCGGAAAGTCCGGAAGGATTTCACACGATCTAAAGACCGCATTTTCGGGTAGTCTGTTGTCTTCACCCAGTTTTCAAAGTCCGGTTTTGCGACACCCGTCTTCAGTTTATACTTCAGAATAAGCTGGACCATTTCCATCTCCCTCTTTCGCTCGAGAATGACAGAAAGCGGGGTGAATTTGCTTCCCCTGATCAGGGGACACGGAAAGGATTTTCCGCAGCGCCGAAAACATCAGAGGAAAACCCGCTTTTTAGGTCAATTCCTCTTGCGACGACTCTCCTCGAGGGATATACGCGGGCCGTTTGCCCGATAGCAGGCACTGACATATAAAAAGTTACGCCGGAGACCGTAAATGCCAAAGCGCACCGATATCGAATCCATCCTCGTCATTGGTGCCGGTCCCATCGTCATCGGACAGGCCTGCGAGTTCGACTATTCAGGCGTTCAGGCGATCAAGGCGCTGAAGAGCGAAGGCTACCGGGTCATTCTGGTAAACTCCAACCCGGCGACGATCATGACAGACCCTGATCTGGCCGACGCAACTTACATTGAACCGATCACTCCGGCCTTCGTTGAGAAAATCATCGAGAAAGAACGCCCGGACGCGATCCTGCCGACCATGGGCGGCCAGACAGCTCTGAACTGTGCGCTGGATCTCGAAAATGCAGGCATCCTCGAAAAATACGGCGTTGAAATGATCGGCGCGAAAGCCGAAGCCATCAATAAAGCCGAAGACCGTAAACTCTTCCGCGAAGCGATGGACAAGATCGGCCTGGAAAACCCGCGCGCTGTAATCATTGGCGCACCGGAAATCCGCAATGAAGAAGGCCGTATTGTAGATTATGACCGCATCACAGGCCTCAAAAAGGCGATGGATGCGATCGAGGAAGTCGGCCTGCCAGCCATCATCCGTCCGGCTTTCACGCTTGGCGGCACAGGCGGCGGCATCGCGAACAACCGCGAAGAGTACGAACAATATGTCCGTTCCGGCCTCGCTATGTCTCCGGTGGCGCAGGTCCTGATCGACGAAAGCCTGCTCGGCTGGAAAGAATACGAGATGGAAGTTGTTCGCGACAAAGCGGATAACTGCATCATCATCTGTTCTATCGAGAACATTGACCCGATGGGCGTGCACACAGGTGACTCCGTCACCGTCGCTCCTGCCCTCACCCTCTCCGACCGCGAATATCAGGTCATGCGGAACGCATCGATTGCCGTTCTGCGCGAGATTGGCGTTGAGACAGGCGGCTCTAACGTCCAGTTCGCGGTAAATCCTGCGGACGGCCGTGTCGTTGTCATCGAGATGAACCCGCGCGTATCGCGTTCGTCTGCGCTTGCATCTAAAGCGACCGGCTTCCCGATTGCGAAAATCGCAGCCAAGCTGGCAGTTGGTTACACGCTCGACGAACTCGACAACGACATTACAGGCGTCACACCGGCAAGCTTCGAGCCGACAATCGACTATGTTGTCACGAAGATCCCGCGCTTCGACTTTGAGAAGTACAAAGGCGCTGACGACAGCCTGACAACCAGCATGAAATCTGTTGGTGAGGCGATGGCGATTGGCCGGACCTTCCAGGAATCGCTTCAAAAGGCGCTCCGCTCTATGGAGACAGGTCTTGATGGTCTGAACGAGATCGACATTCCGGGCCTCGGTCAGGATGATGACCGCAACGTGCTGAAAGCTGCCGTTGCCAAGCGCTCCAAAGACCGTATCCGCACAATTGCGCAGGCGCTCCGCTCCGGCCTCAGCGTTGAAGAAGTCCATGAGGCATCACACTATGACCTCTGGTTCCTTCGTCAGTTCAACGAGATCGTCGAAACAGAAGCTAAGCTCATGTCTGACGGCCTGCCGGTTGATGCCGAAGGCTGGACCTATCTGAAGAGCATGGGTTTTGCGGACTCACGCATTGCCTACCTCACAAACTCTTCTGAGACGGAAATCCGCCGCAAGCGTCGCGAAGCAGGCGTCTTCCCTGTCTTCAAACGCATCGACACCTGCGCGGCAGAGTTCGCAGCGAAAACGCCATACCTCTACTCCACTTATGAGCAGCCGCTGTTCGGCCAGACAGAAGCCGAATGTGAGGCAGAGGTTTCAGAGCGCAAAAAAGTCATCATTCTCGGTGGTGGCCCGAACCGTATCGGTCAGGGTATCGAGTTTGACTATTGCTGCTGCCACGCCGCCTTCGCGATGGAAGACCTCGGCATTGAATCCATCATGGTCAACTGTAACCCCGAGACGGTTTCAACAGACTATGACACCTCCGACCGCCTCTATTTCGAGCCGCTGACAGGCGAGACCGTTCTGGAAATCATCCGCAAGGAAATGTCCAAGGGCGAACTCCTCGGCGTGATTGTACAGTTTGGCGGCCAGACACCGCTCAAGCTCGCAAGCATGCTGGCGGAAGAAGGTATTCCGATCCTCGGCACAAGCCCTGAGAGCATCGACTTAGCAGAAGACCGCGAGCGCTTCACGAAAATCCTCGATGATATCGGCCTGAAACAGGCGCCGTCTGCGATTGCCCGTACCGAAGAGGAAGTCATCGCGGCCGCTGAGAAGATCGGCTATCCGCTCATGCTGCGCCCGTCCTACGTTCTGGGTGGCCGCGCAATGGAAGTCGTGCGCGATGAAGACGACCTGAAGCGCTATGTTCGTGACGCGGTAAACGTATCCGGCGACCAGCCTCTCCTTTGCGACCGCTACCTTGCAGACGCGATTGAAGTGGACGTGGACGCGCTGTGCGATGGCAAAGATGTCCATATTGCTGGCGTGATGGAGCATATTGAAGAAGCTGGCGTTCACTCTGGTGACTCAGCGTGTTCGCTTCCGCCATACACGCTGCCGGTCAGCACAATCTCACAGCTTGAAGCGCAGGCAGCAGAGCTGGCTATGGCGCTCGACGTACGCGGCCTGATCAACATTCAGTTCGCGGTCAAAGGCGAAGACATCTTCGTTCTCGAAGCGAATCCGCGCGCGTCACGTACAGTGCCATTCGTTGCGAAAGCGGTTGCCGCACCAATCGCTGCAATTGCCGCGAAGGTTATGGCGGGCGTTCCGCTTGCAAGCTTTGAACTGGCCGAGCGTGCCAAGCCGCGCCGCGTTGCTGTAAAGGAAGCTGTCTTCCCATTCGCGCGCTTCCAGGGCGTTGACCCTGTGCTTGGCCCTGAAATGCGCTCTACCGGCGAAGTCATGGGCTGGGATGATGATTTCGGCGCGGCCTTCCTGAAAACGCAGATTGCTGCTGGCGTAGACCTGCCGACAAAAGGCCGTGTGTTCGTGTCCGTGAAGGATTCTGACAAGCCGGGCGCTCTGAAAGCAGTGAAGCGTCTTGAAGAGATCGGCCTTACCATCTGCGCGACAAGCGGCACGGCGAGCTATCTGAAAGAGGCTGGCGTGAATGTAGAGCGCGTCAATAAAGTGGCTGAAGGCTCCCGTCACATCGTGGATATGATCACGGATGGCGAAATCCATCTGGTGTTCAATACGACCGAAGGTGCCCAGTCTATGAAAGACTCACAATCCATTCGTGAGACCGTTCTGAAGCAGCGCGTACCTTACTTCACAACGCTCGCCGCCTCGCGAGCAGCCGTGAAAGCGATTGACGCCCTGCTCACCCGACCTCTTGAAGTTCGCTCACTTCAATCCTAAGTGCGCTTGCAACCGGTAACTGGGCTGGCTGAATTTAATAGGGGAAGCGTTTAAAGCGCGATATAGCGGACTTTCCAACAAGTCTGCGAGTGCGCTGGTCTTGACTGACGTCAAAAAGCGAGAAACGCTTCTCACTTCTAAACCGGATGGATTTCCTGAATGCAGAGAATACCTATGACCGCCGAGGGCCATGCGGCTCTTGAGGCAGAACTGAAGAATCTGAAAGTAGTAGAGCGCCCGAACATCATTACGGCGATCGCTGAGGCGCGTGAACACGGCGACCTTTCAGAGAATGCCGAGTATCACGCGGCGAAAGAAAAGCAGAGCTTCATCGAAGGCCGCGTCGCTGAGCTGGAAGACAAGCTCGCGCGTGCGGACGTGATCGACACATCACGACTGAGCGGCGACACGGTGAAGTTTGGCGCGACTGTAACGATCATGGACGAAGAGTCCGAAGAAGAGTCCCGCTACAAAATCGTTGGCGAAGACGAAGCTGACGTTGCAACAGGCAAAATCTCTGTGACCTCCCCGATTGCGCGCGCGCTGATCGGTAAAGACGCTGATGATGTCGTGGAAGTGTCCGCACCGGGCGGCGCCAAATCCTACGAAATCCTCAAGGTGGAGTTCATCTAGATGAAAACGTCCGGTGCACTCGGGCCTTCAGTCTGGGTCGCATCGGATGGCCGGGCTGGCAATGCGGCTCAGGTCCTGGCAATTGCCCGCGCACTTGGCGAAATGTATCGCTGGGTGAAGATCGCGCACATTAATGGCGAAGGCCACCGGTCTGCTCCGATTGAGCTGACACCGAAAGGCCTTCAGCCGCTTCTGCCCTCCAGCATGTGGTGGTCACCACTGGGCGCCCTTCCAAAAGACCAGAAATCCATATTCCAGGCACCATGGCCGACCGTATTCATCGGCGCGGGTCGCAAGATTGCGCCGTATACGCGTTATATCCGGCAGGCCTCTCAGGGCAAAACGCTCGCCATCCATGTGATGAACCCGCAGCTGCCGCTGGATGATTTCGACATGGTGGTCGCCCCAAAGCATGACCAGCTGTCCGGCGATAACGTCGTCGACATCCTTGGCTCACCCGCCTACTTCACGCCCGATAGGGTGGAAGACACACAGATGATGTTTGCCGATCTGGCAGACGAGCGCGGCATTAAGGTCGCCGTTATTTTGGGCGGGGATTCTAAATCTCATAAAATGACGGAAGCCGTCTGTGAGAAGCTGGAACAACAGCTTCAGGGCATCGCCAGCAATGGCGCGCGCCTGCGCATTGTCTGTTCCCGCCGCACGCCGACGCATGCCCGTGTGCGCTTCCGCGCCTTTGCCGAACGGGTCGGCGCACGCTTCTGGGAGAGCCCTTCAGACGGCGAAAACCCGTATCTGGCTTATCTTCTCCTGTCTGATGTCGCCATCGTGACAGAAGATTCCTCCAACATGCTGTCAGAGGCTGCCTATTTCGGCCTGCCAGTGCATATCGCGAAGCTTGAAGGCCATAACGAGAAATTCGCCCGCTTCCACAATTCACTTGTCGAACGCGGCGCAGCCCGCTGGTTTGACGGTACAGTCGAGCATTGGACCTATCCGGCCATTCGCGAAATCGACCGCGTTGCGGATGCCATTGTGGAAGAGCTGATCAAGCGATACCCGCAGCCGAAGTTTGACGCCCCGAAGGAGGCCCGTCAGGGCGACTTCGACAGGCGGTAATGCTGCTCTTTTAGGCACTCCTCCACTTGGCATTCGCCGCACAGAACACTGAATACGTTTAGTTTTTAAAAAATCATCAATCGCTGCATATTGCTAAAGACAAATGCACGTTGAGTTAGTACCCGCTTTTCAAACTTGTCTTTGAAACTGGGGGTCATATGACTGGAAAATACGCTTTAATCGCAGGTCTGTTGGGGATGTCTGCTGCTGCGTCTGTGCATGCTGAAACCGCTTTGGTCTCAGATTCAGATCTCAATTTCTATATCCGCACCTTTGAAAATGGCGCGTTTACCGGCGAGATCGTGCAATATCCATATCTTCCTGAACACAACGGTCTGGAACGACAGGATTTGGCGCTGGGTGACATCGATGGTGATGGCAAGCTAGAAATTATCGGCGCCCTCGTCGATGATGATGATTTTCAGGTCTATTTCCACGAGATTGACGATACGGACGGTTCTGAATTCCGGCTTATACAGCAACGCGTTAACCACGTTTTTGAGGTCCCCAAGGTTGGTGACATCAATGGCGATAATGTGGATGACCTCGTTTTCTTTAGAGAAAATGGAGGCACAGATGGCGTCGCCTGGGCTTGGATCATGCAGGATGGCTCCATCGCTGATCAAGGACCGATCGGACATTCCATTAGTGGCGCCGGGTGGTACGTAGTTGATTTGGCAGACATCAATTCCGATGGTACTGACGACATCATCTGGATGGAAGCAGAAACGGGGCGCGTCTATACTTGGATCATGCAAAACGGCCAGGTCGCAAATCACTACACCCTAAGTCACCCCGGAACCATGATCTCGCCCCTCACTGCTGGAGTCTCGGATGAATCCATCACGCTTGACGCGGTTTGCGACATTGATGGTGACGGGGTTCCTGACCTTATTAGCTCCAGAGATGCCTGGGATGATCAGTTCCGGTTCTGGAAAATTCAGAATGGTCATGTCGTCGACATGCAAATCGTCGACACTGTTTTCTCCGAAGAAGAAATCTCGAACTTTATCTACTTCGAGGACTGCACCCCTTAACAGCATCTGACAGAGCGGTGGGCCTTCGGGGCTCCGGCCCACCCAGTCATTTAAAATCTATTTGACCAAAGGCGACAGGCGATAGCGCCAGCCTGTTCTTTGCTGGCGCTTATTCAGATGCCTAGTTCATCTGGTCACGGCGTTGAGCCATGTCGGCAATGACTGCGTTCGCGTCGCCGCGATGTGTATTGAACAAACTACCGATCGCAGACCGATAGTTTGAGCCCACATTTGAGCCATCAATGGCAAAATTGTAGATGAGATATCCACCATTGCTCCCGGAAAGGCTGTACGACAGCATCGATGTCGCGCCGTCAGGACTGTTGAATTGAACCAGAACTGACCCCCGTCCCCGTGACTGGGCCTCGGCATTCACAACAGAAATTGAGGAACCTTCATTCCGTAGGAAGAAATCAGCTTCCTGAAGCGCCGCCATGTCTCCAATAATCTGCGCAAATTCACTTGTCTGATTTGGAGAGAGCGTTCGAGCGTTTCGGCCAAGAGCGCCCGATGCTAAGGTCGCATCATCGATGGTCGGACGAGTTGTCTGAATGAGCGTTTGACGCTTTATATCTGCCGGCAAATCACGCTGTAGGATTTGCTCAATGGCCTGTAGCCGAGCATCAATTACATTTCGAAAATCGGTGTCTGACTGTGCGTGCGCGCTCATCCCGAATGTGGCGGTCATCGCCAGTCCGGCACCAGCCGCCAGCAATAGACGGCGCGTCAGTTTGAATTCTTTCATCAACAGGTTTCCATTTTTTAATTGGGTCTCCGGCCCGCACTTTTGAGACATATTCAGGCTTTCGCTACGCGACTAAAGTTGTAACTTGTTGGAATACCTGAAAATATTAGACGCCTGAGCTTTTGAACGCTGTCTTCTCAGAAATCCACTCATCAGTTCAGATTGCGACGGCAAATCTTCAGCCTGAAATTATACAGTATAACATACTGAAAAAATAATATTTTTTATGTTCTCGCCACATGAATACTGCGCTATGACACGCTTATGAGCGACCTGCACTTGCACAAACATTCTGAACACAGCCACTCCCATTCGGGTGGTCAGGATGCACAGCGCAAAGTCGGTATCGCGGCGCTCATCACCTTCACCTTCATGTTCGCAGAGGTTGTCGGCGGCCTGATCTCGGGATCGCTCGCGCTTCTGGCAGATGCCGCGCACATGCTGACCGATGCCGGCAGCCTTATGCTCGCCTATGTCGGCTATGCGCTGGCGCGTCGCCCGGCGGATGTGAACCGCACATTCGGCTTCTCCCGCTTCAAGGTTCTGGCGAGCTTTGTGAACGGACTTCTGCTCCTGCTGCTGGGCATCTGGATCATTGTTGAAGCCGTCCACCGTATCGTGGAGCCTGAACCTGTCCTCTCCGGCATAATGTTCTGGGTGGCGGTCATCGGCCTTCTTCTGAACCTTGCCATGCTGAAGCTGCTCCATGGCGGCCACGACCATAGCCACGACCTCAACATGCAGGGCGCGCTCATGCATGTGATTGGCGACCTGCTCGGCTCTGTTGCTGCCGTAGCCGCGGCGATCATCATCTACACCACCGGCTGGACGCTGGCAGACCCGCTGCTCTCCGTTCTGGTGGCGGTGATCCTGCTGGCAGGTGCGCTGCCGATCATCCGCAAGTCTGCGCATATTCTTCTGCAGGGCACGCCGGCGGGTGTTGATCTGCAGGCCATTTCCGCTGGCGTGGTCGAAGCCCTGCCCGGCGTCTCGGCTGTCCACCACATTCACGCATGGTCCCTTACCGGACAGGACCGCCTCATCACGCTGCATGTGGTTCCGAAAGACCGCGGCACGGCTATGGATCTTATTCCTGCAGTTCGTGAGGTGCTGAAGGACCGATTCGGCATCGACCATGCGACGATCGAGCTGGACCTCGAACCGCTGGATGAGTGCGATATCCATACGCTCTCCGCGGCGGATCATGGCTGCGATCATCACGGTCATAGCCATGAAAAGCACGATCACAGCCATAATACACACAGTTGATCGCTCTGAGGGGTTTAACTCTCCTCGGAAATCCCCATAACTCCCTTTCGGATATTTATGGAGACCGCTGACATGAGCGACGTTCAACACGAAAGCGTAATCATCATTGGTGCAGGCCCTGCAGGCTATACAGCCGCAGTCTATGCCGCTCGTGCTATGCGTAATCCGCTCGTCCTCGCAGGCTATCAGCCGGGCGGCCAGCTCACTATCACCACAGAGGTCGAGAACTGGCCGGGTGAGAAAGAAATTCAGGGTCCGGACCTGATGGTCAAAATGCGCGAGCACGCCGAAGCGATGGGCGCGCGTGTTGAAGAAGAACAGGTTGCCAAAGTCGACCTGCAGTTTCGCCCGTTCCAGATGGAAACAGACTCCGGCAAGAAATTCACCGCTGACGTCGTGATCATCTCCACCGGCGCGCAGGCGAAATGGCTCGGCCTGCCGACAGAAGAGAAGTTCAAAGGCTTTGGCGTCTCGGCATGTGCGACATGCGACGGCTTCTTCTATCGTGAGAAAGAAGTCATCGTGATTGGCGGCGGCAACACAGCTGTCGAAGAAGCGCTCTACCTCACAAACTTCGCATCCAAAGTGACACTGGTTCACCGCCGTGATTCGCTGCGCTGTGAGAAAATCCTCGAGAACCGCTTCATGAAGCATCCGAAGACAGAAGTCATTTGGGACAGCGTTCTGGATGAAGTTGTCGGCACAGACATGCCGCTCGGCGTGACAGGCGCGAAGCTCAAAAACGTCAAAACCGGCGAAGTGACGGACATTGACGCGCACGGCGTGTTCGTTGCGATTGGCCACGCGCCATCAACCGAGCTCTTCCAGGGTCAGGTGACGATGCGCGACAGCGGCTATATCGACGTCAAACCGGGCACGACAGCAACGAACATTCCTGGTGTATTCGCAGCAGGCGACGTGACTGACGAGCACTATCGTCAGGCTGTTACCGCTGCGGGCATGGGTTGTATGGCTGCGCTCGAAGCAGAACGTTATCTGGCGGAGCTGGAAGACCAGTAAGCTTCCGTTACGTCAGGTATAAACTTCCGTTACGTCAGGTATAAAATTGCCGACATCTTTGCCACACAGGGCATAATACTTCGCGCGATTTCTCAAAATCTTCCTTTACCATGCTTGCGAAAGTCCATCGAAAATAGTGGACTGCGCCGCATAGAATACGATCAGCGACACGCTGGCGATTGAGGAAAGAGGAAAAATCGTGAAACCCCAAATTAAACTGCTGGCGCTTAGCGCCAGCGTGCTGGTACTTGGTGGCCTGACAGCCCCTGCAGTTGTGGCACAAGAAGATGAGAGCGCTGAAGATAACCGTCGCCTCCAGACCGTCACCGTAACCTCCACAAAACGCGAAGCGACACTTCAGGACATTCCTGTAGCTGTTTCCGTTGTCGACAACACAACGATTGATCAGGCAGAGATACTGGATCTCGCCGACCTTCAGGCAGTTGTTCCATCCCTGCGCGTTGACCAGTTCCAGTCTGCGGCACAGACAGCCTTCCGTATTCGCGGCTTTGGTAATGGCGATAACAATGCCGGCGTCGAGCCATCCGTTGGTGTCTTCATTGACGGCGTGTACCGCTCGCGCTCTGCTGCGGCGATTGCCGACCTGCCAAACCTGGAGCGCGTCGAAGTTCTGCGCGGCCCGCAGTCTACCCTGTTCGGTAAGAACGCCTCTGCTGGTGTAATCTCCATCATCACGCAGGAACCTCAGTTCGAGCAGCAGGGCAGCATCGAAGCCTCTATGGGCAATTACGATCTGTTCCGCGTCGCTGGCAGCATTACCGGCCCGATCACAGACACCATCGCTTACAGCCTGTCTGGCAATATGAACCAGCGCGACGGCTATGTTGAAGATCTTGGCATCAACCAGAACGTCAACGAGCGTAACCGCTGGGGTCTTCGCGGCCAGCTTCTGTTCCTTCCGAACGAAGACATGTCTGTCCGCCTGATTGCAGACTATGACCAGATTGACGAGCTTTGCTGTGCAGCGGGCAACGTCACTAACGGCCCGACTGGCGCCGCAATCTTCGGTCTTGGCGGTGCAATCGACCCTGAAGACCCGTTCTCCTATCAGGTTTACAGCAACTTCGCGCCAACCAACGACATCGCAAACTGGGGTGTGTCCGGTCAGGTTGATTACGACCTCGGCTTTGCTGAGCTGACATCCATCACCGCTTACCGCGTGTCTGATTTCGCGTCCAACTCTGACGCTGACTTCACAAGCGCAGACCTGATCGGTCGTTTCTCTAACAACACAGAGATCGAAACCATCACTCAGGAAGTCCGTCTCGCAAGCACAGGCGGCGAGCGTTATGACTGGATGGTCGGCGGTTACTATTTCGACGAGACCGTCGATATCGACAGCACGATCACTTACGGTCAGGACCTTCGCGGCTACGCAGACTTCCTGTCTGGCGGCGGCTATGGTCAGGTTGAAGCTCTGCTCAGCCTGCCAGTTGGCACGACATTCGGTCAGGCTGGTCAGGGCATGTTCGAGACATACTCTCAGGACAACAATGCATGGTCCCTCTTCGGTACGGTCGATGCCTATGTCACAGACCGCCTGACACTGACTGTTGGCTTCAACTACACTGACGACCGCAAAGATGCGTCCGCAAACGTCGTCAGCACAGACACATTCTCTGCGCTCGACTTTGTTAGCATTGGTAACAACGTTCTGTTCCAGACAGCATTCGCCCAGACACTCGCAGGCGCAGGCGTAAACCCGCAAGACCCTGCAGCTGTCGCGGCATTTGCTGGTGCGTTCCCAACGCAGTTTGCGCAAATTCAGGCGGGCGCTCAGGCCTTCGCTGATGCAAACGACTCAAACCCTGCAGTGAACCCTCTGCTTGGCTTGCAGGCGCTGCAATTCTTCCCGCAATTCGTGAACTATCCGAACGCGGTTGAGAACGGCTCTACAGCGGACGATGCCTTTACCTACACCCTGCGTGCAGCATACGACCTGACAGACGATATCAACGTCTATGCGTCTTATGCGACGGGCTTCAAGGCGAGCTCCTGGAACCTCTCACGTGACTCACGTCCGTTCGCGAGCGACATCCCCGCTCTGAATGCGGCTGGTCTGTCTGTTCCAAACCTCACAACCGGCACACGCTATGCTGGTCCTGAGGACTCCACAGTGTTCGAAATCGGCCTGAAAGCCCAGTTCGACAATGTGGCCGTGAACCTTGCGATCTTCGATCAGGAAATCGAAGGCTTCCAGTCCAACTCATTCACCGGCACTGGCTTCGCGCTCACGAATGCGGGCGTACAGTCGACAACCGGTCTGGAAGTTGACGTCACATGGACGCCGATCGATGGCCTCCGCCTCGTTGCAGCAGGTACGTTCCTTGACCCAGTCTATGATGAGTTCGTGAACTCTCCGGCGGGTGATGTCTCTGGCGAAGCACCGGCAGGCATCTCAGACACGTATCTCTCATTCTCCGGCACATATGACTTCATCCTGCCAACGGGTCAGGACGCATATGTTCGCGCAGACTATCAGTATGAGTCAGAAACCCACCTCGATTGGGATGTGAACGATCCGCGCCAGCAGCGTGACGTAAACGTCTTCAACGCTGCCGCAGGTATCAACTTTGAAAATGATCTGCGTGTGTCCGTATGGGGCCGCAACCTGTTCAACGACGAATATCTGATCGAGACATTCCCGTCCGTCGCTCAGGCAGGCTCTGTATCGGGCTATCCGAACCAGCCTGCAACTTATGGCGTGACAGTCACCAAGCGTTTCTGATATATCAAAAATGCATAACTAGTATTCCAAAGGGCGCAGGTAACTGCGCCCTTTCCTATTGCAAATTTGCGCAAAAGGGGTCATCGATTTTGCATGGACTGGGATAAACTTCGATCTTTTCATGCGGCTGCTGAAACTGGCAGCCTCACCGCAGCGGGCGACAGGCTGAAAATCAGCCAGTCTGCTGTTTCTCGTCAGATTGCCGCTCTTGAGTCAGGTATTGGCGTGCCTCTCTTCCAGAGACACGCCCGCGGCCTCGTTCTCACCGACGCTGGCATCAAGCTTCACGCCGCAACAACCGACATGGCCCGTGCGGCATCTGTGGCGCACAATGTGGTGAAAGACGCGATGGACCGCCCGCAAGGCGACCTGACTGTCACGGCACCGATTGCGTTCGGCTCCACATGGCTGGTCAGCCGCCTGCAGAAATTTGCAGACCTACACCCTGATATTCACCTGCATCTCTATCTGGATGACCGTGAATACGACCTTTTGAAGCTGGAAGCCGAATGCGCGATCCGCCTCTGGGCGGCTGATAAGGCAGATCTCATCCAGCGCAAGCTCTCCTCGGTGAATACCAGCCTCTATGCTGCGCCGTCCTATCTGGAAAAATACGGCACGCCGGAAGTCCCGCAGGACCTCGATAACCACCGGATCATCGTCTATGGCGAGCAGATTTCTCCAATGCACCACGCCAACTGGGCACAACGTGTCGGCCGCGATGACCGGCCACCGCGTGAGGCCAGTCTCACCGTGAACAATGTTATCGGCATGGTTCGGGCCGCGGAAGCTGGCCTCGGCGTAGCCGACCTGCCGGACTATATGATCCCGGAAAACTCAAATCTCGTCAAAGTGCTGCCCGGTATGAAGGGCCCGCACTTTGACCTCTATTTCATCTATCCGAGCGATTTACGGCGCTCTAACCGCATCGCCGCCTTCCGCGATTTTGTGACGAGCGAGATCTCTGAATTCCGCGCAACGGAGAACGACTAACGGGGAGCCATGCATTTCAGCATATCACCAGCCCGCAATTGCGTGTTGTAAAAGCTGAGTGAAAAAGTAGATTGATGCCTGTGCATGACGTCTCATCATGCAGCCTGATCTCCAGATTGGGCGTTTCCTCCCCGAGACACCACTTTACGCCGGGCGCTTTTCATAGCTGCCCGGCTTTTCTTTTTTCCGGACATTGCGCACACGAAAAAGCCGCGAAGGATAACCCTCGCGGCTGATACGTTTTCTGATCTCGCTCTGGAGCCTCACCTGGACTCTCGCTGGCA
>CENJ01036185.1_pt1 | contig 43355 bp, 29 predicted proteins | sample 356161 | NCBI WGS metagenome assembly CENJ01 (sample SAMEA2619531, study PRJEB7988) | marine metagenome | biome: marine biome (ENVO:00000447); feature: surface water layer (ENVO:00002042); material: "saline water (ENVO:00002010), including plankton (ENVO:xxxxxxxx)" | depth 5 m | reverse complement strand
ATTATTATTTTTTTAAATAAAGAATCTTCAAGGTAAAAGCAACCAAGATTACCGTGAAAAATTCCCCAACTATTTTGGAATTCCCAATACAATTTACCATTTATAGTTTTCCAACCAATCATGCATACGGCATGGCCACCAGCTTTGTTTGAAGATAAATACTTTTCTGTATCAACAACTCCATCGTATTTTATAGAAAAGAAATTATCATAAACCATAAAGGCATACCATAGTGGCCTATCAAGTAGCATACTTTTAATCTCGTTTGTTTCGCTGGTTGGAATCGTGTAAAAAGAATGAATTTTCTTATAAGAAGCGTCTAGTTCAGCACCTTCTTCTGGTTTGGATTTTTCATCATCTATATAAGGCCAAAAAGATTCAAAGCAGCACCCTTCTGTTTTAGTTGCCATAGCGGCGCCTCTTATTGAAGTTCCAGAATAATCTTCTCCAGCCCATGCGTCGTATTTTTTACCTTTTTGATAAATCCACATTGGGCTTGGTTCTTCAGATTTAAAAAGTTTAGCAGATCCAAGAAGAACTCTTCCGCTATGCCCTACACAAGACCCAATTCTTCCTTGATCTTTTATCGTAGGACTAAATTTTCGCCTAGAAAATTCTTTAAGTTCAATATCTTCAGACTGTATTTTTCTTTTTACATGCTTCCAGTCTCTTGGGTCAGGTTCTAGCTCAGAAACATTTAACTTATAACCAGAAAATTTATTATCTTTAATTAATTTGCTGATAGGATTATCGAGCAATGCGTAGCCTAGTAATGTTTTTAATTTAAGTCTCATAATAATGAGTACACTTAAATATTTTTGATAGCGTCTGAGATTTTGGGGTCTATTTTGTCTGGTAAGCTATTTAAACCAAACCAACCGTAGCTAGAGTGTTCTTGATTTATAGTTACTTTTGGAATTTCTTTTGTATGTAAAGAATATATATGAAAATTTAAATTTTCAGTTTTAATAGTGTTATAAAAATCAAGGCTAGAGGATTTAACTTCTATTTTTGTCTCTTCAAATAATTCTCTTTGAGCACAATCTCTGGAATTTTCATTCTTTTCCATGCTACCACTAAAAATAGACCAGTATCCGCCGTATGGTATTGTTTGACCTGTCAAATAACAAACCTTGGCGCGTTTTCCTAGTAAAACTAAGAAATTTTGATAAAAAACAACTACGCCAGAAGCATTATTGACAGCTTTCGCAGGTTTCTCCATTCTTCATTGCCTCTATACTGCAAGACTCAGCTTCATTATTTGATTGTGTAGATTTTTCAATCTTGCTAGCTGCACGATTTCTTAAATAGTAGGTTGTTTTTAATCCTTTTTCCCAGCACTTCATATAAATATCATTTAAATATTTTAATGATGTTTGAGAATTATATAAATTGAAACTAATTGCTTGGTCTATCCATTTTTGCCTAGCTGCATTTGCTTCGATTAATGTAAACATATCTCTATCAAATGCGGTTTTATATTTACTTTTAATATCGTTGGGTATATCTCCATTCAACATAGATAGATCACCATCAACGCTTTTAACTAGTTCTGCCAGTTCTGGACTCCATAAATTAAGAGATTTCATGTCTCTAACGAAGTGCTCATTAGTGATATAAAAGTTTCCGCTTTTATTTTCATAGACAAAGAGTACTGAAAAGTTTGGCTCTATACTTTGCTCGACACCGTTTATGTATCCAATTGTAGCCGTTGGGGCTATAGCCATAACGTTAGAGTTTCTCATCCCAAAATCCGAAACATGTTGTCTTATTCTACCCCAGCCTTTTAGGGTTTGACCTTGACCTGTTTCAAATTCCTGTTTGTTTCTATAAGAGGTTAGATTATTATAAGAATCAATTGGGAGTATGTTTTTACTCCATAGTGAGCCTTCATAATTTTCATAAGACCCTCTTTCTTTAGCTAGTAATGAGCTTGCATAAATAGCATGCATAGAATAAAACTCAAAAAATTTGTCATTAAAATCTACAGCTTCTTCGCTATCTATTGGTATGTTGAATTTATGAAGAACATCGTGAAGAGCCATAACCCCCAAACCAATTGGACGATTTTTAAAGTTAGAATTTTTGGATTCTTTGGTGGGGTAGAAGTTTATGTCTATAACATTATCTAACATCCTTATGGCAATACGTATAGTATTTTCTAACTTAACGTAATCTAATTCATCACCAGTTTCATTGAGATGATTTAATAAATTGATCGATCCTAAATTACAAACAGCGGTTTCTCCTATCTCTGTTTTTTCTCCTTGCTCATATTTAGAAGCTTTAGTATGCAAAGTTATTTCTGTGCATAGATTTGAACTGTTAACAATTCCTGCGTGTTGATTTGTATAGCGTATATTACAAGGGTCTTTGAATGTATTCCATGGATGAGAAGTTTCAAAAAGAACTTTTAACATTTTCTTCCATAATTCTTTTGCAGGAGTAACTCGGTAATTTTTTATTAAACCTTTTTCTGCTTCATCACATAATTGATTATATTTTTTGTCAAATTCATTTCCAAAACAATCATGAAGAGCAGTTTCTTTAGGATCAAAAAAGTACCACGCATCATCATTTTGAACTCTTCTCATAAATTCGTCTGGAATCCATGAAGCAGTATTCATGTCATGGCATCTTAATCTGTCATCCCCAGTATTTCTCCTGAGGTTTAGAAAGTCTTCAAAATCTAAATGCCAAGGTTCGAGGTATGCGCATCCTGCGCCTGGACGTTTTCCGCCTTGATTAACAGCAACCAATAGATCGTTGTAAATTTTTAACCAAGGTACTAAGCCACTAGATATCCCATTAGTACCCTGGATATGAGAGCCTGTTGAACGAAATGGTGTTACATCTAAGCCTAATCCACCAGCGTACTTAGATTTTCTAGCTTCTTGCCAAGCTCCATCAAAAATTCCATCAATACTATCATCGAAAGTATTTAAATAGCAAGAGCTTAATTGAGACTTAACTGTGCCGCTATTAAATAATGTAGGGGTTGAGGAAGTATAAAGCATTTGGCTTAACATGTCATAAAACTCTATAGCTTTTTCAGTTTTATCTTTTTCATTTATCGCTAAACCCATCGCAATTCTCATCCAAAAACATTGAGGAGCTTCCATTATTTTATCATCTTGCCTAATAAAATATCTATCAAAAAGTATCTGTATACCTAAATACTTAAACTTTTTATCTCTTCTGATTTTTAAGGCTTTGGAAAGTTTTTGTAAATCAAAGTCGAGCAGTTTATTATTGAGGCGATTTAACTTTACTAATTTTTTGATATTTTGAATAAAGGTCTTTCTATACTGAAGGGAGAATGTATCTGAATCCACGCCTTCTTTAAAGACCTCTTTATATAAGCAGTTAAGTAATAATCTTGCTGCCGCAAATGAATAGTTTGGTTCTTTTTCTATTTTTTCTCTAGCTGACAAAATAAGAGCTGTATCCATTTCTTTTGTTGTAATTTTATCAAAAAGCTGGAGCTGGGCGTCTAAAACGATTTCACTTGCGGAAACATCTTCTATATCCTCACAAGCTCTTTGAGCGCTGGCGTTAATCTTATCTACTTGAAACTCTTCTAAGCGACCATTGCGCTTTTTAACTTTTATATCCATGGACTAATTTACACGGGGGTTAAGGTGTATTCCTTAATATTAAACAATAACTTTGATTTTGTGATAATAACAAAAGATTTAGTGTATGGCAATACTAAAGTTCTTAAAAGTTATTAACATTTATAGGTTAGTTTACAAAGTTGACCTAAGTAACTCGTAGTCATTGTTATACATTTTTTCTACAAGACTATTAAAAGTCATGCTAGGTTTCCAATCTAAATGTTTTTCAGCTAAGGAGTAATCAGCACAAAGCTTATGAACTTCAGCTGGTCTGTAAAAATTTGGGTCTATCACGATGATGGGATTTTTCTTATAAAAATATTTTTCATTTTCAAATTCTCCTTCTCTTGTAAAATCAATGTTAGCGCAAGCTAAACATGTTTCTATAAAATTTCTAACTGAATTCATTTTTCCAGAACCTATGACGTATTCTACAGGTTTATCTTGGTTTAACATTAACCAAACAGATTTTATGACATCTTCTGCGTCAGACCAATCTCTTTTTGCATCTAGATTCCCAAGTCTAATTGGCTCAAAACTTTTGTTTTTTTCTATACAGTGTTTTATTCTCGCTATCCCGTGACTAATTTTTCTGGTCACAAAATCTAAACCCCTTCTTGGTCCTTCATGATTAAATAACCAGCCTTGTATGGCGTAAAGATTATAAGATTCTCTGTAAACTCTAACAATATGTCTTGCTGCGCATTTTGCAGCTCCATAAGGAGATTGGGGTCTAAGTGGGTGAGACTCACTTTGAGGTGTAGAAATTACGTCTCCAAATTCTTCAGAAGAACCTGCGTTGTAAAAACGGCATTGGGGAGCAAATCTCCTTATTGATTCAAGGATATGAAGAACTGCATCAGCATCTGTGTTCCAAGTTTGAATTGGATAATTCCAACTGCCAGCCACAAAAGATTGTGCTCCAAAATTTATAAAATAATCTGGTTGTATATCAATGATAACATCTCTGATACTATGGGCGTCATTTAAGTCCATATTAAGCAGCTTGAACCTAGGCTCATTTTCTAAATGCAAAATATTGTCATGATTTTTAACGCTAAGCCTGCGGGCAGTTCCGTATATTGTAAAATCACTTTCGCTAAGTAGTTGCAGTAAATAATCTGCCATGTGACTGCCGTCTTGACCTGTGACGCCTGTTATTATAATTTTTTTCATGAATTGTAAGACACAAGTGGCGCATCAAGGTAAACGCCCCTGTATTTATTAAATACTAAATCTTGACAAAATTTACCATCTTCTTTTCTATAATAAAATCTAGATTCATTAAATTTTAATGTTTTAAATATTTCTGTTTTTATCGTTATATGTGCATGATGAATGGATAGATTCTTATTTATATGTAAATTTGTACAAGCATGATTTATGCTGAAATTATGATATATGTCAATATTTAAAGATTTAAGCGTTTGAAATTTTGAGTTATTAGTTTGGTAATTATGAAGTAAAAAATCGTAACCTTGGATGTAATGTTTGCAAAATTCAATTTTTTGAGGATGAGGAATATCGTCAACATCAAAAAACATAATATACTCCGCATTACTCATTAATGCTCCTGCGTTTCTGGCAGATGACTGCATCCACCTTTCTTCTTGATTTGTAATTTTTATTGGAACAGCATTGCCGCAAATTTTTAAATTTTGGTATATTTCTAAAAATTGATTCTTAACGCCGCTTGAGGATATTATAATTTCGTCTGGTGGTATTGTTTGTTTTTGGAATTCATCTAATAATCCGCCAAGCAAATGAAAGTCTAAATCGCAACACGTGATGCATAAAGATAAGTTCATTTAACGTAAGAAATGAGAGCGTCTTGAACTGTGACGCCTGTTATTATTATTTTTTTCATTTTTAATATTAAATCAATCTCCTGCTTGGACATCCAGGGTTGACGAGGAATATTCATTTTATCTAGAACGGAAATAAATCTCTATAGTTTTATGTAGATTGTTTAGTTTAAAAAACTTGTTGTATATCTCATGCCCGTTTTTAATCATTACCCGCGCAACATTTTGAGGAGGTATCATATTAATGACACTATCTACAGAGGATTCACTAACAAAGATACAAGAGTCTTCCCAGTTTACATGGTTAGAGATTGGCATCTCTAACCCATCAGAGAATATCACAGGTATAGAGCCTAGCGCAAAAGAATCCCAAATTCTTATGGTTGATGGGCCCGTCCCACGAGGACATAACGAAAAAACGCACTCGGATAAAGATTTTGCATAATTGGTCTCCATTTGGGCGCGAGCTTCATCGCTTTTCTCAAAGTGCCATGCGCCTGTATCCATTAAGTTGAAATCAGGATGATTTTTGTAATGATTAAATATTTTTTTACGAGTTTCATGGGTGCAAGAGGCTCCATGAAAACAAAAAAGATTAGGACGATTAGAGAAGGGTATGGGTTTCGCTATAGGATCAAAGGGGGTGAAGTGAGGTATAGATATATAATTATCCCCTTTGGTAGCATGTGGAGTAAAAAGAAGACAATTCTCGGGCATCACTAAACGAATAACATCTATATGCTGACATATGAAAACTAAAGTTTTAGTTATAGGGTATCTCTCTCTGAGAGACTGTAAAAAACGATTAATTAATAAAATGTTTCTATTATTTTTGTTAATAAGATCGGCAAAGGGAAACTTCATAAAAAGATAGTCTTCTTTAATCTTAAGGTTTTCTTTTTCTAGGTTACCCCAAATAGTTTCTTCTGTGGAAACTAAGTCTTCGCAATAATTAAAGCTTAATATTTCCTCTATAATCATTGGGCGTCCTGATCGTAACGAACAAATGTATACTCTTTGCCATTAGTGGTGTACTGCATCGTATATTCCAGTTCGTGAAGTTTTTTAAGGCAGTTAAGCGTGTCCTGCTCAGTAAAATGAGTGCAAAAATGATGGAACTCTATGCAGAGTTGAGGTACCTTTAGTTCTTTAGTATTTTCTATTATTTCATATTCCGCTCCCTCTATATCCATTTTTATTACCGCAGTATCTGGGTGTAAGAATAAGAGTTCATTTAGTGTTATAGTGTCACAAATGTGAAATTCATCGGAAGAGTTTTCGTTAGAGGATAAAATAGACTCAGATACATAGTCGGGGTTTTTTTGTTTAAAAATCTTTATATTTTTGTCCCCAGAGCCAATTAAAGCTTTTTTGATTAAATGAAAATTAGGAATGTCTTGGGACGCAATGAAATCATGGGATTTAGGAGTGGGGTCCACGCCGATGATAGAGCACGATTTAAGGTTAATCAGGTGTAGGTCAAAGGTTATATCCTCTCCCACTCCCGCAGATATTATTGTAGAACTCTCAGGTATGAGATCGGGAGAAAGAAACCACCCTCCATAATCACTACCCATATAGTTAAAATTAATCATTGTATGTGATGTAAGATGAAAGTAAATTTTTGGAAGGTCCTTGAAATTGTAAATTATGGAATTTCACTTTTTTGTTATGGATTAGGTTATAACCATAAGGATGATTATTTTCCATTTTTATTTCCTTAACGCCTTCATTCATGCGATATTCGTTGTCTAAATGATTGGTGGAATTATTTATGCTATGGTCAAACGAAGAGTCTTTATGGGAAATACTCGTTAATATGGTAGCAGGAGAAATAAGTTGAGAAAAATGCCACAGGGCGGTCATGTCGCAGACCCCTCCAGTTAGGTTATTTTCTTTATGGTGAGTCCATTTGGGTTCAAGGAGATTGGTGAATTTTGATTTATCTTCGTAGAGAGATAACAAAAATTCGCAGAAAGCCTCGATTTTATTGAGGTTCCAATAAGAAGCTTCACCCGTAGCCGCCCACCTAAAATCTGGTTGATTATCAGGTATCGAAAGGCCTAAATCAGGTTTATTGAAATCGCTATAAGCTTCTTGAATGCATGAATAGATAAGATTGTCAGAGTCCGAATGAAACGCAACATCTAGAGATTGGGCTTGCATGACATTTCGAAGGCATATCCATCTTATAAAACTTAGGATTTCGAAGTTAGGATTATTGGTGTTAAGATGTCGATATGAGTTGAGGAATCGCTGCACATCCTTATTGTGATCATTATAATTAAAATGCACAACATTATCTACAGATCCTAGATGCGCATTAGAATCATCTCCAATTAAAATCGTTGGGTTTATGTGAGAAGACTGCTTTATTACATGCTCAAGGTAGGGCGCAAAGCCTAAATGGAAAAAGATAACTTTCATGTTAGTAAGTTAAATATAAAGTGCTTAACAGATTTCAATAGATTGATTTTATTCTCTAAGCCCACAGTGTAGTTTGCATGATGGACTAGCATAGTGGCTTTGCGATTTACCTCTATGTTAAAATACTCCTCGCCGTTGTAAATACGCCATTGATTGTCCATAGCCACAGTATAAAACTTAGACGATAAAGATTTGTAAGATATGCCTGAGGCGGGAAGCAGTTTATTCATTGCGTCTTGGTCTTCTAAAAATTCCTCTAGACGCTCTTCAATTTCTTCAAATAAAGACACAACCTTATCTGTACATCTCGTTATAAAAAACCCCGCGCATAGTCGTGTGCCGTCACTTTGAAAGGCCATATCTTTATCTCCTAGTTCTTTAATTAAAGTAGATTGAATGCTGCCATTTTTAGGGAAAAATTGAATATCACAGTCTCCGTGAACTATCATCTCCCCTTGATTTTCTTTTAAACCATTAATAATCACAGCAAGCTTCCGACGCATAGTATTGTTCCATCCATCTTCGCAGTAAGCTCCACTGGGACACTCTTGGTCGAACTCTTCAGCTATCAGAGAAAATTCGTTGTGTGGAAAATTAGGAAGAAAGAAATCTTCATAAAGGCATTTATGACTAGGTGTATAAAAAGTGTAAAATTTCATTCATCAATAAGTTAACTGTATTTTTAGACATTTATCATGCTGTTTATATTTCTTATTATTCTTCTTGCATTGCCTGTATGAGTAGTTCCATATTCTTTATATTTATCTCTAACCTCTTTTTCTTCGATCATTTTCCAAGAATGATTATTTGGATCAGTTGAAACCCCTGTAGGGTTATCATAATAAACACCAAGAACATCGTCTATCTTTTTCATTTTTGCGCCGTTAGCGCCGCACCTTAGCCAAAATTCATTGTCTGCAGCCGACTTGTAGGACTCATTAAAAAAACCGAATTTATCATGTAGGGATTTCCTGTAAACGGGGGATTGGTGTGGAGGGTTACAGTCTATTATATTTGCCATTGAGAAATCAGGAAAGTTGTATCTGAAAGCACTTTCTTTTAAAGCCACATCGTAACTGCAATTAATAGAGTTTGTTATAAGACTATCTGCGTAAACTAAATCAATATCTTTGTTTTGATCAAGATATAAGTGTTGAATTTCTAAAGCGTCTTTTCTTTTTGAATCGTCTAGGTTTGCATTATTGAGTATTTCTCCAGAAGATTGTTGTATCGCTATATTCCAGCATGCATAGAGGCCTGGATCGCTATCTAGCCTCAAATATTTAATATTTGAGTATTTGTCTTGGTAATTTCTTATTATCGTAAATTCTTGGTCTGGTGAGTTTGCATCGATTAATATCAACTCGCATTCATCAAAAATAGTTTGATTCGTTATATCCCTCAGATAGTGGTCTATGTATTTGCCACCTTTAAATATTGAGCAAAAAATGCTTACTTTAATTTTTTTACTTGACATAATGACTTTATTTATGTATAATTTTATTCCTCAAACTGGTTTGAGGATATTTCTTACGTATTCTTATATTATTATCTAACGTTAATCTTAATAATAATGTTGACATTACTTATGATATTATGTTAACATAGTCTCTTTTCAACAAATAATACATGAATCAAGTTAATCATTTTCTAGGAGACGTTTTATCTGAGATGTCAGATAAAGATCTAATAAATGGAATAAAGCAACAGGGTAATTCAGGAGAATACCTCTCTGAGCTGGTGTCTAGGCATAGCGGAATATTTTTAAGCATGGTGAATAACTATACCCCGCCTTTAGTTTCTCCATACAAGTCTCACAAAAACGAACTTATAGACGATAAGTGCTATTATATTTATCAAGCCGCGCTTAAATATGACGATACAAAAAATACTAAATTTTCAACTTACTTAGGTAACGAAACCAGATGGATGTGTTTAAATTTATTTAACAGAGATAAAAAAAGGAAAGTTACTGATATTGATCTAACTGACACTAGCGCAAAGCAAATCCCTGAAGACAAAGACGTAAATCAAGAACACTCAAAAAGAGATTTCCTTGACATAATTTTTAAAATGATAGAGAAGGACCCCGACTCAAGAATATCAAAAATTTTTAAAATGAGGTATAAAGACTCAGACACAAACAAAGTGACACCGTGGAAAAAGATAGGTGAAGAATTACAATTAAGTATTCAAGGATGTATAAACATTCACGATAAGACAATAGACAAAATCAAAAAGGAGTTAACAGCAGATATATGATAAATAAATTTATAGGAATAGGTAATCTTACGAAAGATCCAGAAAGTAAAAAATTAGGAGAATATTTTAAATGTGGATTCTCAATAGCCATAAACTCAACCAAGGATGAAGTTATTTTTCTTGACGTAGAATCGTGGGGGAAAACAGCTGAAAATTGTCAGAAGTTTATAAAAAAAGGTTCACAGGTATATATTGAAGGCAAAATAAAAATAAGTAGATGGGAAGATAAGAGTGGCAACAAAAAACAAAAATACTATATAAACGCTGACCTTGTAAGATTTCTTCAAAAAGATAAAAAGGAACCTGACTCTTCCCCAAGAGAACCAGAGCCAGCACAAAGCGTAAAAGAAATCGTAAACGAAGAAGAAATGCCATTTTAATGAATAAAATTAACTACAATGGTCCCATCAATCCTTTAAGTTTTGGGAATGTATCTTACAATTTTTTAAAACATCTTTATAGAAAAGAGATTGAGGTTTGTTATTTTCCAATAGGAAATAATCTAGACTTCTCAGCTTTTGACAAAGCTGAAGACGATTTTAAAAAATGGGTTTACAGTAGCTATGAAAATCGTTATAAGAACTTATCATCTGATTCTCCCTCGCTAAGGATGTGGCACATCAACGGTTCTGATATAAGATATGGCAAACGTCAATTTTTATATACTTTTTACGAATGCGACCAACCGACATTAATTGAAAAAAACCTTTGCAACTATCAGGATAAAACAATCTTTAGCAGTTCTCATGCTAAAAAAATATTCAAAGAAAACGGTTGTGATAATTCAGAATACATACCAATAGGTTTCGATGAAGATTTTCACGAAACAGGTAAAATATATCTAGAAGATAAAGTTAGTTTTGGTATAGTTGGAAAATTTGAAAAAAGAAAGCATACAGCAAGAATACTAAAATTATGGGCTGATAAGTACGGAGATAATGATAAGTACCAATTAACTTGCTCCATAACAAATCCTTTTTTTAAGAAAGAGCAGCAAAATTCTTTAATACTAAAAGCGTTAGAAGGTAAAATGTATAAAAACATTAACCTACTCCCATTCGTCAAAACTAATACTGAAATGAATGAAGTCTATAATGCTATAGATATAAATTTAAGTGGTCTCAGTGGCGCAGAAGGATGGAACCTTCCAGCTTTTAATTCTACTTGTTTAGGTAAATGGAGTATTATTCTTAATTCTACATCTCACAAAGATTGGGCTAATGACGAGAACTCAATACTTATAAATCCCAGCGATCAAGAAGATATATATGATAAAATTTTCTTTACAGAAGGTGAGGATTACAACCAAGGCACAATGTCAACTTTTACAGACGATCAGTTTTACGAAGCTTGTGAACTAGCGGAAAAAAAGAATAAACAAAAAAATAAAAAAGGGGTAGAATTAATAAAACAATTTAATTACAATAAAACCATTGATAAAATATTAGAATTAATGCAATCATGAATATTATAAAAGAAAATAACACGGTATTACTTTGTTGCGGTAAAGGACGTTGTCCTGCAATTAAAAAATCGGAAGATCACGAAGGTATGTATGAATTAACAGATGATTTTGATAACAAAGTTATATTAGAAAAAAGTAATTTACTAGCAATTAGTGAAGCTATAAAATCTTTAGATGATGATTGAGGTCATATCTTGCATTGGCTTAATGTGGATTTTAAAACACGGGTCAATATTAGATGTACCAAGAAGGTTTTTAACTTTTCATTCTAAAATACTATCTGAGCTTTTTAAATGCAGTCTCTGCTTAGGGTTTTGGAGCGGTTTAATTATTGGGCTTTGTTCTTATTTTTTAATTCAAAAATCTAATGAACTTTTTCTTTTACCGCTTGCTTCTTCAGCTCTTTGTTGGTTTTTTGATTCGCTTCTTGATTTAATTCAGTTATCTTCCTGTCGCTTAGATAAAAAGTAATTGACATTCCATGTGCTGCGTTGTATAATCTTGCATTATGCCAATATATATATTTAGTAATCCAGAAACAAAAGAACTAAAAGAGATTTTTTTTCACATGGATGATGAGAAAAATTACATTGATGATCAAGGTTTAGAGTGGGATAGAGAATTATCCTCTCCACAACTCAACACTCAAGGTTCCATAGACCCCTGGAACAACAATGATTTTGTTAACAAAACTGCTGACATGAAGGGTACTGTCGGAGACTTACTTGATAAAAGTTCTGAACTTTCAAATCAAAGGGCTCAAGAAAATGGCGGAGTAGATCCATTAAAGAAAAAATACTATGAAAACTATTCTAAAGAAAGAAAAGGCGCCAAGCATTTAGATGAAATAAAAAAGACTTACGAAAATAAAAACGTAAAAATAGAATTCGATTAATATGAGTATACAAATCTATAAACCAAACAAAGATAACACAGGTTTCGGCTTTTCTTTTAGCTTAGGTAAAGATAAAAAAAGCAATGAGCCTGTTATGTTCGTTAATGCAATAGCTCAGTATTCCTGGAATAATGGAGTTGGTTCATTTCAAAAAAATTCTGAAAATCCAGATAAAAATATATCTGTAAAATTCAATGAATTTGAGTGTGGCGCAATTATATCATGCATAAAAGACAGGTACGAATGGAATACTTTTCATCAAAGCAAAGATAATAAAACCACAATTAGATTAACTCCTTGGGATAAACCTGTTACTATTCAAAAGTTTAACCCGCAAACAAAAGGTTACGAATCTACTAAACAAAAAGTTCCAGCTTTCGGTATGACGATGACTAAGAACGGAAATCAAACTTTTAAAATTTCTTTAGATCCAGGTGAGTGTGAGTGCATCGTCAGATTTTTAGAGTTATTACTCGCTAAATTATATTCTCATAGAATAACTAAGAATAGTAAATACACCGAACCTTTTGATGGGTAAAAAGAAGAAAATATTATTCCACAGTAACCACAGTAAAGCTTTCACTGGTTTTGGAAAAAACTGTAAGAACGTATTAATTTATTTATACAAAACAGGAAAATACGAAATAATAGAAGCTGCAAATGGATTTACTAAAAGCAATCCTGCTTTAAAAAAAATGCCATGGAAGTGTGTTGGTACTTTGCCAGATAATCAAGCTAGACTTGCTCAATTAAATAAAGACCCAAACTTAGCTAGGGTCGCCTCTTATGGTGGAGAAACCATTGATTCTTTAATTAAAGAATTTCAACCTGATATTTACGTAGGTGTAGAAGATATTTGGGGATTTAATAAATACTGGGATAAAAAATGGTGGAATAAAATAAACTGTATGGTTTGGACCACCCTAGATTCAGAACCTATACTACCCTTAGCTATCGAGGCAGCTGGCTATGTTAAGAATTACTTCTGCTGGGCTAGTTTTGCTGAAAGAGAAATGCATAGGCTTGGTCACAAACATATTAAAACATTAAGGGGTATTGTCGATAGTAAGCACTTTTTTAAATTAAATAAAGAAGAGAAAGGGTCTTTGAGAAAAAAATATAGGATTGATTCTAATAGTTTTATAATAGGTTTTGTTTTTAGAAATCAGTTAAGAAAAAGTGTTCCCAATCTACTTGATGGATTTAAGCAATTTTATGAAAATAACCCTGAATCTAATGCTAAGTTATTACTTCATACTAGTTGGGCTGAAGGCTGGGATATACCCAGACTAATAAAAGAAAAAAAAATAGATAACCTAAGAGTACTAACTACTTATTTTTGCAAAGAATGTAAAAGTTATGACATTAGGCCTTTCTCTGGGCAGGAACAAGATTGTAGATTTTGTAAAACTGAAAAATCTCAAAATACAATTACTGCCGCGCATGGAGTTTCTGAAAAACAATTGAATGAAATTTATAATCTAATGGATGTATATTGTCACCCATTTACATCTGGCGGTCAGGAGATACCTATACAGGAAGCTAAATTAACAGAGTTAATTACGTTAGTTACAGATTACAGTTGTGGGGAAGATCATTGTACGGAAGAAAGTGGAGGACTTCCCCTTTCTTGGTCTGAGTATAGAGAGCCTGGAACTCAGTTTATTAAAGCTAGTACTTCACCCTTAAGTATAGCGAGCCAGCTTGAAGAGGTCTATAAGATGGATCTTTCTAAAAAAATAAAAAAAGGAGAGGTTTCTAGAAAATTTGTTACAGACAACTACTCTACAAAGGTTATAGGTAATCAACTCGAATCTATATTTGATTCTATGTCTTTTATTGATTGGGATTTTGATTTTGAAGAAAAACCAAGAAATCCAGATTACGAGCCTAACGAAAATTTAAGTGATTCAGATTGGCTTGTAGACATATATTTAAATATTTTAAACATGCAAATTGACGCTTCTTCTGACAAGGGGCATAAATATTGGATGAACAAAATAAAAGAAAAATTTCCTAGAGAGAAAATATTAAATTATTTTAAAGAAGTTGCTTCTAAAGAAAACGAACAAATCTTTAATAAAAAAACTATAGAAGATTATTTAGATGGAGATTCTCCTGATAATAGAATCGCTGTAGTTATGCCTGGTAGCGCTGGTGATGTGTTGATGGTAAATTCTTTAATAGATAATTTAAAATCTTTATACCCTAATAAAGATATATATTTCATTACTAAACCTATATTTTACCCTTTAATAGAAGACAATATAAATATTCATAGACTAATACCTTATGACGAAAGTTATGATAGTTTGTTAACACTAGAAGGTTCAAGCTCACATAAAGGATATTTTAGTATAGCTTACCTACCTCATATAGGAACGCAAAAGATCTTAAATTATGTACATAACGGGGAAGATAAAATGCAAATTGAATTATATGAAAATTAAAACACCAATATCAGTAGGCGAACTTTTAGATAAGATATCTATACTCAAGATTAAATCTTTTAAAATAAAAGATGAAGAAAAGCTTAAAAACGTGAAGCTTGAACTAGAGTATTTAAATAATATTGCAAAACAAAAATTAGATAAATACAAAAATTTTGATAAGAGAAGTGAAGAACTTTACCAAGTAAACGCTTCTCTATGGAACATAGAAGATCAAATAAGGGTTGCTGAAAAAAGAAAAGATTTTGATAGTGAATTCGTTTTTTTAGCCAGATCTGTATACATAACAAATGACAAAAGATTTGATATAAAGAATAAAATTAACAAAGAGTGTGGCTCTGAATTAAAAGAAGAAAAATCTTACGAAAAATATTAATGAGCCACCTTATCGAAGAGTATGCAAAATCTTTAGGGGTAAAAATTGGTAAACCTACTTTAGACCCTCATTTTTTTCCAATATTAAAAGAAAAATATATAACCTTTCATACTAACAATGAAAAAGTTAAAGCTAAACATTATGATCATTGGCCTATTGTTTATGGATTAATATCTAATTATTTAAAGCAAAACAATATATCAATCATACAAGTTGGCGGTCCTGAAGATCCTAAAATTTCTTTTTGCGACCAAGATACTAGGGGCGCTTCATTTAAGCAAATGTCCTATATTATCAAAAGCGCAATACTTCATCTTGGTATAGATAGTTTACCCATGCATATAGCCAGTGCTTATGATAAAAAAATTGTTTCTTTGTTTTCTAATCTTTATATTAATAACGCTTCTCCTATATGGAATAAAAATAGTGAAGTAAAACTTTTTGCTCCAGATTTTTCAGAACAAAAACCGTCTTTTAGATTTGATGAAAGTAAAAAAAGAGTAAACGAAATAAGCCCAGAAGAAGTAGCTAAAGCTGTCTTAGATTTACTTGACATAAAGAACGATTTATCAGATATAGAAACCCTAAGCATAGGTTATCATTATCAAAATATAATAACTGAAATAATTCCAGACTTTATTCCAAATGATAGTGATTTTCAAGGAAAGCTTATTAACTTAAGATGTGACTACGACGTTATGGAAGATTCTCTTGTTAAGTGGTTAACAAGAAAAACTAACTTAATGATTAATAAGCCCATTGATATAAATACAATAAACTTTTTTAAAGAAAATATAGCGGGCTTAACAATATTTTTGGGAGAAAATGAGTTTCATGAAGAATACTTTGAAAACTTAAATAAATTAAATATAAATTTCAATTTAATCTCTAGGCATAAAGATAAACTTCCCGACTTGCGCTTGAAGTTTTTTGATTATACGGTTGAAGAATACGTCAGTTATTTTAAAAAAGATCTTGACTTTGTTTCAGAATTATGCGATGATACATACTATCACAGTAATAAAACCTTAATTTCAAAAAACAAAAAATACAGTAGCAAAGCAGCATGGAAGCAAGGAATAGAAAAAACCCAAGAACATCAAAAAATCATTGACACTAAAGATTTCTGGGAAGAATTCCAACATTTAAACATATATAATTATGCCAAGAACAAAAAGCTCAGATACTAAACGTAAATCAGGACCATCTATATTTTCAAGAGACAGTGATGGTTTATTAATTAATACTGACTACGAATTCAATGAAGATGGCTCTATAAATTGGAGAGCTATGGTTAAAGAAGATCATTTATTTCCGAATAAATTGTGGTTTCAAAACAGGGGAAAAGATACACCAAGGTCTACTGAGGGTTTAGCGGATCATCAACTCCTTATTAAACTCGGAGGAATAAAAGAGCTTGCTAAGCTAAGAGGTTTTTCTAAGTTATCTTATGAAGTAGTAAAATGCGAAGAAGAACATGTCGCAGTTATTTGCACAATGACTTTTCTCCCAAACTACGAAACATTTGGCGAGCCTGTAACTTTTCAAGATATGGCCAATGCTACCCTTAATAATACAAGTAGTTTTGCGACTAAATTTTTAGAGACTATAGCTTGCAATAGAGCTTTCGTAAGGTGCGTCAGAAACTTTCTTCAAGTTCATATTGTTGGTGATGATGAAATAGATAAATCAGATGGCCCAAGCAAAGTTACACCTAAATATAAATCTCCCTCTCCAGCAAACCCCCTAAGCCCAACTTCTTCCCTTCAAAACAAAGCTTTAGAAGTTTTAGGCTGCGAATCTTTTGCCGACTTTAAATCAAACCATATTAAAGTTTGGTGGCAAGAAAAAATAGAAGGAATATACTCTAATGATTCTATTAAAAAAGCAGAAGATTGGTCTGATGTAGACGCTAAAGATGCCAGAATAATGCTTGGTTTAATTAATTAAGTATTTCTGTAAGTACTATCGTTTGTAAATACTACAGGGTGTTCTGGATTTTTAATCGATATATCTTTTTCAATATTATCAAACTTATTTGAATCATACTGTAAGGCTTGAATACTAAAAATTCCGTTAGATTTTTCTGTTATATTAACTATTCGGTATTGTTTTGGCTTAGCAAAGTTTACTGAATCATTTAAAATAAAAGTAGTCCCTTGAGAATCTACTATTTTTTCTAGAGAATCATCTGATATTTTCTCAAAAATATAACCATATCTTTCGCTCATTAAATCATGCTTCCACTTGCCATGATTTTCTTCGTTTGTTGAACCATTTATAGTTATAAATCTATGCGCACTTAATCCTTCTGGATGATCTCCCGCTAAAAAAGAATCACTAAATGGGTCATCAACGATTAAATTTTCTTCTTGATTATCTGTTTCTAGTGTTGAAGAAAACTTAGGGTAATCTTTTTCCCAATTAAAATATTGTATTCCATCATTGCAATCTGGAGAATTTTCCCAAACTAATTTTTCAGGAGAAGGAATTTCTCTATTATAGCCGCCTAACCACGCTGTCTTATCGTTTGGCAGGTTAACTTCAACTAAAAGTTGTGACGTTTCATCTGTAATTTGCGCTACTCTACCTCCTCTTTTTCTAGCATGTACTATAGCTTCATACCAAGTAAAATTTCCTTCTACAAAAGTAAATAAGTCATTATATAATTTAAGTTTTTTACCGTCATCTTCTATATCAAACACTTGATAAGTGCCAAATTGCTTAAACCTCATGTTGTCTATATCTTGATCCGTAACTTCTGCTGCTGAATCTAAAGACCTAATTGTTTCATTTTTTTCTGGTTGATAAATTTCTATATTTTTCCATGTTAATTTATTAAAAGGGTCTACTATTGTATGTACGGGATAATCAATAGTAACTTCTCCCATCATGCCTCTTTCATCAACTTGTATATCTACCACATGTCCAGCAAATCTACCTACAGTTCTTTTGTTGTCTAATACATCTATTATATCTCCAGGCCTTAAATAAGATCCAACCATACTTGTATCAAAAGATAAAATCTCTGTTTCCATATTGGCCGATTTAACAAGGAATTCCGCAGCTCTTTTGGCTTGCGCTTGAGATGTTATCCCGAAACCATCTATTGTTTGTTCAATAATATTATTTTCTTGTACCGCTTCTCTATCTTCAGATCTTTCTAATTTTGGTCTGTACATATTATATCTGTCTATGTACCTTATGTTGCAAGAATTTGTTCTTGAAGTTTTAGGGGTGCTTGAATAATTAAAGCCTGACTGCGAAATATTATTATTTGAAAACAACATTATAGCCTCTTTCTTTTCGTCTTGAAAGAAATTTATTGATCCTCCAGCCCAATACGAATAAGCCCTGAACACTTCTGCAAATTGATTTATAAACTTAAATGCATTTTGTTGATTCATTATATAAGCATTTAAAGTATACCTTGGTTCTAATAGCGGGTATTCTATTTCCACCGCGCATTTAAATTCTGTATTATTCAAGGTTTTATTTACCTCAATACTTTTTTCTGTTTTATCTACTGTCGTGATTTTTACTAAGTCATATGTTCCATCATTATAAAATATAGCTAATTTTCTATCTTCATGATTGAATTGTAAATTAAATTCGTTTTCTTCGGAAATTATATTATTGAAACTGATTTTATTTCCACTGATTGAATCTGGCGCTATTTTTTTATATTTTGGGCTATATCCAGAGGGCACTAATTCATCGCAATATTTTGCAATTTTATATAAAGTCCATCGATCTACATTTTCTTCTTTCAATCCAAACTTTCCTATGCCAAATCTTTTGTTTGTTATTAAATCAAGTATGCACCACGCTGGATTATCAGTCCATTGTAAATTTTCACTAAACTGTCCATTCCAGTTTCCTAAATATTCTCTTGTTTCTGGAGAATAATTATTTGGAACCTTTACTTTTTTTAATCTTAAATTATAAGTTCTTTTTGGTATACTGGGTACATCTCTAGCATTTACCCTTGTTCCAATTACTACGGAGTTTGGATAGTTTAATTTTAAAGGCGTTATTTCTGTAATTGAAGATAGCGTTAGAGTTTCTTTATACCTTGCAGCTTGCTCGCCTTCTATTGCTGGATTTCTCTCTCTGTTTATTTTATACACTTTAATGATTCTGTCTCTTTGATTCGGATTTTCAGGCAAGTATATTCTAACGTCTTTTCTGTAAGGTGAGGTTGCAACTCCATTCATTATTATGTCTGTGGAGTACATTGTTTCTCCTTCGTTTCCATATTTTATCCTAAACTTTGCTTTGTTGGGCCAAAACTCTCCACTGTTTTCAACTTTAGTACCCATTGAAAATTCTGTATTATTTCCTATTACTCCCCCTAATAGTGCTGCAACCACAACTGTTGCAATTCCAAACTTTACAGCACTTGGCGTGTCAAAAAGCTGTAATGATCCAGCTATTCCATACCCTGAAACCGCTCCTATGATTGCGCCAAGCACTGTTCCAACTTTATAAGTAACCTCGACTTCATCTCCTTCATATAAATACATTAATTCATCTATTTGAAGAGTTACGAAAGCTTGGTCTACAAGTGGATTTATAATTGTATGACTTACATAATTTTCTTCTTCGGAATTTACAGTTTGAATAGTTCCGCCTGTGCCAACTTTTAAAAATATATCAAGATCTCTTTGTTGACCTCCATCTTCTACATAAGCAATTAAATCATTTAATTCTTGAGTGTATTTTACTTCGTACCAAAGACCGTTTCCATCAAAATCATCTAACTGAACTTTTTCTCCATCGATCATATTATCATATTGAGAGAGATCAATACTTACGTTTTGTGTTCCGCCTTGTCCATCGTCAACATTAAACGAGTAATTTGTACCTTGTTTATCAGGGACATCATTTATATTTTTAAAGAAATAATAAAAATCTGCACTGAAGTTTGAATTAGTTCTAGCGTCTGACCAGGGTATTGATCGAGCAAAATCTTGCAAAAAAGCTCCAGGGATATATTTATTTGTATCTACAACAAAATGCACAACATTGTTTTCTACAAAAACATCTCCGACATCTAAGTTTTGATAATCAAAACCTTCGTCATACACGCCTTTTAATTTTTCTGCACTTGGTCCAAGTGTAAAGTACGACATAAGTCCATCTGATGCTCTAGCTTTAACTTTATCACCAGCTTCAAAAGAATATTCATTGTTATTGTTTACGTCTTGAAAGTTTGGGTCAATGAAATCCTGATATTCTTCAAAATTTTCTGGTATAGGTACGTAGTGACTTGAGTTTGCAAACACTATTTCTAAATCCTCCCAATTATTATTTATATATTTGGTTTCAGAGTAATCTATTAAGCGGTCATATTCTTTTTCTAAGTTTTGATTTAATACATATAGTTGGTCCCCTTGTTTAAATTGTTTATTTGCTGGCGAACCAACCGTTGGATTAAACTCATCTGCCCCATAAACTGAACTAAGGTTTTCATCGTTCAAAACCCTAGGACCGTATAGCTTTGCATTAATTTCTTTTGTAAAAGAAGTGAATAGGTACTGATTTTGCAAAAGCCCTTGATCTTCTGATCCAATTTCATTTTCTTCATTTATAGCAACATCTATATCGAATTCATTTATGTTATATGAATCTAAATTAGTTTCTTCATTTATTTCTTTTACTGGGATTTCGTCTAGCATCACCCCTTGTAAATAATCATCGGAAGTAAATCTTGCTACAGGCTGTGTTGGAGTTGCAGCTCCTTTTTCAAAATCTTTTTTTTCTCCTTTTTTACTTGCAAATCCATCTATCGGTCCTTCAGAAATTAAATCAAGAGCTTTAAACACTCCTACTGATTCAAACTTAAACCAACCAGCGCCATTTGTTTTGTTTCTACTTTTCCATCTTTCTCCCACTGGTATTGGTACAACTGATTTTTCGTTTTCTTCGTAAGAATCAGTATCTCCATATCTATGGTTGTCACCTATTCTTTCTTCAGTAAACGATATTGGATAAAAAATTAAACTCGATGTTTCACTTTCTTTTTTAGGAACACTTTGTATACATACGAAAGATGTTCTTAGTTTATTTTGATCGTTAATTGCTAATGGATAAATATTAGTGCTATCTATGTTTTCAGAAGGCCACCAATTTCCATTTGAGTCAAAATTTTGCAACAAACTTAAATCTACTCCTTTGCCGAAATTAAATTTGTATTCTAGAGATCCTAATATCCCTCCAAGTATCCTTTTTTCTTTTGTTTGTTCGATGGTTTCTGGAACTCTTCCGTAAGCTCCATCATTTGATCCCTGATTTATGTTTTGAGAAATTTCTTGTATATATTGGTAAGCGGGATCTGTTAATTTATAAGTATTATCTCCATCCGCTAAATTAAAAAAGAAACAAGATCCTAAAGGTCCAACTCTTGGATCGTAATATCTACTATCAGGCGGCACTAAACTATATAGCCCATCCCTAAAAGAAAAAATCTTATTGTTTTTTGCGTCATAGTCATAGTTTATTATTGAAGATGATATAACGTTTGAACCGACTTTCATTCTTCCATAACCTAATGGTATTGTGGCTCCTTGCTCTGCTCTATTTTGCGCCCCGTTAAATATAAAAGATTTAGTTTGTAACTTTACAATGCTATCATCTCTTTCCGTTGCTTCCGCAATTTTATTATTTACAAAAGTGCTTGCTGCAGTTGTTATTGCGGTAGTTACAAGCGACATTATGAAGCCGCCAGATCCTTGGGGTAAAGGAAAAACATGTATGTCTTTTTTTGTTTTTAATTTAAAATCTTCAGGGTCAGTAATAGCTTTTGAGTTTGATCTTCTTACTCCGTAGATAACATTATCTTTCTCTTTTTGTATTATGTATTTTTCGATTTCTGGCTTGTTCGCAAAAAGAGCGCTTATAGCTTCGGCTGGACTACTTACTTCTAATTCCCATTTTTTTCCAAACCGTTTCCCCAGTTCACCATGTAAATATACGTTTCTCATCCTTTTTCCTGTATTATATTTACACTAATTGAGGGTGTCTGTACACTCCTTTGATTTTTTTCTGCCATCTTTTATCTAAAAGAGTTTTTTGGGATATACCATTTCCGCATTGATGAATAAAATAATCATCTCCCTGGTACACACCAACGTGTTTTCTTCCTTCTTTTTTAATTTTAAATACTATTACGTCGTGTTTTTTTAATTCATTTTTTTGTTTGTATATAAAGTTAGAATGCATAACATTCTCTAAAATTCTATTAGATTCTTTATCGCATTCTGGAAGCCAATAGTTGTAATTATATCTTGTTATATTAATATTTAATTCTTTAATAAAATAATCTTTAAGCAGGCAAGTACATTCGTAGAAACCTTTAATATATGGTCTTTTTAATAAATTATCGGGTTCAAAAGAATAAGGAAAATGTAAGAAAAAATTATCAGTAAGAATACTGTATATAAAAAAAGGCATACCAAGTTCTTGAGATATATTTAAATCATGCAAAGAAGGGTTTTCGTTTCCTTCGGGGTGAGAATGATATATTCCTAACATTTTACTATTAAGTTTTTTTTCTAAGAAAGTTTTTGGCGATATTGAAAATGAAAGTTTTTTATTTGGATTTTCATTTTTTACTTTCTCTACTAATATTGTGTTGTCTGGATTTAATATAATAAAACCACAAACTTCTTCTTTGGGTTTTTCTAAAGCATGAGCTTTTACTTGTTCATGAAAATTATTTAAACTCATATGGATCTATTCCAGGAAAACCTCCATAAGGAATTCCATTCCCACTTTCCGTCCAAAACGTTGGCTCTAAACTTGATTTATTTTTAAAATCTTTTCTTAAACACCCTCCAGCTCCAGTTGCTTGGTCTCCAAATCTTAATCTACACCCACATACAGTTTTGTCACAATCATCCAGTCTCCAATTTTCAGTATCTCTAATTGGGTTAGATCTTACATTATCATTTAAGCATACATATATGTCTACTGGATAAATTTCTCGATCTTGATCAAGGGGTTCTATTTTTACTACATCGCCTTTATTGTATACTTGGTTTCTTGTCCAATCTCCAGTTGGTGATCCTCCAAAATCTCCATTTGGATTTTCAAAATAGACCTCTTCACCTACCATTTGCCCACTATATCCACTTGGTACAAACCTTTTGTTCTTTTGATCAGATATTGGTTTACCTTTGTACCCGCAACCTATTTCGCTTCTGTATTGCCATCCACAATAATTAGAATACATTGTGCGCGCAGGTATATTTGCATTTTGTAATTCAAGTAAAGATACTAATTCAAATTCTACTATTTCGTCATTTTCTTTTGTTTTTTGATTAACGTAGAAAATGTCTTCAACAAACGAACTTTCTGGATCAGGGTCGGCATGAGGGTTTACATTATTAGGGAAATTTACGTCATCTATATACCTTACAAAAGTTTTGATTCTGGTTACTTTGTAATTTATAAAATCTTTAAACGTTCCAAGCCTCATTGATATATTGCCGTTTTGATTTGAGAACGTCATAGTTGGACGAGGAAGTTTTCCATCACCGTGCATTTCAAAACCTTCAACTTTTATAGGGTAGTAGTTATATTCTTTTTTGTCAAAAACTATGGGATTTTTGTATCCATTTTCTCCAGCGTGAAATCTATATTCTCCTTGATTTTTAAGATCCACAACATAAAGAAGAACAACGGTGGATGGCTCTGTTGCGAATATTTCTTTGTTTATTTTTGATGTGTTTTTCATTTTAAGATTCTAAGATTTTTTCGTTTTGAAAATCACCTTCATCGCATAAAAACATTTCTATACTCCCAGGTGGGTTTATTTCTCTTAAAAATAAAGATTGATTTGTCATTAAATCAATTGATTGAATTGGTTGGTTTTTTACTTTTAAAACTATGTAGTTATTTCCTTCGTAATTAACTTCCTCGTAGTCTCCTGCTGAAAATCTAGTTCCATAACTAATGAAATCATTTACATCTACTGTATGGTCAAATCCTACGTTATATAAATTTGTTTTATCATTATCCGCGCTATTTTTTTGTAGCCCAGATACATGTAGAAAAACCCCACGCAAAGTACCACTTATTCCATAGTCACCGTAAGTATCAAACCAAGAATTTTGATCAAAATATTCAGCGTATTTTTCTAGAGCTCCACTTATGCCGCTAAAGTAGTTTTCAACGCTAGAACTTGGAATTTGATTTGCGTATTGCAATGTATGTTTTTTTCTTAAGAAAAATTCGTTTTGAAAAGTAGGGGGTTCGTAATTTTCTAATGATGATTGGTCAAACTCTTGGTCGAAGTTACTTTTATTCTCTAGCCATTCCAAATCATGTTCTACGTTGGGGCATAATAATTCGCCTGTAAGTATAAAGCTTGCGTCGCATGGGGCCTTATTGCAGTTTATTATTGGAAATCCTGGTAGCATTTGAACTTCTGCGCCAAATTTATCTCCAGTTCTATTTTCTGGGGTTCCTGCATTTCCATATTTTATTTCTTCATAGAGGGGGTGAAAGTATGTATTCACTTTTATTTTTTCCCTTGGATTGATAGTGAAAGGTAATTGGTTTACATTTCCAGATGAGTAAACTTCTATTCCATTATAATCTGGGAATTGAAACAAAGAAAACCTCACAGGGTCAGACACCTTCATTCCTGTAACCGTTATAGGCAAGGTGCATGAATTTATCATTGTAAAGCTGCCAGAAGCGACTGCTTGCTGGCAAGCATCCTTACAATCTATTTCAAAACTGGCGTTAGACCCAACTTCTACTAGTAATCCATTTTCGGTCTTAGTCTGAAGTAGTATGGGTTCACTTTCTACTTCTAAAAACCTAGGGTTTTCTTTTATAGTCAGCTTGCTAAACGTGATACTATAATCATCTGGATTAATAAAACTCATCTATTCGAAATTCCGTATCTTACTATATTAGTTAGATCAGGTTGTGTTTCATCTTCTTCTACTGGCCCTATTTGGTCATTTGTATTTGGCGTTTCACTTCCTGGGATTAAGACATCATTATCGTCGTAGCAAGGAGTTGGCACCCATCTTCCATTTTCATATTTATAACAATAATCATTAGGCATATCTAAAAGTACTCCTTTTTGATTCCTATTAAATCTTGACAGTTTGCATTGAATAAATATTCTCCCCTTCGGCCAATTGTGCATGTCAGTTTGAGAATCTAAAGCCATTTGATCAAAGTGATCTGAATCTCTAACCCCATACCTCTCCCAGAAGTTGTCTATAGGATTTCCATACTCATCTTCGTATTGACCCACTTGACCCTCTCCTCCTGCCCATGTAGGAAATGATCTAGCATATCCCATACCCCTCCATTTTGCATTGTTTAATATAAACGGCCCTATTGAGTCAAATGAAATATCTTCACCATTGTATACTTTTACTCTAGTAGTTGTATCCACAAATATTGAATCAAACGTTGTTGCCATTGCATTAGGAGCAAGTTGCGCCAAGCTCCTATCCTCACTATCAAAATTATTTCCACCAAAAATATCTGTTACGTGATACCCCGCTACATGAGTTTGAAAAGGTATAACAACTCCATTAGGAGATACAAAAGGCGGCGAAGAAGTTAATCCTCCACTAAAACAAACCCTGCAACCAGGCCCTGCGACGGGTGGAGCTTTCCAGGAAACCTTTAACTTTTTATTTTCTTCTAAGTCTTGGTTTTGAGGTTCTATTATAAATTCAGTTTCCATGTTTCAATATGATGTTTATTATATTTCAGAAAGTACACCCATTGGGAATCTAGCATAACAGTCCATTTTTTTATCTTTCAAGTCTTCTGCATTGAATATTAGTTCTATTTTTTCTTTTTCTGTTGATTGAGAGTTGAATCTAATTCCAAAAAACAAATCTATAGATTCTCCATCTTGCAAAACTGGTATATGATTGTAATCACCGTGGTAACTATTAGTTTCATCAACATTGCCAATATTATAATCTATAATATCTATACCCTTATCACTTGTAAAAACCCTAACAGGGAAATCCTTAAAAGCCACTCCAGTATTATTTACTCCTTCTGTTCTTATTTCTTCTACTCTTATAAGGTCTGTGAGCAATTTTTCTCCACTGTCTAAAACTATAGTTTCTCCAGCTTCGGTTTGTATTTGAAAATTTTCTTTTAAAGGATCCCAGCCTTTGTCAAATATTTCAGGCTTTCCGTTTCTCCAAACTTCATGTTTGGTATTAAAATTTTTCCAAAGAATGTTGGATTTTTTATTTGCCAACATCTTTTCATTTATGGGGTCACCGAAATATTGGCCTCCATATCCTAATATATTATTTTCATAACTGGAGAGAGTCGATGTCATTTCAAAATTTTCAAAATCATTATTTTTTGTTATACCTGGTCTTATAATTTCTGTAGTCCATTCAGTTAATCCTCCGTCAGAGAAAAAATTTATTATTGTATTTTTTATTCTTATTGGATTTGGCCCGCAATTTTTAATATTTATTGAAAATAAATTTTGAGCACCAGTATCATAAGTTAATGACTCAATTACTTGAAAAAAGTTTACAGCCCTAGAAGCTTCTTCGCTACCAGATCCACCATTACTTATTTCATAGCACATTTGTATATCTCCTAAATTAATAGAAGGGTTATAATCTTCAGCGTATTCGTAGAACCTTGAATTTATTTGATTATATACGCCCAATGAAACTGGGAACACGGTTGTTTTCAAATTATCTTTATACCAGCTTGGATTAATTAGTGATGAATTGTAATCTTCATAATTATCCAGACTTCCAAAATCTCCATCAGGTGAAAAATCAGGATTATATAAATAGGAATAAAATTTTCCATCTCCTTCAGGGAATTCTTGTTCTGAAGCAGCATAAGAAAATTCGTTCAACATTACTCTTGGGCTACCTTCTCCAAAGTCTCCTAAAACTGAATCAAGAGGCCTTCTCTTGGATAATTCATTTCCATCTCTTAAGGCTAACCTGATTTTATCGATCTCACTTGATTCATTTGGCCTAAAATTAAAATCACTAATTAAGAAAATATATCTTTCTGATATTATAGATGCTCTATTTGAATTATATAATTGAGATAGTGCGTCGCATATATTTTTTAGATATTCTTTACCCCTGTCATTGTTGCGAACAGTGTCTCGAAGTCTTTCTTGGATAAATTTTTTGTCAAAAGATTTTGGGTAATTAGGTAAATCTAAAATTCTATTTTCATCTAAGGGAAGATTGCCCATTGCGCTATGGCCCACTATACAAATCCCTATGTTTACTCTGTTTTGCTCTATTCTTATATTAAATCTTTTGAAATTTTCTATATCATAACCTTGTAATTTTAAGTCATTTTCAAAATTTATAGAATTTGTTTCTTCATATATCTCGGAATAACTTTCTGAATACCAAGGGGGGTCGCCAGATACATCATATACCCCACCATAACTTTCGCTGTAAGGAAATTTATTTCTATCATATCCAGTGACAGATTTTATTAATGAGTCTATAATTATTTGATATTTTGAAAATTGCCCTACATTATCAATATTTAATAATTGCTGAGATACTGCTGCGCTGCCGTCGATAACAAAAACTAAATCCATTTGTTTGTTTTTTGGTTTTGCTATGAAAGTATTATTCTTAAATTCTAATCCGCTTTGATGACTGGCAACAGCCACAGAAGAAAAAGTGCAAAGAGAATGCTTATTTACATTATTAAACAAAGTTACCCCAAAACAAGGTTCTTCTATGTTACTAACATCTTCTTGTATGTTTGTGGTAGATTCTATAAAAGTTGCGCTTATTAAATGATTGTTTTTGTATACAATATCATGTTGCCAATCAGGACAATAAAATACAGAGTTATTGGGTCTTCCAGGTGTCGTTAAAGAACTGGAATCTGCTCCGTATGGTCTAGGCATTGCAAATCTAAACTTTTTGTAACCTAAATGACTTTCTAGAAATTGTAAAATCTCGAGAGCTTCATTGTCGTCTCTCATATCAAACACAACGTTAAACGTAGACATGTTTTGATTTATGGATTTTTTATATCTTTTATTATAGTATTCTAAAAAATTTGATTGAGTATGACTTGGTTTATGAGATAAGTTAAAAGATAAAGTTGGCCTGTGTTCAAAATTCCTAACTTTATAATATGGAAATTTTGCAATTTTATCTGGATCTTGAAGGTATATACTGCTTCTTCCGCAGATTGCTGGCACAATTATGTTGTAATTTTCTCCAGATTTTAAAGTAAAATTAGATAAAGGAGTTACTTGAAAAGAATATGAATCCTTACCTATATCTGACTCCAGCTCTAATTGTACATAATTACTTAAATGTATTATTCTTTTTATTTTTTCCCCAGTTATCTTGTCTGTAAAATCTTTTGTTATTACGTCGCATCCTTCTGGAAATAAAGCATTAGCCGCCAAACAATCTTGAGGGCAAAACTTTAACTTACTTACAGACGCGGGAGCGTCTTTTGTTTTATCTAAAGCTATAAATGCGTTATTTTCTTCGTCTTCTAGTATTTCTTCTGGGCTTGTTGATAGTGCTAAATAGTTTCCAACATCAGACGGATCTCCTGAGTCAAGAAGTTTAGATTTTAATATCACCTCTGGGATTGGTTCCGTTATTAAAGTCTCGCAAGAATCTAATTGAATATTTGTTCCTAGGTCTGTCAATATTGATTGCTCGAAATATTCCACGACAAAACCTTTTCCGTTTCCAAATATAAAAGTTTTATCATTTATAACTTTAAATACTTTTGCAAAACCTATAGAAAAAATTGAATTTTCAGGTTCATCAACTTCTATGTATATGCAATCATTAACAGATAAATCTTGTGATTCTCTAAAAAATAATACTCCTGAAGTTGGTTTATTATTTTCTCCTGTTTTATAAACATATATTTCTATTAAAGAATTTAAATTTTCTTTTGATTCTTCATCTATACTAAAAGTATCGAGCTTTATGGTTTTATTTTTTTCAAGCTCAATTTCTTCATTTACTCTTATGGGTAGTATTGCGTCGGTTTTTATATTATAACCAGCATGACTCTCGACGCTTCTTAAAGTACTTTCTGTATTGCATATAAATTTAGCAGTTACGTTATTATTGTTTCTATAGTCAATGCTATGATTAAATTCTACGCATGTAAATTTAAGGTCTGTTCTGTATGGAAAACCATATATAAAATTAAAGGCTTGAACATCTGTAGATAAAAGTCTTTCTCCTTTGTAGTCTAAGGCATAAATAGATTCGTAGGGAAAATGTTTTTCTTGGAGGAAGTGTGTTATAGCTTTTGATTCTTTATCTGTTCTGTTACTAAATCTCACATTTAATTCTAAAGGCAAAGAATTAATGGCTAAATTATTTACATAATCATATCCCTCTCCTAGCTGCATTAATTCATTAGTAGCTTTGTATGAACTGCTAGATCCGTAAGATGGTCTCCATATAAAATCTTGTGTCCAATTTTGTGAAGAACTTGGATAGTTAGATGTATTTGATTGATGATCTTCTACGCAATAAAAAAACTTATTAGCTGAGGAAGATCTTATATCTCTAAACTCAAACCCTCCTTCTTGATAACCATAAACAAAAATATAAGCTTGAGCCTTTACTGAGTTGACAGGTATATGCTTAGGATCTACATCTAGTTGAACGTTGTAGTATTCTGATTCACTAAGTTCAGAGGAAGCCATTGGCCTAACCAGTGGCCTGTAATCCTCTACTTCAATAATTTTTCCCTGATTATCAAAAAATTTAACTCCAATTCCAACCCCTATTGAGTTAGATTTATTTATTACTCCATTGATTGTCTCTATGTGAGTTAAATAAGGGTCTGTAGTGTCGGAAAGAGCAGTGTTTTTCCTGACGTAAGTTTTAAAAGTATAAGGTATAGAGGTGTCTATAGAAAATATGAAACCAAAAGGTATTTCAATGTTTCCAGATAAAACAGTCTTCTTGAAAATCATACCTCTATTTGGGTCAATTGATATCAAGTTCCCTTTTTCATCTGATATTTTTATATTACCTGAAGAGCAATCAAAATTTTTATCGCTAGTAAGATTATTGTCATTAGGATCGGCTACTGAATACTTATCTATATCATTGGGCACAGAAAGATTGTCTACCTTTACAATATCGTGTTTTTGGTAGTTTTTTTCTAGCTCCCAACTTTTTGCAGATATATCCATTATCTATAAGATTGTCTAACTGTAGCTCTACCTCTTAAAAACCCGCCTTCTGATACAGTTAGCGCGTCTTGATCTACAACTCCATATTGTTTTAGTTCATCAGATACTTCTTCAGGTAATACTAAATTTCCAAGTAATCTAAACTCTTTCAATTTGCCTTGGTTATTGTCTGTAAATTCTTTTGAAAAACCTATGTCTTTAAGTTTTATTGTTACGTCGGCTCTTTGCCCTGTAATTCTTAAAAAAGGATCTAGTTTTTCTCCTTGTAGGTTTATTGTGATATCTATTTCGTTCTTAGTTACTCTTATAGGTAGTTCTCCATCACTATCAAAATTTCCGCTTACAGGTATAGGTATCTCTGGAATTCTGTTTGAGGTTATACTATAATCAAATGATAAAGGGTATTGGATGCCTACATCATTTGTTCCTAATATTTCACTTCTTGCTGCATGCGGAACGCTTATTTGATTTTGCTTTAAGCAATCATAATTATCCGTAATACTGTCCGCTAAACCTTCTACGTATTCCATTTTACCATATACATCAAGGCTTGCTTCTGCTAAAATAGGCTGAAATGGAGCTGAGCTAAAACTCATTTCGGTTAAATATATATCATTAAATACATAGTCACCTAAACAGCCCGTCATTTTTGTTTCGTTAACTTGTGGGTAAACTGTTGGATCAAGTAATCCTGTTAAGTCAGCAAAAGTATGAAGGTTTCCTGTGTTCATATAGTAACTGAAATTAAGCCTTCCTCTAACTGGCCCTCTAGCAGAATGATTTCTTACAACTTCTACTTCTCCATAAGGAACATCTTCTTCAATATCTAAAATTGTTTCCCCAGTAGATCTTACTTTAATGTGATAGTCTCCAGCTTCTAAATCTTTTGCCAACAAGAGATATTGCCCATTTGGGTAAGCTATTTTTTGACCACTTCTTATTATTTCTATAGAATTTGACATTTTCATTCCTGGGCCAGATGGAGGGCCAAGAATAAAACCTGATTCATGAGCGCTATTAAAATGTATATCTTCTTCCTGAAAAGCGAATGAAATATTATAATCGTCTACAAATTTCCTTGCGTCTATTGGTTGGTTAGCAGAAATACTAGCTGAATTTGCAAATACCATTATTGGGTCTTCTCCTTCAGGCGCAAGTAAAAGAGGCACATCTTCATACCTATAGAATGGTTTATTTTTTCTATAACTCATCTTTTATTATAATAAGCTGTGTAGCTTAAATTTGCAGTTAATCTTCCATTTGTTGATGCCGACATTGATTCGTTTGTTAATCTAGCTAGTTTTACCGTATAATTTTGTATTGGTTCACCAAAGCAATCTTTTATTCTTATGGCTAAATTATGAAGAGTTGGTGATTTTAAATATTTTCTCAGGCTTTTGTATTTTCTTTCATCGACTTCCACCGTAAAATCAGTTTTAGATGCTATTGGCCAAACTACATCTACTTGTGCAGGCACGGTAGAACCAACAGTATATATAGGGTCTATGCCTATATTTATAGTGTGGTTGAAAGATGTTACTCTATCAAAAACATAATCGCTTGTATCGTCTTCAGGTTCGTCTGCGTAATTTATTCCTTCATATTCAGGTAACAATCCTCCTATTTCTACTTGTATAGATTCTTGATTTGCTAATTTTATTTCAGGAAAAGGTAATTCTCCTGAAGCATTGTAGGTAGTTGGATTTTCAGATTTTTCTTGTATAAACAGAAAATTTTCTTCACTTTTTAAATCTGTATCATCTTCGTTTTCTATTATGTCTGGCGATCCTCCTATATCCCCTAGAACTCTGATATTTGTATTTGTTACAGGAAGCTGACCTATTCCGCAGGAAACAGAGTGGCTTGTTATGTAGCCACTGTGAAATCCAAAATAACTATTTCCGTGGTGTATACTTCCAGTGAACGGATTATCTCCAGTAAAATTCAACATAAAATCTTCGCTTACTAAAATTGAATTTATACTAAAGCTTCCCTCTAGTGGAGCATTTAGCACAGCTAAACTTTCAGGAAGTTTTTTGTTTCTTTCTTTAGTGCATATTTTTTCCTGTAAAAGCCTAAAGCCATCTGAATCTATAAGCAGACCTTGTTCGTTTATTTGAAAGTATTCAGCTTGCTCGTAAAAAGCTTTGTTTACATGACCCCAGCCAAGAACATTGATAGGTTTTTCGGATATGGAATATGAACCTTCAACACTCTGCACTCCTGAAATTTGAGTTCCGTTGAGATAAAATTGCTGTTCATAACCTAATACTGCTTGCCTCATTTATCTAGTTCTCCGCCTAGTCTTTTCTCTTGCCTTATAACCTCAAGAACTTTTGTTTTGATTTTCATTGCGAGTTCTTGTTCTTGCTCATAAGACCCTTCTGGCGTTTGAGTCTCTACAGATTCTTTGCCAGAACCATCAATAGTCACATTTACGTTGATATTATTTGTGATTTCATTATTTTGAGCTGGACTTATTTTTTCTGTTTGTTGCGCTTGAGTTGATTCAATTAATGGTTGAATTCTGTTTGTTGGCTGAGTAGTTGGTTTGTTTGTATTTGATTGGGTGAAAGAAGGATTACTTTGATTTGCTGTTCCGACTATTCCTCCTTCATAGTAACCAGTTGCGGCTCTTCTAAAACCATCTGGATTTTGCATTGCAAAACGCATAGTATTTGGATTGTCTCGCATCAACTTATCGGTGGAGCTTTTTCTTATAATGAAGTCTCCTTCGTCAAGCCCGACTGGACCGACCTTATCTATTCCAGCATTCCCCTGAACCGTTGGAATCGATCCGTTTCTATTCATTGATTCTAAATTTTGATACCCAATCTTTTGAGCCATTTTTGAAGGAACGAAGCCTTCTCCAGCCGTCAACATAGCTGGTATTTTTCCGCCTAAATTAAATTTTTCTGGTTGTTTTCTTTTATATGTACTTTCAAGGTTATTTTGATATTTGTTAACTGATTCTAAATTATCAAAGTCAACTTTTCTCTGCATTACAGATGTATCAAATATTCCTCCGTCTTGAGCGGTTACAGGTTTTAATTCATTGTATTGTTTTGTTTTGGAGTTCATTACAATTAATGATTCTCCAGAATCAAATGATTTAGCTACATCTTTATAGTTTACTTTATATCCACGCCTTCTTGCATGCTTAAACGCGTCAGAATGTTTACCGAAACCTAAGTGACCTTTAAAAACATTTCCCGCTTTTCTTTTTGCGAAAGATATAGCTTTAGCCAAAGGCTTCTTTACAATTTCTGTTATTCCACTCATTGCGTAACTAGAAAGAGTTCCTAGCGCAGATTTAAGAAATCCCATTTTTTCCGAAACTTTTTCGTTTTTCTTTCTTGTTTCAAAGGCCGCTTTTTCAAGTAAAAAATCTTTATAGTCTTGTATCCTTCGGCTTTTAGCTAAAGCTCTTCCGCTCATTCTTGGATCTGTAACAGCCATACTCACTGTAGAAGCAAGTTTTGTTGGCTCAAGTCTATTCATATCAAAAGTAGGAGGCGCTTCCTTTTTCTCTCCTTTTCCCATTGCTTTGTTTATTGCGCTAGCCGTCATGGTCATTACCGTGGCTTGAGCAACTCCTTGCAGGCCGCTCTGTAAGCGATCAGAAAATTTCGCTTTACCGCCTTTATTGAATTTTTGCACTTGATCTTTTGGTAACACATATTCTCCAGCAGTTAACATTGCTGGCACATTATCAGTTCCACCTGGTCCTTCAACTAAGCCGCCTTTTGCAAAACGTTGGATTTTTCCGCCCCAGAATTTATTTTTAATAGGTGGATCGTTACTTACAGGAGGGTCTATGGTGGTAGGGGAACCCTTACTCACTAACTCAAGGCCTTCTTTAACTTTTAGACCTAGAATTTTTTGTTCAAGTTCTACTCTTTTTGTAGCTAACTCTAATAATTTTTTATTTGCCGCTAAAACCCCATCTTGTATATTCCTTACGTTGTTTGTTATTAGATTAATTTCTTCAGAGAATTCCTTGTTTTTTTCTGTTAAATTTTTAATTTCATCTAACTTAGCAACAATTTCTTTTTCTATTTTATGTTTCTCCGATCCTGATATGTTTTGGCTTTCAAGTTCTTTTTTTCTTTCTAGCACATATTTTTTTGCTTCTTCTATATGACCCTTATTATCTTTAATGTTCTTAGAAAGAACATCTTTCTTCTTTTCTGCTTTTTCGAAACTCTTTTCCCCAAATTCGTATTGAGCGCCAAGGCCTGATGTAGAATTACTCAAAGGTCCAATTAACTTGTCAACTAATTGCTGTTCTGGGTCACTTGTACCATCCTTAATTCTTTTTTGTCGCTCCTGATCTTCTTCTTTTTGTTCTTGGGTAAAAACGCCTGATCCTGGAACATAACGGCCAAAGGCTTCTGGGCCCGCAAAAAATTTTTCCACTTCGTCTTTTTCCTCAGGAGTGTATTCTTTAGCTTTTTCAATGAGACCTTCTCGTTTTAGTTTGATAGCATCTAGCTTTTTATCTATTTCAACAAGCCTATTGTTTGCCTGATTCAGATCTTGGGTCGATTGAGGTATATTATCTTTTTGCTTTTCAATCTCATCAAATGTTGTTGACTTGATTTCTGTAGCTTCTAGAGCTCTGTCTATTGCAGATTTTAAACTACTGTAAAGATGTTCGCCAAGCATTGTTGATTTTTCGTCAAAGCTATTTATGAAGTTGTTTATTACTTCTTCTGTTTGTTGTTTGAAATTTTGTCCTAGCGTTTGTTTTGCTTCTTCAGTTTGCAAACCAACTTTTGGATTTCTTTTAGCTTTGTTAATTAGTTTTTGTAATTTTTTCAAAAGCGCATCAAATCCAAATTTAATATTTTCCATTCCTTCTTTCAGAAAAGATGCACCTTCTTGAGTGTCATTTGATCTGTTTTGAATAGAATTTGTCAAATCACCTCTGAGGGCTTCTAATTGATTAGCATATTCTTTCATGTTTTTTGCAGCTGTATCAAGATTGCTGGACAAAAGTTCGTTTGAATCGGATATCATCTTAGCATCAGATTTATCATCAACACCAGTAAATGCATATGTGAGATTGCTTATTATGTTATCAACATTTCTTTGCATTATTTTATCAAGAACTGCTTCTGCTAAGCCAAGACCTAAGTCACTGTAAGCTTCGCCTACCGACTTTGCACCAGATCCAATGTCTTTAAACATTTGGACCATATTTCCTCTTAAATTTTCGATGCCAGTTTCAACTAATTCAGCTTTTAAGTTTGATGCTGATTCAGCCATTTCTGCCATTTTTACCCTTAGCTTGTCAACAACCTCAGTTCCTGTGCCAAATAATTTATTTGTTTCTTCTAGCTTTTGGGCATAGGCAAGCATATCTTTTGGGTCGCCAGTTTGTAAAGCTCTTTCTCCTGCTGACCTAGTGTCGGAAAATGCTTGAGCTTTTTCTGTTATCAATTGAAGCCCTGTATTTGTTGAAACTTCGGCATTACTTATGTTAGCTTTTCTAATAGCATTTTCAGCTTCGGAATATTTGTTAGACAGTTCTTGTAGGGTGTTGGCTTTTTGAAGTAATTCTGCTTGTTTTTTATTATGAGATAAAAGAAGAGCTTTGCTTGCTGTTAGTAGAGCAGTTTTTTGTGCGCCAGTAATTTCTTCTTTAAGTTGAGTTTCTACTTCTGCACTAATATTTTTGCTGCTTGATAATATTTTTAACTTTTCAAGATTAAGCTGAGCGGAAACTCTTGCATTAGCTTGCTCAGATCTAACTTGAAATTCAGCAAAATCACTAAGGTTGCCTTGTATTCTAAAAAATTCTTCTCTTTTTTCTGCTTCTATTGCTGCGAGTTCTGCGCTTGCTACTTCGCTTTTAAATTTGTTTTCAAGAATTGTTTCGGCATCTTTTCTTCTTTGATCTTCTTTGTCAAGCGTTGTCAATATTGCTATTTGAGCCAAAGTTTGATTAAGTGATAGCTCAGAAGATTCAGCTTCTTTTTGATTCTTTTTGATTTGTTCAGCAATCGATTGCTCCAATAAAACTCCGCTTGCTCTTAGGTGTTCGAGTTTTTTTTCTTCTATTTTGTTTTGTAAAGCTAAATTAAGAACGATACCTTTTCTGTTTTCAACTTCTGAACTAGAGACTTTTTCCTGAATTTGTGCGATACTACCCTGTTTTAGATATGTGGCTGCTAAAATTTCTGCACCTTTAACTGTTTTTTTGGATATTTCAGCTCTTTTTTCTTCTTCCGACAAACTTTCTATTTGTATTGCAGCTAATGCTCTTGCATTAACAAGCGTAGACTTCTCTTCAGCCAATGCTTTTTTGGCGGTCTCGAGTGATTTTGCTGTTGTTCCGTATAGATTGGCTTCGGTTAATCCAAGCGTAAACAAGGTTGCTACGTTACTCTCTTGTATTTCGTTATATTTTTTTGCAATTTTTACTGTTGCGCTAGGGTTGTCCTTTACTCCCTCTAGTTCTCTTGATAGTTCATCAAGTAAGCCTTGAACTTTTTGAACATCATTGTTGTTAAATTCTATACCTAGATCATCTTCTATGTTTTTTCTGGCTTGTCCGTCGATATTAAAATTTAATATATCACTTATAGGTTTGCCTTCTCTTGCGTCTGGGCCAAAATCAAACGTTATTGTTTCTTGTGTTGCTTTTTGGATGTCTTGTAAAGCCTTTAACCTTGCGTCGTCTATTTTTTTATTTAAATCAAAATCTATCTTTTGTCTTTTTATAGAAAATTCGTTTGCAATACCTTGGTTTTGGCTAAACACTCCTTTTTCCATTAGAATCTTTTGATTTGCGTCTAGTATTTTTTGTTCAGAATCAACAATTTTTTGCGCAATGTTATTTCTTAGGAGTTCATTTTTGTACCTTTGATCCATTAAAAAGTATTCTCTGTCGAGAAGTTTTTTAGAATCTATTGCCGCTTCTTGAATTTCAGTTAATTCTTCAACAAGTTTTATTTGTTTTTTGGCTGCTTCTGCCGCTGCTTTTGCAAAGGTATTAAGGTTTGATTTAGTTTTTTTCAACTCTTTAATAAGTTGAGGCATGATTTTTTCAAGAGACAAAATGTTTCCTTCGGAGACCGCTTTAAGTTGATCTTGGTCTAGTGGTTTTATTGATTTTGATCCAAGAAAATTTAATTCATTTTTATTTATAGCTTTTTCGAAATCAAAATCTTTTTTATCTGCTCTGTCAAGAAATCCGACAGATATTGTTCTGGCTAATTCCTCTTGCTTTGTTTGTTTTTGAGCATTTTCTAGTAATTTTTTTACTTCAGTATTGTTTATTCCTTTATTTATGATTTCTTCTATTTTAGACGATAATTCTTTATCCTTTACATTTAAAACAGCTTCGTTCAATTTTTTTTCTAAAGTATTTTGGGCATCTAAAACATCTATCTCTGCTTTAAATAATTCTTGATCCTGCTTATTTGTTCTTTTATTTCCAAGCGCTTTCAGTTCGGCTACTTTTGTTTGTTTTTCTTCTATTTTGGTTATTTTCTCTAGTGTAGAACCTAGCAGTTCTCCTTTTTGTGCAAGTTTTTCCAGAGATGACTTCGCTCTATCTGCACTACTCTTAAACAGATCCATTATGCCTTCGCCTTCTTCGAGTTTTCCAAGAAACCCAAGAAAAGGGAGTTTAGCTAAAGATCCAGAGAATTTTTTTACAACTTCATTTACCAGAGTGAAAGCAACGAAAGCTTGACCAATCAAAGGAAGGAATCTAGCAAAGCCTTTTGCGAGTGAACCAACGCTTCCAAGTAAAGAACTAAATAATCCTTTATTCTGTGAAGCTAAATTGCCTTCAAGCTTTGTTTTACCCTTACCTTTTTTTGATCCTAAAATTGACCCTATGTCTATACCCCTGCCTTGTTGACCAGTTTGTTGAAGAACTTCGTTAATGAGAGTTTTTTGTTGGATAAATGAACCCGCAATATTACTAACGGATTCCCCAAAAGATGCTAGGCTTCGTGTGGTTTTATTTCCTGTTTCTCCTAATTCTTGCAAAAACCCATTAGCCATACTTAAGGTTGATTGAAAAAAGAACAGTTTTGTTAAGTTATCGCCAGTAGCTTTTATGTTTTTTTTGCTTGCTTCTGTTTCTTTGTTTTTTGACTTGGTTTGCTGATTTACTGCTTTATTGTTTTCTTTTTGATTTTTAGCTGCTGCTTTTACCTCAGTGTTATTGGATTTTATTGATTTTGAAAGTTCTTCAAATATTGGGGCGTTTTTTTCAATTTTTGGAGGCGGCTTATCTGGGCCATAATCCATATTATTAAAATTTGGAACATCAATGCCGTGCCTTTTGGGGTCTATTCTTTGTTTTTTGGCCCTTCTTATTCCTTGGGCTAATCCACCTGGTTCATCACGAGTATTTGTAACAGCAAGGCCCATGGGGTTCATTGGGCTTTTTAATTGAGAACTTTTTTCTATTTTAATTCTTGAACTAGGTACGCCAGCTGATTTTTCTCTGTGAATTGCTTCTTGCAGTGGGTCCGCAAGGTTAGGTATATAGTAATCTTGCCCATCTCTTAATTTTTGGAGTTCGCCCCAAATCCTGTTTGCTTCCTCGTTTAATTTACTAATTATTGGGTCTATTTCTATGCGAGCTCCACCTTTTTCAATTTGTTTTACATATGGAGCAATTTCGCCCATTTTGTCTCTCCATTTTTTTCGCAATAATTTGCTGTCAGACATCTTGTCTTTGTCGGATAGGTTTTTTCTATTAAGTTTGACGAAGTTAGGCACTAAACCCTTACTAAGATCTCCTTGCATTAAAGGGTCTTTCGCTTCTTTAAATTTTCCTTTTGCTAACAATAAAGTCTCAAAATGCCCGAGCATGTAACCGTCTAATATATTCCTAAGTTTTCTTTGGCTTCCCGCTATTTGAATTAAATCTTTTTCGCTTTTGCCTGAAGTTTTAAATGTTTCAATTAAGTTTCTGTCGTCTGGAGTTCCAGTCAGCGACGCCCTTGCATCGTTAAATCCAAATGAACTAGACAGTCCTGATATTTTAGATATAAAATAATCAAACATATTAAACGCTATATCTTTATCTCCCTCGCTCAACCCTCTTCCAATAAACTCTCCTTTACCCTTTACCCTATTTTCTTGAGCTTTTATTGTTTTTGTTACTTTAGAGAAATTTGGAATAAGGCTATCTGATTTTTTTGAATTTGTAAATTGAAACTCTTCTCCAGAATCTCTATCTAATTTAAACATGGCCAAATGAGCAGGGCTTGCAGTAAGACTAGTTGAAAAAGCTCCACCCCTTGTGGCTTTAAAAAATGGAGGTTTGATATTATATGTGCTTGCAGTCTGCGCCATAAATTTCCTTTCACCTGGGGAAAGTTTTGGAAGACTCAAGTCTTCTCTTTCTGAAACTTGCATTGGATCTTTCGATCTCAATAAACCCCACATCGAATCCGAAATATTGAATTTTCTAATCTTTTGGAATCTAGAAATTTGATTTTTAATATGACGATTGGCTTTCATCATTAACCCTGCTTGTTCAATATTATCCGCTAAGAAATAATCATTTTCACTGCCTACATGTTTTCCTTGATTATCATAAGCTTTAAAAAGTTGTGCAAAATTAGGCACTAAACCCTTGCTTCGATTTTTACTTTCGTCAAGACTTGTACTTAAATCTGTTATTAAAATTCTGTTTCCGATTTCTTTAGTTCCTAGGGTATTTTGAAAATCTTTACGATTAATTTTGTTGACGTAGCCCTCAAGGTCTTTTATTCTACTAAATTTATGTGACGATCCAAGAGCTTCATTTATAAGTCTGCCAGACGTTAATGCTCTTTCTTGCATGCGATATCTTAATTGTGGAAAGGCGTATAAAAGATCCTCGAAGTTGCTAGAAGAACCTTGTTTAAATGATTTTTGTTGCTTAATGCTTCCAGAGGTATATTTACCCCCTCTTTTCATAAATTTTCCTTCTAGTTCACTCCTGATCATCTTGTATGCATCGCCTCTTTCATTAGACTGCAGGAAATTAATATCTCTAACATTGGCGCCGTCTTTGACATATGTCATGAAAGAGCCAGTATCTTCGTCTTGTATAATTCTGCCCTTTCTTCCAAAGCCACCGTCTAATCTAACAGGTGAATTTTTAAAGGCAAAGTTTGGGATTAAACCTTTATCAAAAACACCTGCACTCAAGGCTGATGCAACTTTGTTTGGAGTAACAAGTGTTCCTTCTACTTTTATTTTTTGAGCCTTTGTGTTGTTGAAAGGAGAACCTTTTCCACCCCACAATTTACTGCCGCCTCCTGAATTTTCCCAAACTCCTCTCACAAATTTATCTGAAATTAAAGTAGGCTTCCAGTTTGAACTTTTTGCTTCCATAAATTCAACCGTAATCTCCTCGTCATTTTGAGTGTCACCTCTTACAGGCATAAATCCATCAACCGCAGAACTCCCACTCCACTTTAACGAACCTTTTGAGTTATTCATCCCAGTCTTCATAAGAGCGGCATCCTCATACTGCTTCCAGGACATTCCATTTCTGGGCATTTCTTCTATATTGAACTGCCCCAACTGAAATGGGCCTTTTCCTGAACCAAGCACAACACTATCTGTGGCTCCAGTCATTGATGCTATATTTGTAGCTTCGTGCATTAACCTGTTGTATGTCTGAGAAATCCCTGAAGCTTTAAACATAGCCGAAGCCGATTCTGTTAAAATGTTATAATTAGGAATAAATCCTTTCGACCCTTGAGTTGCAACATGTTCTTTTATTCCCTGAACCCCAATTCTTCTAGCTGCATTCATTGCTTTTTCTGGATTCTTTGCAACACTAGATATCATGTCGGCGTATTCTTTATTATTTAAATATTTTTCAGATATTTTCCTTTCAATTAAATAATTATCTCGATTTAAATTTGGAGAGAATATTGACCTTATTTTTTTATCATCTTCGATTGTAAATCCATCTCTAAATACATCGCCTGGGCCTAAGTCAGGTATAATGTAACCAGAACCATACATTCCATCATTTTTATATGTGGCTAATGGAAGTGGGTTATTTTCAGTTCCAGCCATGTGGTTTTTCCATAAACGATCTTGTCTTTGGGTTTTTCTTAGTCTTGAATATGCCCCAAGCCTGCCCTCCATTTCATCATATGCTTCGTCAAATCCATCTCCTGAATTATTAAGAAGATCATCTTCCCATTCTTCGTCATTTTGATCAGGTAATGAATTGTTTGCCTGGAAAGCTTTACTCATAACCCTGAGTTTTCTTAAATTTCCAGAACTATAAATTCCAGATGTCATTTCTTTTAGGTTACTATCGCTAATTGAATATTCACGAGCATATAAATTGTCAAGATCTTGGTTTACCGCTGCTGTGGCTAATACAGTTCGCCAACCATCTAATGCTTCGTCTGTTCCTTTTTGACTATCAAAATACCACCCATCACCAGTCCTATTGCTTCTAAAATTTTTATCGTCACCTATATATGCTTGATACAGTTTTTTATAATTTGGTACAAATCCTTTATTTAAACCAAACCTATTTAAAACATCCTTTTCGTCTTGACCTATCCCGCTTGCTAACAAATCCTGCCTAAAATTGTTTCCCCTTATAGACGACTCAAGTTCTTCTTTTGTCATTCCAGGAATAGTATATTCCCCCATTCTTGCTAAAGTGCTTAAATTTTTAACTATACTATCCTCCTCAAGTTGGGCAATAGATTGAGAAAGAGCATCAGCTATTTCTCCACTAGTACTAAATCCGCCTATTTTAGTATTAGGATTTTCATATCTACTTGGTTCTTTATGGTAAGAGGCAACGCTTTCAAGAGTATCCCTGAATTTTTTATTAGAGTATCTTCTTATGCTTTTCTCAAAAATATTTTGAAGGGTTATACTTGCAGACTTCACTTCAGTTGGGGCTCCATCTGAGCTTATCGCGTCAACGACTGCTTGGTCATCTAATGAAGTAGATAGATATTCCTTTCCAGCATCTGATTCTAAAAATTTCGATTCTGCAAAATTGCCTCTTTGTTTTGGCGTTCCTTCTGTCAAGCCTTTTCTAGTATCATTTGTCATTCTTCCTTTTTTATTAACAGGTAGGTCAATAAAATCAAAAGGTATTGTTGTTTCTATGTGATCAACTCCTAGCGCTTCAAGATATGATCCTATATTCTTAAACGTGCTTGTTTTTAAGTTAGATGATGGTGTCTTGAATTTAATGTTGCCTCCACCTAGACTTCCATCAGGCCTTCTTATTTGGTCTTCTATATGTTTAGGGAAGTTCTGAAACGGAGTTCCCTTTAAGTTCATTTTCTCCTGATTTTCTGTTACATCATTTTTTAAAGTTACGCTTGCAAAGTTAGGAACAAGGCCAGAACTCTTTTTTTGGAAGTATTCTTTTGCCTGTTCAGCTGAAACCGCTTCAAGATCTTTGAAAAATACTTCCTCATCCTTGTATTTTTCCATGTCGTGATGTTTGATCCTTGCGATTTTCTTATCATTATCTACGCGAGTTACCCTAACGATCTTATTGTGAGGCTTGCTGTAGTAGATTGCGCCGTTTTGGACTTTATCAACAAAGTTAGGAACAAGGCCAGAAGAATAGCTTAAATCTTTATTGCCGTAGTATTTACCGTCTTTTATTGACTCCTTGTATTTTTTAAGTACAGAGTTTACATCTACATTATCTAAATTTTCGAAACCTGGGAGTTCAAGATTTTTTCTTGTTTGTATTGTTTCTGATATGGCATTTTTAATTTGACTGTCAGAATATTTTTTAGGGGTTTTCCCTCCCATTGGAACTTTCAAAACCCTGCTTATTTGTGCAGGGGTTATGTTTGCTGGGGCTTTGAATTTTATATTTGCATTAGCTGGATCG
>CENJ01047649.1_pt1 | contig 43580 bp, 43 predicted proteins | sample 356161 | NCBI WGS metagenome assembly CENJ01 (sample SAMEA2619531, study PRJEB7988) | marine metagenome | biome: marine biome (ENVO:00000447); feature: surface water layer (ENVO:00002042); material: "saline water (ENVO:00002010), including plankton (ENVO:xxxxxxxx)" | depth 5 m | reverse complement strand
CCTGCTGAAGAAGCACCAGTCGAAGAAGAAGCTCCTGCTGAAGAAGCTGAAGTTCCAGCTGAAGAAGAATTAAAAGTTTCTCTAGTAGAAAAGACACCATCACAAATCATTGAAGATTTTGAATCAAGACAATTGAAATCAGACCTGCCTGAATTTAGACCAGGAGATACAGTAGTTGTTTCAGTTAAAGTTCGTGAGGGAGAAAGAACTAGGTTACAAGCATTTGAAGGCGTTGTAATGGGTGTAAAAAATTCAGGATTAAATTCATCTTTCATAGTGAGAAAGATTTCAAGTGGTATTGGGGTGGAAAGAACATTTCAAACTCATAGTCCGATGATTGATTCTATAAAAGTCAAAAGAAAAGGGGATGTTCGCCAAGCCAAATTATTCTATCTCAGAGAAAGATCAGGAAAGTCAGCAAGAATCAAAGAACGCTTAGAATAAGATGCATGAATTAATAAAGGAAGATTCTATTCTTAGGTCTTTTTTTAATTATCTGTTTGTTGAAAAAGGATTATCTAGCAATACAGTAAAGGCTTATGAAAATGACATATATTCATTTGTTAGTTGGGTAGAAAAAAGTAAGCTCGATTACCTTAAGCTTAAGGAAGAAAATATAAATAATTATATTTCGTACCTTTTTAGTTCAAAATTAAAAAGCTCATCTGTAAATAGGAAAATATCATCAATTAAATCTCTATATCTTTTTCTTGTAAAAAAAAATTTGTTGAAAGACTTTCCACTTGATAATTTGGTATCACCAAAAAAAGAGAAATATTTACCAGAATCAATGTCTGAAGCCGAAGTTGATCTATTATTAAAAAGTCCTAAAACCTCTAATAAAACTGAAAAAAGAGATAAAGCAATTATTGAGATGCTTTATGCCACTGGGATGAGAATATCAGAGCTAATTAATCTTAAGGTTACTGACATTGATATGAAGAGAAATGTAGTGAAAGTATTGGGTAAAGGCTCTAAAGAGAGATTAATACCATTTGGCGACGCAGCATTTGATGCACTTTCAACATATTTAAGTAATAGAGAAAAATCATCTTGTAAGGAAATATTTTTATCAAATAGAGGAAAAAAGCTTTCAAGAGTTGCTGTTTGGCAAAGAATAAAAATATATCTTACAAGAGAAAATTTAAAGAATACCATTTCTCCACATTCACTAAGACATGCATTTGCAACACACTTACTTAACAGGGGAGCAGATTTGAGATCTGTGCAGCTTTTACTGGGCCATAGTGACTTATCAACCACTCAAATATATACTCACATTGCAAAACAAAGATTAAGTGATGTTCTAAAAAAACATCACCCAAGGGGTTAAAATGCAAAATAAATATTTTATATTTTTCTTATTAATATTTTCAACAACTTCAATTTCGGATGATTCTGAAAGCCTTGTAGATAAAAAGATTGTTGAATCAATTTCCAAGAAAATTTCATTAGTACTTCCTGAAGGATCAAAAATTGAAACTGTCGAAAAGTCTGAATTCCCAGGAATTTATAAATTATATTTTGGGGATATTCAACCAATTTATGTTTCTGAAGATGGTACTTATTTTTTATATGGAAGCATGTTTAAAATTAAAAATGGTGACTATTTGTCAGATGACAATATCAGTACAAGCAATCGTCGAAGTAATTCTATTATTCAAAACTTAACAGATTTAGATATCTCTAGTAGAAGATTATCTTTAATGGAGCAAATTGATAAAAATGAATTAATTAGCTTTGAGTCTGAAAATCAGTTATACGACTTAATAGTATTTACAGATGTTGATTGTGGGTATTGTAGAAAACTTCATAACGAAATAAAAGAATACAATGAATTAGGCATAACAATAAGATATGCTGCATTTCCAAGATCAGGATTGGGTACAGAAACTTTTTCAAAAATGGTTGGTGCCTGGTGTTCAAATGATAAATCCAAAGTATTAACTGAATTAAAAGATGGCAAAAAAATAAATTTAGATTTTTGTGATTCACAACCTGTTGCAAAACATTACGCAATTGGAAAAAAGCTAGGTATAACTGGGACACCTGCGATAATAGATAATAAGGGTGAACTTTTACCAGGATATCTCTCGCCAGCTGATTTGCTTCAAAAACTAAAAGGCTAGTTATGAAGAATCTAAGGATAGGAATTTGTGGTTGGGGGAATATAGCAACAGGTCTTTATAAAACTATTTTGGAAAATAAAGATGAAATTTATTGTAAATCTAATTTAGAAATTGAAATTGTTGCTATTGGTGCTAGAAGAGATAATCCAAAATGTATTCCAGAAAATGTTGTGATTGAAAGAAATATTTTTGATGTTTTAAATCACAAAATTGACGTAATGATAGAGCTAATTGGCGGAGTTGATACTGCACGTGAGCTAATTTTGAATTCGATAGATAAAGGTATCGATGTTGTAACAGCAAATAAAGCAGTTCTCTTTAATCATGGAGATGAAATTTTTCAAAAGGCCCGAGATAAAAATGTCAATATCTTATTTGAATCTTCAGTTTGCGCAGGTACTCCTATTATTAAGTTACTAAAGGAAGAGCTTGCTGCAAATACAATTTCAAAAATATCTGGGATGCTCAATGGAACATCCAATTTTATAATGACAAAAATGGAGGAGGGAGCAAATTTTGATGAAACTCTTTTTCTTGCACAAGAGAATGGCTATGCTGAGCCAGATCCTTCATTTGATATCGAAGGTATGGATGCTGCTCACAAAATAGGAATCCTTTCATCTCTTGTCTTTGGAACAAGCCTTCCACCAAATGAATTTTATATTGAAGGAATTAAATCCATTGAAAGTGATGATTTTATGTATGCAGCTGAATACGGTTATACAATAAAGCATTTAGCAGTTGCAGCAATGATCGATAATTATAATGTTGAATTAAGAGCACACCCAGTTCTTATCAGCTCAAGCGAATACTTATCTAACCTTAAAGGAGTTAGAAACGGAATTGAAATAGAAACTGATTTAATTGGGAAAATGCATATAGCTGGATCAGGAGCTGGACAGGGCTCAACAGCATCTGGAATAATTTCTGATTTAGTTTTTATTGCTAACAAAGATAAAAATGTATTAAAACAAAAAAATAAGATCAACAAGACAAAATTGATTCCTTTTAAAGATATAGAATTTAGAAATTATTTTCATATAAAAACTAATAATGCTAATGATATTGAAAAATCGGTTTACAAAATTTTTGAAAGTTTAAATGTTCAGACCGATGTTTTCGAACCAAAGAATAAAAATAATGAAGATAATTCATTAATCATTATTTCTAAATTAATAAGTGAGAGCACAAAGTTTGATGTTATCAAAAAACTAAATAAATTAGAAAATATTAACAGTTTAAAAACTATAAGAATTGAAAAGTAAAATGCTTTTTCATAGCACAAGAGGAAAGGATAAAAACAAGACTTTTGAAGAAGTTTTGATGCAAGGGTTAGCAAATGACGGTGGTTTATTTATGCCAGATAACTGGCCACAAGTAGATTTAAAAGAAATAAAAAAATCAGAGTCTTTTATTGATATTGCTAAATACATTTTGCCAATGTTTACTAACTCCTCATTTACCGATGAAGAAGTAAGTAAAGTTCTAGATGATACTTGGCATGATTTTGAGGAAGAAGATCTAATAAAAATTTTTGAAATAGATGAATCTTTATCAATTTTAGAATTATTTCATGGACCCACTGCAGCTTTCAAAGACTTTGGTTTACAACTCGCTGCTGCATTTTTTAATAAAACATTACAAGATAAGAACAAAACTGCCATAGTTTTTGGAGCTACATCAGGTGATACAGGTTCTGCTGCAATTGATGCATGTAAAGAATTTAGTTTAATTAAAAGTTTTATTTTAATTCCTGATGGAAATATGTCTGAAATTCAAAGAAAACAAATGACAACTGTTGATAAACCAAACGTTTTTCCAATTTTAGCCAGCGGTTCGTTTGACGATTGCCAAGATATTGTAAAAAAGGGTTTTAGTGACAGATCTTTTTTAAAAAATGATCAGTATTTATTAGCAGTAAATTCAATAAACTGGGTAAGGATTATTGGTCAAATTTGCTATTACTTTTATGCATCACTAAAAGTTAATAAATTCTCCGAGCCACTTAATTTTTCTGTGCCCACTGGAAATTTTGGTAATGTCTTTGCGTGTTATGCTGCTTCAAAAATGGGAATGCCCTTATCAAAAATTATAGTTGCAGTTAACAGTAATGATATCTTAGATAGATTTTTTAAAAGCAATGATTATTCAAAAGATAAAGTAAATGAAACTATATCACCAAGTATGGATATAAGCGTCGCAAGTAACTTTGAAAGACTAATATATGATTATTATCTTGATAGAGACTCAGATCTTTGTTCAGAGTTTTATCAAGATTTCCCTTTAAAAAGTATCCATTTAAACGAAAGTATTTGGAAAAAATCCACAAACCTATTTTTAAGCTATAGTGTTGATGATAACTCAACCTATGAGTGTATGAAATTTTACTACAACAATTTTAAATATATAATGGATCCTCACACAGCAGTTGCAGCAAATGCTGTTTCAAAGCTTGAGACTGAATTAAGAAAAAAAACAATAATTTTATCAACAGCTCATCCAGCAAAATTTCCACTTCCTCTCAAAAATGCTGGTATTAATTTAAAAGACATTCCTAAAAATTTAGAAAAAGTAATGAATAAAAAAGAAGTTTCATTCAAATTAAGCACTTCTGATAATTCAATTTTTGAATTTATAAAAGAAAACAATCAATAATGGACCTGCAAGAATTAAAAATTTCGCTACTTGATATGGAGAAAAGGTTAGATGATATTAAAGATAATGTTTTAAGAATTGAAAGTAAAAAAATAAGACTAGATGAAATAGACAAAAAGCTATTAAAGGAAGAGGTCTGGTCAGATTTAGAGCTTTCACAAAAACTAAGTAAAGAGAAAACAATAATTGAAAAAACCCTAATCTCTTTTGAAGAGGTCTCAAACAAACTTTCTGACTCAATTGTTTTGCTTGAGCTTTCTGTTGAAGAAAATGATGATAGTTCTATTGAAGATATTCTCAAAGAAGCTAATGCGGTCATGGCATCTATTGAAGAATTTGAATTTAGTAGAATGTTCAGCAATAAAATGGATCCATCTTCAGCATATGTAGAAATTCAATCTGGTTCGGGAGGAACTGAGGCACAAGACTGGGCAGAAATGCTTTTAAGAATGTATACAAAATGGTCTGAAAATAAAGGATTTTCCAATGAAATTGTTGAGATATCTCACGGAGATATTGCCGGAATTAAGTCTGCATCATTATATGTTAATGGAGATCATGCTTACGGTTGGCTTAGAACTGAAACGGGTATTCATAGGTTAGTCAGAAAATCACCTTTTGATTCAGGCAATAGAAGACATACTTCTTTTGCCTCAGTATTTATTTCACCAGAGATTGATGATTCCATAGAAATAGATATTAACAAGGCAGACCTTAGAGTAGATACTTATAGAGCTTCAGGTGCTGGAGGACAACATGTTAATAAAACTGATTCAGCGGTCAGATTAACACACATCCCTTCTGGAATAGTTGCCCAGTCACAAAGTGACAGATCACAACATAAAAATAAAGAAAATGCATTAAAACAACTAAAATCTAAGCTTTACGAGTTAGAATTACAAAAACAAAATGAAGAACAGCAAATGCTAGAAGATAGTAAATCTGATATCGGATGGGGTAGTCAAATTAGATCTTACGTATTAGATCAATCAAGAATAAAAGACTTGAGAACAAATCATGAAACAGGAAATACTTCAGCAGTTTTAAATGGAGATTTAGACGATTTTATGAAATCATCACTAAAAGCAGGCATATAAATGGATACTGAAAACATAAGTGGCGAAAAAGCCTTAATTGAAGAGAGACGGAAAAAATTAAAGCAGCTTAGAGATAGAGGCGGTGCTTATAGTAATTCGTTTAAACCTCAGAATAATGCTTTTAAACTTCATGAAGAGTATGGAGAGTTTTCAAAAGAAGATCTAGCAGAGAAGGATGTTAAGGATATTTCTATTGCAGGACGAATTGTTTTAAAAAGAGTAATGGGTAACGCAAGTTTCGCTACATTACGTGATGCGTCAGGTGACATACAAATTTATGTTACAAAAAATAATGTTGATGAAACTGTTTATGAAGATTTTAAAACCTGGGATTTAGGTGATATCGTTGGTGTCTCTGGGGCATTATTTAAAACAAAAACTGATGAGCTAACAATTGATGTATGGGATCTAGAAATGATTACTAAATCATTAAGACCTATGCCAGAGAAATTTAAAGGCCTTACAGATATTGAAGCAAGATATAGGCAGAGATACTTAGATTTAATGACTAATAATGAAACTAAAAATGTTTTCATCAAAAGAACTAAAATCATTGACTCTCTGAGAAAAAAGATGAATGAATGTAATTATTTAGAGGTTGAAACTCCAATGATGCATCCTCTTGCTGGCGGAGCTGTTGCAAGACCTTTTATAACTCAACATAATGCTCTTGGACAGGATCTTTACTTAAGAATAGCTCCGGAGCTATATTTAAAAAGACTCTTAGTTGGTGGGTTTGAGAGAGTATTTGAAATTAATAGAAGCTTCAGAAATGAGGGCCTGTCAACTAAACATAACCCTGAATTTACTATGATGGAGTGGTATCAGGCTTATGCAAGTATGAAAGATCAAATGGATTTAACTAAAGATATAATCTTAAGTGCTGCTTCTGCAGCTGGTTGTGGATCAAACATTGAATGGGGCGATTTAAAAATTAATTTAGATAATTTTAAACAATCAACCCTTTCTGATTTGGTTATTGAGTTCAACAAATCTCTAACTAAAGATGACTTGAGCAATAAGCAAAAACTTCAAGATATTTTGAATGACAAAAAAGTAAAAATTGAGAAAAGTTGGGGAACAGGGAGAATGCTATTGGAAGTATTTGAAGAGACAGTTGAGAGCAAGTTGATTGATCCTACTTTTGTCACTCAGTATCCTGTTGAAGTTTCACCTCTGTCAAGACGCAGTGAAAGTAATCCAGATTATGCTGACAGGTTTGAGTTATTCATTGGTGGAAAAGAATTTGCAAATGGTTTTTGTGAACTTAATGATCCTGATGATCAAGCTTCAAGGTTTGAAGATCAAGTTTTAGCAAAAGATTCTGGCGATAAAGAGGCAATGGATTATGACCATGATTACATAACTGCTCTTGAACATGGAATGCCACCTGCTGTTGGAGTTGGAATGGGAGTGGATAGACTAGTGATGTTACTCACAAATCAATCTTCAATAAGAGATGTTTTACTATTTCCTCAACTGAAATCTTAAAAAAAAGAAACGCTCACCATCTAAACTTATCAAAGTTTTCAGGATTAGCCCAACCGTCTGGATTATTCCAAGTTCTTTTGTTGTTGTATGTTTTAAGATTATAGGAAAAACATTTTACATTATTGTTTTTATCAAATAACTCAGTTTGGAACCCAAGCTTAAGCATTGTGTCATTTGTTGTTTCATCATTCTCAAATGTTGTGAAAATAGCAATTTTTTGACTTAGAAGATTCTTGATTATTCCAATGTTTGATTCTGAGGTTTGTATATCATCTAAAATTATAAATAAATCAAAATTTTCTTCAGATATTCCTTGAATTTCAGGACCAATTGATAAATTATTCACATTTAATTTTTCAATTCTCCTAACCAGTTTTGAAACATCTTGAGAGGTATAAATAAATATTTTTTTAGGCTTCTCATCTTGGATTATATTTGTGATGTAGCTATGCAGAATTTGTTCTTTTTTTATCATTGCATTAGATGCTTTACAGCCTCTCTTTCTGAAACTAATTCATCTATGGACAGCTTAAATTTCGATTTTGCAAATTCTGACAATGCAATATCTCTTTTTATCTCAATTTTTCCACCATCAAGACAAATTAAAGGGTAACCACATATAAGACCCTTTGGAACATCATAAGCTCCATCACTTGCAATAGCAGCACTAAAAGAATCACCTTCCTCAGTTGGAGTTTCACATGCTATTACAGTATCTATTGCAGCTTTTGCAGCTGATGTTGCAGAAGAAGCTCCTCTTGCATCTATTACCGCTTTTCCTCTTTGTTGCACTTTTGGTAAGAACTCAGATTCTACCCAACTCATATCATTAATTGCTGAACTTCCTAGTTCTCCAGACACAAGTGCATTTTCTATGTCAGGATACATCGTAGGACTATGATTTCCCCATATAATCATATTTTTAATATCTGAAACACTATTATTTGTCTTTTTTGCTAAAATCGATTTAGCTCTATTTGAATCAAGCATAGTCATCGCCATCCATAGTTGATCATCATTACAACCAGCGTGCTTTCCGATAAATGCATTTGTATTTGCAGGATTCCCAACAACTAGAATTTTTGCATCATCCTTTCCATATTTTCCAATTGCCTTTCCTTGCTCAACAAAGATTCCTCCATTAATACTAAGAAGATCAGATCTTTCTTCAATTTTTTTTCCATTGTATACAATGCCTCTTGGAATACTTCCAACAAGCAAAAACCAGTCAGCGTCTTTAGAAGCTTCATCAAAGTTATCAGTAAATGAAACTTCACCCATTTTAGGAAAATATGAGTCTTCTAATTCCATAACTAGGCCTTCAAGCTTATGAACCACTTGAGGAATTTCAACTAATGCTAGATTTACAACTTTATTACCAAATGTATTACCATCAACTAATCTTGGTATTAAAGAATATGCGATTTGACCTGCCGCTCCTGTGACTACAACTTTAATAGATTCGCTCATTTTTATTCCTTGTAAAATAATTTCATTTCACATTATATTCTTTATTTAATCTGTAATCCTTAAATTTGCACAATAGTAAATGTGTTTTTTTTTGATTAAAATATCTTCAGTTTCAATGTATTATCTGGAGAAATATTATGACAATTAGATTTGACGATAAGGTTGCAGTTGTTACAGGCGCTGGAGGAGGAATTGGAAAGGAGCATGCAATAGAGCTTGCAAAAAGGGGAGCAAAAGTTGTTGTAAATGATCTTGGTGGAAGTGTAGATGGAAGTGGTGCAAGTGATGCGGCAAATGAGGTAGTTGAACTTATAAAATCTGAGGGCGGTGAGGCTATTGCAAATGGTGCAAGTGTTACAGATCTCGAAGCTGTAAAAGCTATGGTTGCACAAACTATGGAAGAATGGGGAAGAATTGACATTCTTGTCAACAATGCCGGAATTTTGAGGGATAAAAGTTTTCACAAGGTTAGCTTAGATGATTTTAATTTGGTTATGGATGTACATTTTCAGGGAAGTTTAAATTGCACTCATACAGTATTTCCAATTATGAGAGAGCAAGAATATGGCCGAATTATTTTTACAAGTTCATCAAGTGGTGTTTTTGGTAACTTTGGTCAAACTAATTATGGCTCTGCAAAGATGGCAATGGTTGGACTGATGAATACCTTAAAAATTGAAGGCCAAAATAAAAATGTTTTTTCAAATTCAATAACCCCCGTTGCATATACAAGAATGACTGAAGGATTAATACCAGAAGATTTTGGAAAAAATCTACAACCAGAATTTGTGACCCCAGCTGTTATATATCTTGCAAGTGATAATGCACCTAATGGAGCAATTATGGCTGCTGGTGCGGGAGTATTCTCAAGAATTTTTATACATGAAACTATGGGTGTTTCCTTAGGTATGGGTGAAGATATGACACCAGAGAATATTCAAGCAAATTGGGATAAGATCTCAAATATGGAAGACGCTAGAGCACTTCAAAATGGCGGTGAACAGACCCTTAAGTTTTTTGAATTAATTAACAAGGAATAATTCATGAAACTTTATTCTAGTAAACTTGCCCCAAGTCCTTTAAAGGTATTAATTTTTCTGGCTGAAAAAAAAGTCGAAGATATTGAAATTATTAATCTTAATCTTGGAGAGCTTGAACATAAAAAACCAGAATATTTGGCTATTGCTCCAAACTCCAGAGTTCCAGCTCTCGAGTTAGATGACGGGTCCATTATTTTAGAAACAACAGCAATTTGTAGATATTTAGAATCTTTGTATCCAGAACCTAATATGTTTGGTAAAAGTCCTATGGAAATTGCGTCAGTAGAAATGTGGTATTCAAGAGTTACTTATGAGCTTGTATCTCCATTAGCTCATGGTTTTAGGCATACACATCCCCATATGAGCAAGATGGAAAATCAAAACCATGAATTTGGCTTAGCTCAAAGAAAAATAGGTGTGAAGGCACTAAATACTTTTGATGAGATTATTGCTTCTAGGGAATTCATAGCTGGTAACAACTTTTCATATGCAGATATTCAGATGGCAGTTAATTTAAATTTTCTAGTAAGACTAAATAGGCTAGACATTAAGGACTTCAAAAACCTGAATGAGTACGTCAGACAGATTTTTGAAAGACCTAGTTTTTCTGTTTAATTTATTCCCAGTTTAAAGCACCGCCAACTTGATACTCAGTCACCCTTGTTTCAAAGAAATTTTTCTCTTTCCTTAAATCAATTATTTCTGACATCCATGGGAATGGATTAGTAACACCAGTAAACTCCTCATCAAGACCAAGCTGAGTGAGTCTTCTATTGGCAATAAACTTTAGGTATTCCTCCATCATTGATGCATTCATACCTAAAACACCTCTTGGCATTGTGTCTCTTGCATATTGAATCTCCAGTTCAGTTCCTTCAAGTATCATCTGAGCAGCGTCAGACTTCATTTGATCATCCCAAAGATGAGGATTTTCAATTTTAATCTGATTTATAACATCTATTCCGAAATTTACATGCATAGACTCATCTCTGAGGATATACTGAAATTGTTCTGCTGTACCGGTCATCTTATTTCTTCTTCCCATTGAAAGAATTTGAGTAAAACCACAATAAAAGAATATTCCTTCTAATACACAGTAGAATGCTATTAAGTTTTTCAATAGTTGTTTATCTGTTTCTTCTGTGCCAGTTTTAAAATCAGGATCAGAAATTTCCTGAGTATACTTAAGACCCCATGAAGCTTTTCTTGCTACGCAAGGAATTTCTCTATACATATTAAAGATCTCTCCTTCGTCCATACCAAGAGACTCAATACAGTATTGATAAGCGTGAGTATGAATCGCTTCTTCAAGACTTTGTCTTAGAATGTATTGTCTACATTCTGGATTGGTTATTAGTCTGTATAGAGCCAAAACGAGATTATTTGCAACAAGAGAATCCGCAGTTGAGAAGAAACCAAGATTTCTCTTAACTATAACTCTTTCATCTTCTGTTAATCCATCATCAGATTTCCATAAAACAATATCATTTGTCATATTTATTTCTTGTGGCATCCAGTGATTTGCACTTCCATCAAGATATTTTTGCCATGCCCAATCATATTTGAAAGGAACAAGTTGGTTTAAATCAGCTTTACAATTAATCATCATCTTTTGATCTACTTGTACTCTTCCATTAGCCATCATTTCATCAAGTTCCTCTATGCCAGCTGCTTCATCTAGTTCATTTACTGCTTTTCTTGCTGCTTCTGCTCTAGATCCTTCACCAATATTACTTGGTTCAGTCGATACTGCAGACACAGCTGGCTGAGGAGGCTTAGGTTGCTTAACTTCCGCAACAGTATTTTCTGTTTCAGTTTTTGGCTTTGGCACCATGGGAGGGGTTTGTTTCTCATCCTTTCCATATTCATCCCAATTTAACATTTTATTTCTCCTTTTAAATTATTGACATGCCTCGCAATCTGGATCATCCAGAGAGCAAGCTGAAGGAACTGGTGCAGCAGCACCAAGCTCCTCTTTTGAAGTCTGATTTACCTCAGAACTTACTGCGTTTAATTTTCCCTGCTGTACTGTGGATTTTTCTGTTGAAGTAGCTGCTATTGATCTTAGGTAATATGTCGTTTTTAAACCCGAATACCATGCCATTCTGTAGGTTATATCTAATTTTTTACCATCAGCATTTCCAATATATAAATTTAATGATTGTGCTTGATCAATCCATTTCTGTCTTCTGCTTGCAGATTCAACTATATATCTTGGTTCTACTTCAAAAGCTGTTGAGAATAATTTCTTTATGTCATCTGGTATTCTGGATATTTCTGATAAGCTACCTTCGAAATATTTTAAATCATTGATCATAACCTCGTCCCATAAATCCAGTTCTTTTAATTTTCTAACCAGATGAGGATTAACGATTGTAAATTCTCCAGACAGATTTGATTTAACATATAAGTTTTGATAAGTGGGCTCTATTGATTGTGTAACACCTGTTATATTAGATATTGTTGCTGTAGGTGCTATTGCCATAACATTAGAGTTTCTCATACCATCTTTTTTTACTATTTCTCTAAGATTATCCCAATCTAACGTTTCAGACTTGTCAACATTAAGATATTCTGCCCCTCTATTATTCTGTAGAATATCAAGGGAATCTTTTGGTAATATTCCTTTACTCCATAATGATCCTGCAAAACTTTCGTACGCACCTCTTTCTTTTGCTAATTCAGTTGATGCATATATCGCGTTATAGCTAATTAACTCCATGCTTCTATCAGCAAACTCTACTGCTTCATCACTGCAGTATGGTATATCTTGAAGATAAAGAGCATCCTGAAAACCCATTAGCCCTAAACCAATAGGCCTATGCTTGAGATTAGAATTTTTTGCTGTATCAACAGAATAGTAGTTAATATTAATTACATTATCTAACATCCTTATTGCTGTAGAGACAGTTTTTTTAATTTTATCTTGATCTAATTTGCCATCTTTCATGTGATTAGCAAGATTTACAGACCCTAGGTTACAAACAGCTATCTCATCGTTCGCACTTGTATTTAATGTTATTTCAGTGCACAAATTCGATGAATGAACCACGCCAGAATGCTGTTGAGGCGACCTTAGATTACAAGAATCTTTGAAGGTGATCCATGGATGACCAGTCTCAAACAACATTGTTAACATTTTTCTCCATAACTCCTTTGCTGGTATGGACTTATGTTGATGAATTTCACCATTTTTGGCTTTCTCTTCATACTCTTCATATTTTTCTTCAAAAGCTTTACCAGTTAAATCATGGAGTTCTGGCGCTTCACCAGGAGAAAAGAGTGTCCAGTTTTTATCTTGCTCCATTCTTTTCATAAAAAGATCTGGAACCCAATTTGCTGTGTTCATATCATGAGTTCTTCTTCTTTCATCACCAGTATTTTTTCTTAGTTCTAGAAACTCCTCAATATCTAAGTGCCAAGTCTCTAAGTATCCACACATTGCTCCTTTTCTTTTACCTCCTTGATTTACAGCAACAGCTGTATCGTTTGCTACCTTTAAGAAGGGTACAACACCCTGACTTTTACCGTTGGTGCCCTTAATATATGAGTTCATAGCTCTTACCGGTGTCCAATCATTTCCTAATCCACCAGCCCACTTTGATAGCAATGCATTGTCTTTCATCGCAGAGAAAATACCATCTAAGTCATCAGGTATTGTTGTTAAATAACATGATGATAACTGAGGTCGTTTGGTTCCTGAGTTGAACAAAGTTGGTGTAGAGCTCATATAATCAAAACTTGATAGTAATTTATAAAACTCAATGGCTCGTTCTTCTCTATTATCTTCCTCTATAGCTAAACCCATGGAGACTCTCATAAAAAATACCTGTGGTAGTTCATATCTGACATCATCACAATGTATAAAATATCTGTCGTATAGAGTTTGAAGCCCTAAGTAGGTAAACTGGTTATCTCGCGTGAAGTCAATTGCCTCCGCAAGTCTTTCAATGTCAAAGTTTTTTAGTTCAGGATTTAAAATTTCAAGTTCAATTCCTTTATCAATATAAGCCTTGAAGGCTTTTGGATAATTTGTTTCCATTTCTTGATAAGTTGACTCTTCGGCAACACCCAGAAAATTTAGTGCTTCACTTCTTATTTGATCCATTAATATTCTTGCAGTTACGAAAGAATAATTTGGTTCTTTTTCAACTTTTGTTCTGGCTGACATGACTAAACTTGTCCTCATATCAGAAATGGATACTCCATCATATAAATTTTTTAAGGCCTCTTCCAGAACTTCGTTGACTGAAACTTCATCAAGTCCTTCGCAGGCATCACTTATAAGTCCAGCTAACTTCTCAACATCTAAGGGAACAAGGCTTCCATCACTTTTTGTTATATTAATTTTTTGAGACTCAGGAATATCTATTTCGACTTTTTCTTTTTTTCTTTCTTGTGTTCTTTCAGCTCTGTACAGTATGTAACTTTTTGCAACTTCTAATTCCTCAGATCTCATTAGTTGGAGTTCTACTTGATCTTGTATTTCTTCAATGTGCAAAGTTCCTCCAGATGGCATCCTTCTTTCAAAGACCTCAACAACGCTCTTAGTAAGTTGTGTGACTTTTTTATGGATTCTTTCACTCGCTGCGGCATTCCCTGACTCTAATGCTAAGAATGCTTTAGTTATTGCAACTTTGATTTTGTCATCCTCAAACGAAACTACTTTTCCATTTCTTTTAATTACTCTGAGTTTGCCAGGTGCTGTTATTTCTATATCTGATATAGCCTGATTTACTGATTCTTTAGCTTTTTCTTGTTGTACTTCCATTTTTTTTCATTCCGCCATATATTTAACTTATAGACTAAGTTATCCTCTTTTTTTATTTTGTTTGGAAAAATTTATGTGTTTCTGCAGTAACGTAAATTTTTTCTCTTACGCACTAACTATACTTGTTGTGGATAAAGAATCAAGTAAAAAAACACAATATATTGTGACAATTTCGATTTTATACACAATATCGTGTATAAAAGGTGTATTTTTACTGTTGGAATTCAGTTAATAAATTGTGGATAATTAGTATTTATGGGAGAACTTTATGAAAAAATTCTTATCAATTGATCAGGGAACTACCAGCTCTAGGGCAATTGTTTTTGATCAGAACTTAAAGCCAATAAAGGATGCTCAAATGGAATATGATCTTGCCTATCCAAATGATGGATGGGTGGAACTTAATCCAAAGAGCATAATACAAACTGTCAAAGATACTATTGAAAAGGTTTTAGCAGATGATTGTGATATCGAGGCCTGCGGAATAACAAATCAACGAGAAACAACAATTGTGTGGTCTAGATCAACAGGCGAACCAATTCATCCAGGAATTGTTTGGCAAGATAGGAGAACTAACAAATATTGCAAAGAATTAATTTCTAAGGGTTATGAAAAAATTGTTAGAGAAAAGACGGGACTTGTTCTTGATCCATATTTCTCAGCAACAAAAATAAAATGGATTCTTGAAAATGTAGATGGTGCAAAAGATTTGGCAAAAAAAGGTGACTTATTATTTGGAACAGTTGATTCATATTTGATATATAAGCTGACAGAAGAAAAGAATCATTTTACCGATGTTACAAACGCATCAAGAACATTGCTTTTTAATATAAACACTATGGCGTGGGATGAGGATTTATTGAATTTATTTGAAATTCCAAAGTCAATGATGCCAGAAGTTCTCAGTTGTGATGGCAATTTTGGTAATTTAGTTTTTGATAATAAAAAAATACCGATAAGAGGTGTAATTGGTGACCAACAAGCTGCGCTTGTTGGGCAAGGCTGCTTCAAAAGTGGCGACATGAAATCAACTTATGGGACAGGTTGTTTTTTAATGGTCAATACAGAGGATAAACCAATTGTCATCAATGAGGGATTGCTAACTACAGTAGCTTATAAGTTAAACGGAAATGTTCACTATGCTATCGAGGGTAGTATTTATTCTTGTGGCAATATTATTAAGTGGTTAAGAGATAAGATGCTCTTTTTTAAAAGCGCTCATGAGAGTGAGAAATATCTAAATATAAATGGTGACACCAATAACGTTCTTTTTTTGCCTGCTTTTAATGGTTTAGGTGCTCCTTTTTGGAATTCCGACATAAGAGGTGGTTTTTATGGTATCACGCAAGATACCACTATAAATGATATGGTAACTTCAGCATTTAATTCGATAAGCTTTCAGACAAAAGAAATCACAACGATTTTGGAGAAATATGATATAAAAATAAATAATTTATTAGTTGATGGCGGAATGGTTCAAAATAAAACATTTTGTCAGATGTTATCCAATGCATTAAACAAGGAAATACTAACTCCAGTAAATGTTGAATCAACCGCTATTGGGGCTTGCAAGGTTTGCATGTTATCTTCTGAAATAGATATTAATAATTTATCAAAAGAAATGAATTCTTATAGACCAGATTCAAGTTTACAAGATGTTAATTTAACCAATTTTGATAATTGGAAGTCATATGTTTCAAAATCAATAAAAACTATTTAATTAATATCTCATGATCTATACCAATGACATTATTTTGAGATGAGTTATGTGACACCAAAAGGCATGGTATTTCAAATAATTTTATAATTTTTTTTATCATATTTGCGCAGATTAAAAAATTTTTTTCATCTAGATTTGAGAATGGCTCATCTAATAATAGAATACTAGGTTTCATTAAAATAGCTCTAATTAAAGCAACTCTTTGCTGTTGTCCTCCTGATAATTCATGAGGCATTTTATTTAAATGTTCATCCATATTTAAATCAGATACCAAATCTTTAAATAAGTTCTCATCTTTTTTAGACATAGCATATTGCATATTTTTTTTTGAAGATATGTGAGGAAATAAAGCAAAGTCCTGAAAAACATAACCAATGTTCCTTTTTTCTGTCTGCAAATTAGTACCCTCATCATTTAAAGTAATATTATTAAGTAGTATTGTTCCTGAGTCAGGCATTTTTAAACCTGAAATGATATTGAATAAAGAAGTCTTACCAACTCCACTAACACCACTTATTAGACCTATTTGATTTTTAGATACACTAAAAGATAGGTTTTTAACAATAGGCCTTTCGTTATAAGAAAAACTTAAATTTTTAACTTCTATACTCATTTATTTAATTAATATATGACAATTTTGTATATAATGCCTGTGTTTTACAATACAAACACATTTATTTTCTTCAAAGTGTATAAATACAAAATATTTAACAATTTAGCTAAAGAGGGCATTAATGTTCTTACTGAGGCAAGCTATATTCAAGATGACTCAGGACCTGATGCTCTTATTCTTAGGAGTTTTCCCTTATCCAGCGAGGATATTACAAAAAATACAAAATGTATCTCAAGAGCTGGAGCTGGAACTAATAATATTCCTATTGATGAAGCAACAAAAAAGGGAATAGTTGTATTCAATACTCCTGGAGCAAATGCAAATGCTGTAAAAGAGCTTGTATTGTGTGGAATGCTGTTGGCATCTCGAGGAATTATTCAAGGTAATGCATATGCTGAATCACTTCAGAATAAATCAAGTGATGAGTTAAATAAATTAATAGAAAATCAAAAAAAATATTTTAAAGGCAACGAGTTGAATGGAAAAACAATCGGAATTGTTGGACTAGGGTCTATTGGCTCGCTATTAGCTCAAGCAACAAATGTTCTTGGTATGAAAATTATTGGCTTTGATCCTTACTTATCTGTTGACGGCGCATGGATGCTTCCGAAAGAAGTTCAAAAAGCTGACAGCTTAGAATATTTATTATCAAACTCTGATTATATTACTTTGCATATACCCTTAACCAAGGATACTGAAAACTTTATTTCAAAAAAAAATATTAAGACTTTCAAAACTGGCGCAAAATTAATTAATTTATCCAGAGGAAGAATTGTTAATAATGACGATATATTGACTGCATTGGATAACGAAAAAATTAGCACTTATGTAACTGATTTTCCTACACCTGATCTTATAAAGAGATCAGTTCAAAATAGAGGAGTGATTTTATTGCCGCATATTGGAGCAAGTACAGAAGAAGCAGAAATAAATTGTGCTGTTATGGCATGTGAGCAAGTAAGAAATTATCTTGAAAATGGTTTTATTACTAATTCTGTAAATTTTCCAAACATCAGATTAGGTAGAACGTCTAAATTTAGACTGGTGATTATTCATAAAGATGAGCCAGGGATGATTGTGAAAATTACGAGTGAAATTGCTAATGAGAACTTAAATATCTCAGATATGATAAATAAAAGTAGGAATGAAAATGCAATTACGTTAATTGATCTTGCTACTGAGCCATCTGAAAAAATTATCAAATGCATAGAAAAAATGAGAAAGGTGGTAAGCATTCGCATGTGCTAAAAATTCAAAAAAGTAGCACAATTTTTAAAAACAATTGTCCATAATTATATTTTATAAAGTTTTAATAAAAAAAGACTTGTCAACAGAAATGCATAGTTTTATTGGGGAGGTTTATTTTCATATATAACTTATACACATATATTCATAAAATTTACTTAAAATACTGATATAAGGTTATTTTTATTTTTTTTGTATAATTTTTATACAACTTTAATAAAAACCTTAATTTAAGGCTTTTAATGTGGTATAAATAAAGTTATCCATAACTTTATCCACAGTTTCTGTGGATAAAATTTTAAATAAAAATGAAGAATTTTTCTAAAAAAATTAGATTGCCAAAAAACTGGCAAAATGCTCTAAATGAAGTCACTAATTCATATTCACTTAAGAAGATCTTGAGTGCAGTTAATGAAGAAATCTTAAAAGGTAAGGAAATATATCCACCGATTGATCAAATCTTTAGAGCATTTGAATGCTGTCCTTTTTCATTAACTAAGGTTGTTATTTTTGGACAAGATCCATATTTTCAAAAGGGTCTTGCAAATGGATTAGCATTTTCAGTGGAGAAAAATCAATCAATCCCACCATCTTTAAAAAATATTTTTAAAGAGCTTGAAAATGATCTTGGAGATATATCTAATTTAAACGGATGTTTAAAAAACTGGGCTCTTCAAGGAGTTCTTTTATTAAATACATCTTTAACAGTAGAAAAATCAAAACCTGGGTCACATTCTCAAATTGGATGGGAATATTTTATAAAAGATGTCTTAGATATTTTAAATACAAAAAATAACATTGTTTATTTGTTATGGGGGAGTAATGCACAGAAGTATTCAAAATTTATTAATAAGAAAAATAATTTAATTTTACAAACATCTCATCCATCTCCATTATCAGCTTATAGAGGTTTTTTTGGATCTAAGCACTTTTCAAAATGTAACAATTACTTAAAAAAAAATAATATTGATCAGATTAGTTGGTAAATTTAAATAATTGAGATTATTTCATGAGTATTTTCTATTTCTTCTAAATCTTTTCTTTTAACAATACCATTGAAAATTTTTGAGTTGTTTAAAACCACTGTTTCACCAATTATTTTAATATTTGGATGCTCATTGAAGCTCTGTTTTGATATGAACGTACAAAATTTTCTTCTGTTTAAACCTAAATATTCCATTCTTGCCACTATTTCTTGACCTCTATAGCAACCTTTATTAAAAGACACTCTTTGCTTATCAAAATTAATCTCAATTGGTCTAAATTTTAACGAATCTTCAACAGCAAGAAAGAAAACACCTAAAATCTTGTTAGCAGCATTCCATTGTTCCAGATTTATAGTACTTTCAAAGCTAAAGCCTGACTCTTTTGTGTAAACATTCAATTGAAATCTATCATTTTTAAGATAACAACCTTTTGAGCTATCTATTTCAGAGATTTCTCCAATTACCTTTCTGTCTAGTTTTTGAAACTCCACGGAACTGAATTTTGCAAAAAGATTTAATTCATCAATAAATATATCCATTAAATTTTTATCTATGATGATAAAAAATTCATTATTTTGTTTATAAACAAAGAAGTCAGAAATTACCAGTCCTTTATGATCGCATATTGATGATAATTGTGGATCTTTATCACAAATCAAACTTATGTCTGAGGTTAATTGTCCTTGAAGAAATTCTTCAACTTTTTTTTGTTCCCCATTAACTGCTAGAACGCACCAATCACTGACTAATAGTGAACCAGTCTTTATTAGATTATTATCAATGTCTATTTTCAAGTAAAATTAAATCCTTAAAATCTATTTTAACCAATGAATAATAAAATAAACAGAATAAACTGGAAATGTAGACGGGGCATGAGAGAGATTGATCTTCTACTGAGAGAGTTCTCTAGAACCTCACTTAATAATTTAAGTAAAAGTGATTTATCTATATTTGAGGAAATATTGAATTATGACGATCAGAAGCTATATGACTTTATTTTTAAAAATATTTCAATTGGTAATGAAGAGCACGAGAAGTTCATAGCAAAGAATTTAAAAACTTTTTCAAAACTTGGAAACTTTTAGAGATATTTATTGTCTGATACATAGGAAACATAGTTGTATGAAAAAAAATTCAAATAATATTGATTTCCAATTAATAGAAAAAGCGAAAAATGGCAACCATGGAGCATTTAAAATTTTAATGAATAAATATTATCCAAGAGTTTATGCATCTTTATTTTCATATACAAAATCAAGGGAAGATTCTGAAGATTTAGCACAACAGACTTTCTTAAAAGTTTGGCAACAATTAGATTCATTTAGAGGCGATAGTGCATTTTTTACATGGATTTATCGCATAGCAATTAATTTAGCTAAAAATTATTTTTCAAGCTCAGGTTTTAGAAAGCAAAAAGTAAATATCTCTGTTGAAGATACAGAGCTAGATATTAGTTCATTTGATGATATTGAATCCATAATTATTCATTCTGAATCTTTAGAAAATATAAAATATTTTATTAATTCATTGCCTGAATCATTGAAAACTTCTTTTGTTTTGAGAGAAAATGATGGTAAAAGTTATGAAGAGATTGCAAATATAACTAATACACCTATTGGTACGGTAAGATCAAGAATATTTAGAGCTAGAGAAATGGTAGAAGAATTTATTAATGACCAAATTATAAAAAATGATTGATATTAACGAAAAGATCTCTGCACTTTATGATGGCGAACTCAAAGAGTCAGAAATCGACGACCTTATTGAGATTATTAACGAAGATAAAGATTTACAAAAAAAACTATCTTCCTACAATCTAATTGAATATGCATCAAACTATAATATTAAAAAAAGCGAATTTATAAACACAAAAAAAATTCATATCAAAGATATTCTCTTTAATAAAGTATGGGTTTCAAATGTACTTACAGCGGCTGCAACAGTCCTTCTAACACTAACTGTCACAAATAATTATGATTTTTCTAGATTAGATGAAAATATCGAGTCTTCTAATAAGATAAATTCTGCAATTAATAGCATAGAGGCTCAAAACATAATAAAAAGATCTGAAGAGTATCTTACTGATCACATAATGAGAGTATTAAATGACCCAAACTATATGAGCTCTCAAGAAAATATCGATTTACGTAATGTTGGTTTTAACTATAGCAACATTGGAACAAACAGTTACTCAAAAGGAAGTGAAAATGTACAGTTGCGTATTGAAAAGAATGACTTTGGACTTAGAAAGGTTAGATATTGGAAACATGGAAATAAAATGATATATCTTATACCTATCAAAAAAGAGAGGGTCGTAACTCTTTATGGAAACATTTCAATTTCATCAGCTTTAAATATTGCTGAATCACTAAATAACTAATTAAAAATATTATGAAAAATTTTTATCAAGGGCTTTTTATTCTATTAATGACTTCTTCACTAAATCTATTTGGAAGCTTGCCAGATAATATCTCAGATTTAGTGGATGAATCTGCACCAGCAGTAGTTAACATTACCGCAAAGAAAGAGATATCTGCAAGGTCTTCGTTTGGATATGGAGGGATTCCTGATGAAATGCTAGAGCGATTTGGAATTCCAAGAGATTTTAGAGAAATACCTCAGCAAAAAAGAGAGTCTGTATCCTATGGCTCTGGCTTTATCTTAAAAAATAACTTTATTATGACAAATTTTCATGTCGTAGAGGATGCAACAGAAGTCGTGGTATCACTATCAGACAGAAGAGAATTTAAAGCAGAAGTTATTGGAGTTGATCCATTATCTGATTTAGCAGTTTTAAAGGTTAACGGAGAAGATTTACCTTCTGTGAATATTGGTAACAGCAGTGAATTGAAAGTTGGGGATTGGGTAGTAGCTATTGGATCACCATTTAGTTTTGATTTTTCAGTTACTGCAGGAATTGTCAGCGCCAAAGGGAGAAGTATTCAAAATAATAATATTGGTAACTATGTTCCTTTTCTACAAACTGACGTCGCTATTAATCCAGGAAATTCTGGAGGCCCATTATTCAATCTAGATGGAGAGGTTGTTGGTATTAATTCACAAATTTATTCAAGAAGCGGAGGATATCAGGGTCTTGCATTTGCAATACCAATAAATGTTGCTGTTGACGTTGCTGAACAAATTATTTCTGTTGGAACAGTCTCTAGAGGTTATCTTGGTGTAAGAATGAGTGAAGTAGATAGCGATCTTGCTGAGGCACTTGGTATGAAAAAACCTTATGGAGCTTTAATAAATGATGTTGAAGAAGATGGTTCTGCTGACGAAGCAGGTTTATTACCTGGAGATGTAATAATTGAATTTGATGACAAAGAAATAAAATTCAGTTCTGATTTGCCTCATGTTGTTGGACAAATAAAATCGGGGACAAAATCAAATGCGAAAGTAATTAGAGATGGAAGAGAAATAAATCTTGATTTTGTTTTAGGTGAATTGCCAGTAAATAATGAGGAATTTATTCCTGCCAAAACTCAGATATCTTCAGACCCACTTGGATTAAAGGTTGCAGATATTGATCGAGATAATCCATCTATGAGAAATGTTCCCGATGGAGTAATTGTCTCTAAAGTAAATCCAAATTCAGCTGCTTCAGGAAAAGTTAACCGAGGAGACGTCATTTCAATTATTCAGCATAAAGGCCAAAAGTTTAGCATTTATGATGTAACTTCCTTTAATGAAGCTATTCAAAATTTTTCATCTGGTGACAAAATCGCGATGCATTTATTGAGAAATGGCCAGAGACTTATTCGTTCAGTAACCTTAAATTAATAAATATTATTGTTTACTCATTTTTGCAGTTTGCTTGTAAAATAGCTGCAAATTATGAAGAACATTAGAAATTTTTCAGTTATAGCGCATATCGATCATGGTAAATCAACTTTATCAGATAGATTAATAGAGTATTGTGGTGGGCTTTCATCAAGAGAGATGGCAGATCAAATTCTTGATTCAATGGATATTGAAAGAGAGCGAGGTATTACAATTAAAGCTCAAGCAGTTTCACTTAAATATAAGAAAGATGAGGAAGAGTATCTTTTAAATTTCATAGATACTCCTGGTCATGTAGATTTTTCCTATGAAGTATCAAGATCATTATCCGCATGTGAAGGAGCTCTTCTTGTCGTAGACGGCTCTCAAGGGGTTGAAGCTCAAACTTTAGCAAATTGTTATACAGCTGTTGAGGAAGGTTTAGAGGTTGTACCTGTAGTAAATAAAATCGACCTACCACAAGCCGAACCTGAAAGAGTGAAATTGGAGATTGAAGAAATGGTTGGTATTAATGCAAATGATGCACCCTTAGTTAGCGCAAAAACTGGAGAGGGTATAGAAATCTTATTAGAAAAATTGGTAAATGATATACCTAGCCCAGAAGGTGATCCTAATGCAAGCCTACAGGCTTTAATAGTTGACTCATGGTTTGATTCATATCTTGGTGTGGTTTCTTTGATAAGAATTAAAAATGGTAGTATAAAAAAAGGTCAAAAATTCCAAATTCATTCAAATGGTCAATCTCATACTGTTGATGATTTAGGTATATTTTCACCAAAAAAAGTATCAAAAAATGAACTTTATGCTGGTGAAGTTGGCTATTTGGTGGCAGGGATCAAAGATATTAAAGGAGCTCCAGTTGGAGATACTCTTATTGATTCAAATGATGAATTTGCTGAAGCATTACCTGGCTTTAAGAAAGTAAATCCAAAAGTTTTTGCATCTTTATTTACATTAAATTCTGATGATTATGAAAAGTTTAGAGATGCTTTGTCTAAATTAGTTCTAAATGATAGTTCTTTGATCTATGAGCCAGAAGTTTCTGATGCATTGGGTTTTGGATTTAGATGCGGTTTTTTAGGCACTTTACATATGGAAGTTGTCCGTGAAAGACTTGAAAGAGAATATGACTTGGACCTAATTTCCACGGCTCCTTCAGTAGAGTACGAAGTATTAAAAACTGATGGAGAAATATTGAAGTGTGATAATCCATCTCAACTTCCTACTCCCAATGAGATTAATGAAATCCGAGAACCAATTGTTAATATTACTATTATTTCTCCAAATGAATATGTTGGAAATATAATTACTTTGTGCACTTCAAAAAGAGGCACTCAAAAAGATATGAAATATTTCGGTAATCAAGTCTCAATAATATTTGAAATGCCTTTGTCATCTGTGATTATTGACTTTTTTGATCAAATAAAATCATCAACTAAAGGGTTTGCCTCAATTGAATACTCGTTGATTGGATTTCAAAAATCAGATTTAACAAAAATAGATGTTTTAATAAATAACAATAAGATCGACGCCTTGTCGATGATTGTGCACAAATCCTTTTCTACATCTAAGGCTAGAGAAATTGCAAAAAATCTTCAAAAATTAATTCCAAGACAAATGTTCGATGTACCAATACAAGTAGCACTTGGTGCTAAAATTATATCAAGGGAAACAGTTAAAGCTTATAGAAAAAATGTTACAGCAAAGCTTTATGGTGGAGATATTACAAGAAAAATGAAATTACTGGAAAAACAAAAGCAAGGTAAGAAAAAAATGAAACAACTAGGAAAGGTTTCAATTCCACAGGATGCTTTTTTGAATTATTTTAACTCGGAGCAATAGTATGTTGACTGATCCACTATTTATTGTTGGTTTGCTTGGTATGACTGTATGTCTTTATAGTTGGATTAAGTTCTCAATCGAACAGAATGATGTAGAGCCAATTGTAGTTAAGTATATTTCAACTATAAGTTTTATATCTGGAGCTGCATTATTGCTCAGTATTTTTTACAACTCAGGTAACTTGGATATAGTATTACTTTTTGCTTCGATAATAGCATTTATAGTTATGACTATTGGGTTTTTTTTAAAAAACACTGAAATAACTTCAACTGCTAAAGGTTACTTTATACCTATTTTTGCTATATTTATTATCAGAGCTTTTTTGTATGAACCATACCAGATACCATCTGGCTCTATGGAACCTCAATTAAAAAAAGGAGATTTTCTATTAGTAAATAAATTTGCTTATGGGCTAAAAGTTCAAAGAATCGCTATACCTACTTTTTTTAGAAAAGATCCACAGTATGGCGACGCCGTTGTGATCATCCCAAAGCACAACCCTGTTCCCTATATTAAAAGACTTATCGGAATGCCTGGAGATGTAGTAAGAATTATAAATAAACAAATATATATAAATGGAGTTGCCCTTGAAAGAAACTTTATTCAATCTGAGGAAATAATCTTAAAAAAAAGATATAGATATAGCAATGGAAGCATTGAAACGAGAGAAATAGAAGCAATTGGTGATTTATATTCTGAAAAAATTGGAAATGCAGAATATGTTATTAGAAATACCAGAGGTCAAAATGATCAATACCCTCAAGAGTGGACTGTTCCAAAAAATCATTATTTTGTAATGGGTGATAATAGAGATAACTCAAATGACAGCACAAAAGATGTTGGATTTGTTCCAAGAGAAAATTTCTTTGGAAGAGCTGATTACATTTGGATGACATGGGAATGCTGGTTATGTCTTCCAACTTTTGAGAAAGCTGGGAAAATAAAATAATGTCATTAGATGATTTGGAGCAAAAGATTGGTTATAAATTTAAAGACCTCAATCTCTTGAAATTAGCTTTAACCCATAAAAGTTTCAATAATAAAAATAACAATGAAAGACTAGAGTTTCTGGGTGACTCAATACTTAATTCTTGCATTTCAAAATATTTATTTTCAAAATTTCCAGAGATTAATGAAGGCCTCTTAACAAGAATACGTTCATTTGTAGTAAAAGGTGAAACTTTAACGAAAAAAGCAGGTGAATTAAATATTGCACAAAACATTGAGCTATCTAAAGGAACGGCAAACTTATCTGAGCACAGAAAACATTCAATTTTAGAAGGTTCAATAGAATCCATAATTGGTGCTGTATTTCTTGATAGCAATTGGCAGCAGGTGGACAAGTTTGTTTTAAATTTATTCAACACAGAGTTACTAAATATTAAAGTTGATCAGGAATTCAGAGACTCAAAAACAGAATTACAAGAACTTTTGCAATCAAAAAAATTAAAACCACCTGTTTATGAAACAAGTGAATCGGGCAAAGGCTTTGATTGCGAAATTAAACTATTAGAAGGTACATTTATTGCAAAAGGAAACTCAAAGAGACAGGCAGAAATTGCTGTAGCTAAAATGGCGCTCTCACAACTTAAAAATAAGAATGACTAAAAAATATTGTGGTTATATTTCTATAATAGGGAAGCCCAACGTAGGCAAGTCCACAATAATTAATTCAATTCTCAACAAGAAAATTTCTATAACTTCTAGAAAATCTCAAACAACAAGAAATAACATTCTTGGCATTAAAACAGTTGGAGATAAACAAATGATTTTTGTTGATACACCTGGGATGCACATAAAGTCTGAAAAAACTATGAATAAGATTCTAAATAGATCTGCGCAAAGCATTATTGATGACTCTGATATTATTCTTTTTGTAATTCAAAGGCTAAGCTTTGATAAAAATGACGAATTAATTCTTAAAAAGCTTCAAGAAAGTAATCAAAAAACTATCTGTATAATTAATAAAATTGACCAGGTAGAAGATAAAAACAAGTTACTTCCATTTATCAATAAGATTTCATTAAAAAAAGAATTTTTGGAAATTATGTTAATTTCTGCCAAGTCAGATAATGGAATTGATGATCTCGTGTCTGTTATAAAGAATAATTTACCAGAAAATCCTCATATTTATAATGATGGTTTTGAATTGGAAAAAAATAACAAAAAATTTGTATATTCTGAATTTATTAGAGAAAAGATTATTAGAAAGCTTGGTGACGAACTTCCACATGATACTTTTGTTGAAGTGGATAAGATTATTGACAAAGAGGATATCACAGAAGTTCATGCAACTATATTTGTGAATAGAAAATCACAAAAACAGATTGTTATTGGTTCAAAAGGAGAGGTTTTAAGAGATATTGGCAAACATGCTAGAATTGAAATAGAACAACAGATTAAAAGAAAAGTATTTTTAAAGACTTGGGTGAAAGTCAAGAAAAACTGGAATACGGATTCAAGTTTTATTCATAGTCTTGGTGTTGGAACTAACTATGAGTCAAAGTAATAATGATTATTGCTTTCTTTTACATCAAAGGTCTTATGGTGAGACAAGCATAATTGCTGATATTTTTACAAAGAATAACGGCAAAATATCTATTATTGCAAAAGGTGCTAAAAAACCAAGATCAAAATTTTTTGGATACTTAGTTCCGTTTCAAAAATTAAATGTAACATTTACTGGCAGATCTGAACTAAAAACACTCACAAGCATTGATAGAAATCTTGCAGAAACATCAAACACTTTTTCTAAAGTCAGCTATAGTTTGTTGTATATAAATGAACTTCTCATAAAGCTTCTTCCAAAAGATGCAAAACATGAAGAATTATTTATTCTCTATGAAACATTTATTAAAAGTATTATAAAAAAAAATAATAACCTAGAATTAACCCTTAGACATTTTGAGTTAGACTTATTAGACATGCTAGGTTATGGGTTTGACTATGAATTAGATATCGATTTGAATCGTCCCATTGATGCAGAAACTTCATATGTATTTGTCAAAGAAAGGGGATTTAGAAAATCAAACAATTCCAATTTCTATGGTAAGCATATAATAAACATTAAAAATAGAAAGCTTAAAGATGTTCCTCTTAAACAGCTTAAAGAGATTACAACAAAAGCTATTAGTATTTGCCTTGAAGGAAAAGAACTAAGAAGTCGTAAAATTTTTAAATCAATCAAAAAATGATATTTGGCATCGGAACAGACATAGTAGAGATTAAAAGGATTGAGGAAATTACCTCTCTTGATAAATTTGCAGGGAGAATATTAAGTGAAACTGAACAACATATTTTTGCATCGATGGATGATTCTAAAAAAATAAGATATATCTCAAAACAATTTGCTGGTAAGGAAGCTATATCAAAAGCTTTAGGAACGGGAATTAACAAAGATGTTTCTTTCAATAATATTGAAATTCTTAGGGATGATAATGGAATGCCATTTTTTAATCCAATTAATCAAATAGATAATTTAATTGCCGACTTGGGTATAACTAAGACACATGTTAGTCTTGCTGATGAAAATCATTATGCTATAGCAATTGCAGTATTAGAAAAATGAACAATATTATTTTATTAGGCCCTCCAGGTGCTGGGAAAGGTACTCAAGCAGATTTACTCTGTGAAATGTGTAGAATTCCAAAAATAAGTACAGGAGATATGTTAAGAGAGGCAGTTGCGTCAGGAAGTGACCTCGGAATAAAAGTTTCAAATATTTTAGATTCAGGTGGTTTAGTTTCTGATGATATTATTGGTTCTTTAATTCAAAAAAGACTTTTACAACCCGATTGTATTAACGGCTCACTATTTGATGGCGTTCCAAGAACAATTGGACAGGCCAAGGAACTTGCAAAAATGAATATTAATTTTACACATGTAATTGAAATATTTGTTGAAGATCAAATTATTGTAAATAGAATGTCTGGAAGAAGAGTTCATCCTGCATCGGGTAGGAATTATCATATTGAATTCAATCCACCTAAAAATCAAGGACTTGATGATGAGACAAACGAACCTCTTATCCAAAGAGAAGATGATAAGCCAGAGACAGTATTAAAAAGGCTTAATGTATATCATGAACAAACTAAACCTCTTAGTGTTTTTTATGAAAACCTATCAAGCAAAGGATATTTAAGCTTTTTCAAAGTTGATGGTTCTAATTCGGTAGATGATGTTTTTCAAGAAATTTCGTCTCAAATATAGACATGAAAATTCTTGCTTTAAAAAGTAGCGGTGATGAAACAGCGATTAGCGTTATGCTTGATAAGGAAATAAATACCTTCTCTATGAGTCATAATCGAAAAGATAGACCTAATTGGGAAATGTTTTTGGATAACGTTGGTCATAATAGAATCTTTAAATTAGTTGATATAGATTTATTTGTATTTGCTAATAATCAAAATTCATTCACTGCAACAAGAATTATTGCAAGCTATTTAAAAGGTATTGCTACTGCATTAAATAAGCCATTAATATCAATTGAAGACAATCCTGAGGATAATTTTGAAATAGATCACATAGTTATTAAGGCTAAGGAAAGGTATTTAGCAGAGGAAAATGATCCTGATAAGTTTAATCCTCGAAATGTTAATCCTGCTTATAATTCAAATATTGAGTTTAAAAAACTAAATGAATGATATTTTATTAAGTTTTATTTTAGGAATAATTCAGGGGCTTACAGAATTCTTGCCTATATCCAGTTCTGCTCACTTACTTTTCCCATCTCTGTTATTTGGAACAAATGATTTGGGCTTATATTTTGATATTTCTGTTCATGCAGGCACATTAGTAGCAGTAGTTTACTATTTTAAAAATAGTATTTTTTTAATGGGCAAATCGTTATTTACTGATTTAAAAGCATCTAATAAAAATAAAGATTTAGTCTTTCAATTAATTATTGCAACTTTGCCTATCATTATTGTTGGTCTCTTTTTCAAGGATTTAATTGAACAAAGAATATTTGATACCAATAGCATTGCAATAGCTAATTTATTTTTTGCTGCAGTTTTATTTTTTGCCTTTATAAAAAATAAAGGTAATAAGGCTCTAATTAATATTACTTTATACAGTGCTTTATTAGTTGGCATTTTTCAGTGCTTTGCTCTGGTTCCAGGTGCATCAAGATCTGGAACTGCAATTACAGCAGGGCTTTTAATTGGACTCAATTTGAAGGATGCCTCAAAATTTGCATTCTTGCTTGCAATCCCAACAATATTGGCAGCGTTGACTTTGCTTAGTTTTGATCTAAAAGCCGAAGTAGTAGAATTTAATCTTCTAAATTTAATTGTTGGTTTTGTTACATCAATGATTTTTGCTTTTTTTACAATAAAGCTTTTCCTTAGCGTTGTTGAAAAAATTGGCATGATTCCTTTTATTGCCTATCGAGTTTTGCTAGGAGTATTTTTAATATTAATGTAAATGTATTTTTATATTGTTGAAAATAATGAATTTTTATTAAAAGATAACTTAGCAAATTTTTCTGAATTAAAATTTGTTAGTGAAATACCTAATTCTAAATATTATTTTATTTACGATACTCAAGGTTTATCATTTATCAAAGACTCAAATTATCCAAAAGAAGTCCTACATGTCGATTTTTTAACCGGTACATTGGGCTGGAGAATGAAAAGGGCTAATCATGAAAGAAATATAAAAAAAGCTCTTGGTAAAGGTAATAAACAACTTTTAATTTTTGATTCTACAGCTGGTTTATTAACTGACTCTCTGATTTTTTTATCTCTTGGGCATAAAGTTATTGCTGTCGAACAAAGTAAAATTCTTTATTCTCTTCTTAAAGATGCTATCTCTCGGGCAGAAAAAAAAATACCCGTATTAAAAAATTTAATATTGATTAACGATAATTCTGTTAATGCTTATAAAAGTATTTCTGAGGATTTTGATGCTATATATATAGATCCAATGTTTCCAAAATCAAAAAAATATACAAAAAAACCTGGCAAAATTGAATCAATAAAAAAGATACTTGAATTAGAAAACCTAAAAGACGATACAGAGTCCTTAATAAAGATTTTTTTAAATACCAATTACAAAAAAATTATCCTTAAAAGTCCTTTAAAACACAGAATTATTTATAGTAATATTAATTATCAAGTATTTGGAAAAACAACAAGATTTGATATTTTTTTATGATTAAAATTAAGAAGGATTCTATACTTTTTTCAAATGACAATAATCAATATGATTTACCATTTTTATGGCTACGTGATAACTGTCAATGCAGCGAATGTAGAATTACCGAGACTCAAGAAAAACAATTTCTTTTGCATACAGTTCCAATTGATATTACTCCAAAGCAGGTTAGGGAACAAAAAAATAATATAGAAGTACTTTGGGAAGATAATCATAAAACAACTATTCCAATAGATCTTATAAAGAACTCTCATCGTTCTAGGTATCCTAAACATCAAAAATGGTATCAAGGTTTCTCTCCACAAAAGTATAGTTGGAATAATTTTCTAGAAAATAAAAAAGTTGGCATTGATGCTCTTAAAACATTTATAAAGTATGGTGTAATTATTCTTGAAGATGCTCCAACAGAATTAAACTCCCTTGAATTTTTATCTAAAAGACTTGGACCAATTCACGAAGTCTTATTTGAAAGAATTCATAATGTCTCTGTTACTGGTAATGTATATAATGTTGCACACACACCTAAAGGATTACCACCACATAATGATTTCGCAAGTTATAAGTCTCAACCCAGTATCCAGGTTTTGCATATGTTAGAAAATGAATGTGAAGGAGGCGAATCTATAATTGTCGATGGATGGCAGGTTGCTGAAGATTTAAAAAAAGAAAAACCTAAATATTTTTCAATTCTTCAAGAATTTAATGTGCCCTTTAGAGAGTTTGACGAACAAAATGAAACATATGCTGAAGCTCCTTTGATTCAGTGCTCAAGCACAGGAGTTATTGAAAGTTTCAGATTTTCAAATCAACTGATGCAAATGATTAATCCTTTCAGAGAAGGCATTAAAGAATTTTATGAAGCTTATCATGATCTTTCCAGAAGAGTTCATGATCAAAAGTACCGTTCAACTTTTAGACTAAATGGAGGAGAGGCTTTGGTTGTTGCAAGCCTTCGCGTTCTGCATGCACGTGAATCTTTCATACCTAATGGAGCTAGGCATCTTCAAGATGCTTATTTCTTCTATGACAATGCTGCCAATAATCTTTTTTTGTTGTCGAATTAAGTGAAATTATCCGAATCAGACATATCTAGAATTATCGAGATGGCATGGGAGGATAGAACTCCATTTGATGCAATAGAATCTCAATTTGGCCTAACTCAAGACAAAGTGGTTAAGGTTATGAGGGAAAATCTAAAGAGAAACAGCTTCAATCTTTGGAGAAAAAGAGTAAGAGGTAGAAAAACAAAGCATTCTGAGCTAAGAACTTTCAAAGTTGGTAGACATCATTCATATGACCAAAACAAACATAAGTAAAGATAAGTTAAAGTTTATAAATTTACATAAATCTTTTTTTAGTGATTTAAAAAATACAGAGTGCGAAATATCAGAAACACAGGTTCATATATTTGAATCATCAGGAAAAAATCCAGACCCAGCATCTATTGAATTAGTTTTTAAGGATAACCATTACATTTTGTACTATTGGGATGGTTACTCTCTTGCAGAAAAAGATCAAATAACCTCATATAAAGATGCACTAAGTCAATTTAAAAAATATGCAAAGAAATTAGCAAAGAATTTAAGAAAATTCTAAAAAAAATGCGATCATATTGATCGCATTTATTCTTTTTAGTTTAAATACTAATAACCACTTCCACCAGAACTAGAAGTTGAGAAGTGTGATTTTGGTTTAAACATCTCATCGGAGGAAGATGTTTCAGATCCATGATATCCACCACTGTCTGGCATATAAAAAGTAAGTCCAGGGTACTCATAAAATGTATGCGGATGATCATCGTCTCCTTGTGATGACAAATAGACTTTATATGTGAAACCCGATGCTCCTTTAAAAGGGCCAGTAGCAATCGTTCCCTTTACTTGCATTGCTGTTGAAGAGCTTGTTACATCAATATTTGATTGAGTATAAGTTGATACTTTGACGATTTTGCCTTCTGAGTACATACCAGAGTGAAAATCACAATATGGATATATTGTATCTGGAGTATTAGCACCAACTGTAAGCGTGAGATTACTTTGATCCCATCCTTCATTAGAACCTATTTCACCAGAGTCTGAGGAAGTAGCATTTTGGACAGTAGACATTTTGAATGGATGATTTGACGTGACAGAACTCGTAGGCTCAAATTTTATAACATCTCCTTCTTTAACATAAATGATAAGCTCTGTTGAAGAGGGATTAACGTTGTCAACTACATAATTGCTGCTGCCATTATTTGATAAAGCATAAGAGGTAGTTTTAAGGCTTGACTCATTATCTGAAATTGTCCCTCCAGCCCATGAAGTATTTTCATTTATCCAATCAATAGTATTAAATGTGAGTTTATCTATCTCATCAGATGTTGAATTTCCATCCATTACTGACCTCATTAGGGAAGCAAGCTCAGTAACACCAGCTTTTGCAAAATGTGAAAGAGAGTTAGAAGAGTCTGCATATATCTTTTGCATATAAGCTGAAATTCCTGCTGACAAATCAACAAGTTGTTGACTGGATGGAGAGAATCCAGTGTCAAGGTTTGTTAAAAAATCTTTTATGAAAGTTGTATCACCTAATGATGTCTCAGACCCAGTTCGATTGAAAACACTTTCGGTAAATTTATAAGTATTACTGTTTGAAGTGGGATTAGGATTTATAGCTTCTAAGATATCGTAAATAATAATTGCTTGAGTATATACCACTGCAGCTTTATTATTTGCGGACGAACTTAAGTTTGAAAAAGGATTATCAAACCTGATCATAAAATTAGAATCTATCCCAAGCTTTGATTTCAATGTTTCATAGTCTGTACTATTGTATTCATTAAGCATTGTACTCAAGGGCGTTACTAGAAAATTTTGATCAGTGACTGGCTGACTTAAAGAAAGACTTTCTGAATCCATAAACTGAAGACTTGTAACAGGATCAAATCCACCCTCACTTCTTATTACTCCAGTAGTACCAGCATCAACTGTAAGTGAAAACGTACCATCTTGTGCTGAAGTTGTACTATATTGAGAACCATCACATGTACCTGAACTTACCTCTATACAAACTGTTGCACTCTGAACAGGGCCCATTGCAAGGATGGTTCCGTCGAAACCTTCTGTAGTTACATCATCGGAAGTATCATTTGTAACTGTTACAGTAAAGTCAGCTGAAACTGAGGCAGAACCATCTGACACAGATGCTCTAATTTCATAGATATTATCAACGTTTGCATCACTTGGATTTTCAAAATCAGGTGCTGTAAGAAAAGTAACAACTCCTGAGGTTGACACACTGAAAAGACTGTTATCAGCTCCACTTAGGCTGTAAGAAAGAGAATCGCCATCAGGATCTGAAGCAGATATCGTAAATGCAGATGTTTGATTTTCTGCAACAGATATATTGAAAACTGTATTATTTATAGAAGGTGAACTATTACTTGAGCCACCACCACCGTAACCATCACCACCCATTCCACCACCACCGCCACCGCCGCCGCAAGAAGCAAGGATGAATAGAAATAGTATTGAATATACCTTATAAGAAGTATTCATAAATTCTCCAATTAAATATTTAACTTATCGGGCGTCAGTAAAATGTAAGAAGAGTTTGTGCCCAAACAAATCAAATTTACCGCAAAACGATGTGATGTAATAATTAAACTATATAAAAACGTATTTTGTCAAAAATATTTATAAATCCTAAATTTATCAGTCTATTAGGTTAATTAATTAGTAGTTTTACTACAATATGTTATTCCTTTGGTTTAAATTTTAAACCAATTTATAATTAAATTGATAATGCGAGTATCTTTTATAAATCTATCTTTGTATAAGTTTTACGTTTTATTTTTTATTGTATCTTGCAGTGGAGGAGGGTCTTCAGGTGATATTGAAATGGAGAATAACATTGTAAACATAAATATAAGTGGTTTTAAAACAGCAAGTTCTAGCTATGAAAATCAAATTATAGAGATATCATCCAATATTGCAGAATGTACTTATGATATTTCATTAAATAATCAAGATATTTATAAAATTCATCATTTGAAAACAGATGACAGTAAACAATTTTTTTTTCGAAATCCTGTTATTTATTCTCAATCTGAGATTTTCCAATTACGAGTTTCTACTATTTCTAATTTGAGCTGTCCTAGTGCAGAAAAAAACTTTAATTTTCAAGTTGACAGGTATCCAACCCAATATGAGCTTATTCCAAACAATATTAACGAACTTAAAAAAGATTTTTATCAAATTGGAGATATTGGTTTTGGTGGCATTATTATAAAAGACACTTTTTCTTCAACTATTTGCTATCCAACACCTAATGAATGTGAGTCATTTGAAAACGCTTTGTTTGGTCAAGATGCTCACAATATGGTTGTTGGAGATTTTAATGGCGATGGTTACGAAGATTTTGCTGTTGCTTGGGCATTATTTCCTCATACACTAGAGCCTAGTCAAAAAGTAAATGCTCCAATCAATATTTTTATTAATAATGGTGAAGGTAGATTTGAAGAAGACTTAAATATATATTCCGATGGATCTTCTCCAAAACATCCTTTTGCATATAGAACTGTAGCAGCAGATTTTAATGGAGACGGCTTTGATGACATTTTTTCAGGCTCTATGGGTATTCAATTTAGATCAGATGATTACTCAGAAAACTTTATCAATCCTTATCCACACTTACTTCTTTTATCTAATTCTGACGGAAAATTTGAAGATAGGTCAAATCAGATAGAAGATCAGAACAATGGAAATGGACAGTTATGTAATTTTGCACATGATGCAAGTGTAGGCGATCCAGACTCAGATGGAGACCTTGATATCTTTGCATGCAACATTCTGAATATTAATGATGGAGATGGAAATTTTTCTATACATGAATATATAAATTTAGACTGGCAAAGAGAAAATAACTTTGGAAATCCAATGTCATCACTTTTGGTTGATTTAAATAATGATTCATACGATGACATTCTTTTTTGGAATTTTGATAACAGAAGCTCTTGGTCTAATGCTGATGAGGGATATATTCTTTTAAGTAATAATTCTTCAAATATTGAAAGTTGGTCAAAAATATCTTTGCCAATGGGGCCATATGGCTTTGATCATAATAAATATAATCATGCTGCTTCAGGAGATATTAATAATGATGGATTTATCGATGTAGTTGTATCAATTACAAGAGACCTTCCTTATTATGAAGGTGCATATATTCAGGTTTTAATTAACGATGGGCAAGGTGCTCTGAAAGATATGACAGAGACAAATTTTTTTAACCAACCAAGATCTCAAAATCATCATGGTGAGGGGAATATATATCTAAGAGACATGAATCTTGATGGAAGTATAGATATTATTCATTCCACTCGTGATTACAGTAGTGGATATCATGGAGCACATATCGCTATCAACGATGGCAATGGAAATTTTAATTCTATAATCAATGATGATTTACCTAACAAACCTAATTCTGGTTATAACAACTATGATTTTTTAATGAAGGCGTTACCTATCAATATTGACAATGAAGCCTGCATTGATTTTATATCTGTTACAGATGCAGGTTGGGAAAATTCAACAGATGAAACAAGTAATTATTTATTTACAGTCTTAAATACAGCATGTAATTTTTAGATGGTGCCCCATATCTGAGTCGAACAGATACTCCCGAGGGAACGCGATTTTGAATCGCGCGCGTCTACCAATTCCGCCAATGGGGCCAGCGGAGCATTGTAGCTAAGTATTATCTATTTTAAAATCTGAAACTCATGAAAACCACAGACTTTGATTATTTCTTACCAGAAGAACTTATTGCTGATTATCCATTAGATTGTAGAAGTTCCAGTAGATTATTAGTAAATATTAATAACGTAGAGCATAAATGCTTTAAAGATATAATCAATTATCTTAACGATGGAGATCTATTAATATTAAATAATACCTCTGTAATACCAGCCAGAATATATGGCACTAAGGATTCAGGAGGTGCAATTGAGGTAATGTTAGAGAGAGTTTTGGATGAAAATAAAGCTCTTGTTCAATTACGAGCAAATAGAAGCCTTAAAATTGATTCAAAAATTAACTTAGGCTCACATGAGGTTAAGTGCATAGGAAAACAAAACAATTTTTTCATATTGCAATTCAATACAAATCCATTAAAAGTTTTTAATGAAATAGGACATATTCCATTACCTCCATACATAAAACGTCCTAATGAGGAGTTAGATAAGAATAGATATGCCACTGTTTATGAGGATAGAAAATTACAACAATCAGTTGCAGCACCAACAGCTGGGCTGCATTTTGATAATGAGTTACTTGATTCAATAAAAAAAATGGGTGTCAAAATTGCCACAGTTAATTTAAGCGTTGGAGCTGGTACTTTTCAACCAGTAAAAGTTGAAAATATTATTGATCATGATATTCATAAAGAGTTTATTGAAGTCAGCGAAGAAGTGATTGATATTGTCAAAGAAACTAAAGCAATAGGTAAAAAAGTTTTTGCAGTTGGCACTACAGCAACAAGGGCTCTTGAAACTGCATTTGAAGAAAACAGAGACAAAGGATATACCGGATATACAAAACTTTTCATATTTCCAGGTTATGAATTTAAAGTTGTTGATAGGCTTATAACAAACTTTCATTTACCTCGCTCATCGCTTCTAATGCTCGTATCAGCATTTATAGGATATGACAATATGAAGCAACTATATAAAATAGCAGTAGATAAAAAATATAGATTCTTATCATATGGCGATTCTATGTTACTAAAAAAAAATGAAATTTAATTTAATAAAAAAATCTGACTTTGCAAGAAGATCAGAATTAGAATTTAAAAGAGGTGCAATTCAAGCTCCAGCATTTATGCCAGTTGGCACAAACGGAACTGTTAAAGGTATGACAGTGGATGACTTAAAATCAACAAATTCTGAAATTATTCTAGGGAACACCTTTCATTTAATGCTTAGGCCTGGTGATGAAGCAATTAGAGACTTAGGTGGACTTCATAGTTTCTCAAATTGGAATAGGCCAATACTTACAGATTCAGGAGGTTTTCAAGTTTGGAGTCTTGGCGATTTAGTAAAAATAACCGATGAAGGAGTTAGATTCTCTTCACCTTATGATGGTAAAAAGATTTTTATGTCTCCTGAAGATTCAATGAAAATCCAAGAAAATTTAGGATCAGACATCGTAATGGCGTTTGATGAATGTACTGATTACCCTTCAACACATCAACAGGCTCGAGAATCAATGGAGCTTTCAATGAGATGGGCCAACAGATGCAAGAAAGCTCATAAATCAGATTCAGCATTATTTGGCATAGTACAAGGTGGGATGTATAAAGATTTGAGGGAGGAGTCTTTAAAACAATTAATTCAAATAGGCTTTGATGGTATTGCGCTTGGAGGATTAAGTGTTGGTGAGTCAAAAGAAGAAAAAACTGCGATATTAGAGTTCATGTCTGATAAATTACCTGAAGATAAACCAAGATACCTAATGGGTGTTGGGACACCAGAGGATATTGTTGAAGCTGTAAGGTATGGAATTGATATGTTTGACTGTGTTTTACCAACAAGAAATGCAAGAAATGGTCAATTATTCACCTCAGAAGGAGTTATAAATATAAGAAATGCAGAATTTAAAAATAGTGATGACCCTATTGATAAAAATTGTGACTCTAAAGTTTCTCAGAATTACAGTAGGGCATACCTAAACCACCTTCACAGAACAAATGAAATGTTAGGATCTATGTTAGCTACATATCACAATATTTATTATTATCAGTCTTTAATGAGGGATATAAGAGAATCTATTAACAATAATATATTCGCGAAGTTTATAAAAGACTTTTATAATAGTCGAAATTTAGATATGCCCGATGGGCCAATATAGGAATAATTATGGATAGCGGATCAACATCACTCTTATCGCCCTTACTTTTTCTAGGGTTTTTATTATTATTTATGTATATAGTGATAATAAGACCTCAGAATAAAAGAAATAAAGAAATAAATGATATGTTGTCAAAACTTGAAATTGGCTCAGAGGTTATCGCAGCAAGTGGTATTATCGGAAAAGTAAAAGCTATCAAAGGCGAATACATATCACTTGAGGTCAGTGAAAGTGTTGTTTTTAAACTTCAAAGATCTGCGATCGCAAACATTCTGCCAAAGGGCACTATAGACTCAATTAAGTAGTAAAAGTGAATAAATTTTCAATTTATCAATATTTGTTAATACTAACTGTATTGATTCTTGGAGCAATTTACGCATCACCAAATCTTTATCCAACTCAGCCATCAATTCAGGTTGCCTACACAGATTCTGGAAAGTCTGCTGACCAGATACTTTTAGATGATCTTGAAAATATTCTTGATGATTCAAATACAAATTATGAAGAAATTTTTCTTCGTGATAATAAAATAATTATTAAATTTAATGATGTTGATTCTCAACTGAATTCAAAAACAATATTGCAAAAGGCGTTGTTAGATAAAGTTATTATTGCTCTATTTCTTGAGCCCTCGACTCCTCAGTGGCTTAGAGATATTGGAGCAAATCCTGTAAAGCTAGGTCTTGATTTGTCAGGAGGCGTACATTTCTTGTTAGAAGTAGATATTGATTCTGCACAACAAGCTCGACTTGAGACCCTGCTAGATAATTATAGAAAATCTTTTAAAGAAGAAAGAATAAGGTTTGATGAATCCTATATTGAAGACTTAAAACTATATTTTAAGTTTTCAGATAATCAAAGTTATAACAGTGGACTCAAAAAATTTAGAGATGATAGTCCTGTTATTAATGGTGTTCAGTACATTATTACAGAAAGACCCAGCACAGATGTTGTGTTACTTGAGTATTCTGATATAGCCTTAAGAGAAATAAGAGATTATGCAGTTGGTCAGAATCTAATAACCCTCAGGAATAGAGTTAATGAACTGGGAGTGTCTGAGCCTATTGTGCAAAGACAAGGATCAAATAGAATTGTTGTTCAACTGCCAGGAGTTCAAGATCCCACTGCAGCAAAAAAAATAATAGGCAAAACAGCAAATCTTGAATTCAGAATGGAGGCAAATTCAAGAACTTCGCCATTAAGAAAAGAGGAGTTTGCCTTCAAAGAGAATGAATTTCAAACTGCTTTTCTAGAGAAAGCGGTTGTTGTTGCTGGAGACAGAGTAACAAATGCTAATACTGGTTTTGATGAAAGCGGTTTTGCACAGGTAAATATAACACTTGACATGGAAGGTGGTCGAGCAATGCAAAAAGCAACAACGGGAAATATAGGAAGAGGATTGGGAGTTCTTTTTGTTGAACAAAAAACAAAATCTGAACTTGTGTTAAATAATTTAGGTGAGTCAGTCATAGAGCAAACATCTTATGTAGAAAAAAAAATCATCAGTCTTGCTACTGTTCAGGCGGTGCTTGGAACAAGCTTTAGAATTACTGGTGTTGGATCTCCAGCTGAAGCAAGTGAATTAGCCTTATTACTTCGTGCTGGTGCACTTGCTGCCCCAATGAAATTTGTTGAAGAGAGAACTGTCGGACCAAGCTTAGGTAAAGAAAATGTTGAACTTGGAATGACATCAATAATGATAGGTTTTGCTTTAGTAGTAATTTTTATGATCTTTTATTATCGAATATTTGGAATTGCAGCTAATATTTCTCTAATACTTAACTTAGTTCTAATAACTGGAATAATGTCATTGCTTGGCGCCTCATTAACATTACCAGGTATGGCTGGAATTGTCTTAACAGTTGGCATGGCAGTAGATGCAAATGTTTTAATATTTTCAAGAATCAGAGAAGAGCTAAAAGAGAAAGAACCTCAGACCGCAATTAGAGATGGATTTTCAAGAGCATTTATTACAATTTTTGACGCAAATATTACAACATTAATAACGGCCTTGATTTTATACATTATTGGAACTGGACCGGTTAAAGGTTTTGCCATCACTCTGTCAATTGGAATAGTTACGTCAATGTTTACTGCAATAGTTTGTACCAGAGCAATGATAAATCTAGTTTATGGCAATAAAAATATAAAGGCTTTGAAAATATAATGAATATTAAATTTAAATTTATGAAATTTAGAAAGGTCGCAGGCTTGATTTCAATTTCTATATTTTTAATATCATGTATATCTCTTGGTTTAAGAGGTTTAAGTCTTGGTTTAGACTTTAGTGGTGGTACATTAATTGAAGTTTCATATGATTCACCAGTCTCTCTTGAATTAATAAGGAGCGAACTTGAGCAAAATGGTTATCCTGATTCCCAAGTCGTGAACTTTGGAACAAATTTGGATGTTTTAATAAAAGTAGCTGATCAAAGTGGCAATAGTTCTGTTGGAGAAAGTATATTTAATATTTTGAATAATCAAGAAATGCCCATTGAGTTAAAAAGAGTTGAGTTTGTAGGTCCGCAAGTTGGTGACGAATTAAGAGACCAAGGTGGATTGGGTATGCTCATAGCTCTATTTATGATATTGATGTACGTGGCTTTTAGATTTCAGTATAAATTTGCTTTGGGTGCGGTTACCGCTCTCGCGCATGATGTAGTAATTATTCTGGGACTATTTTCTATTTTTTCTTGGGACTTTGATCTTACTGTTCTTGCGGCACTCTTAGCAGTTATTGGCTATTCATTAAATGACACTATAGTGGTCTCAGACAGAATTAGAGAAAATTTTAGAAACGAAAGAGTTCTAGTGCCTATAGATATGATTGATTTATCACTTAATCAAATGCTAGGCAGAACACTTGTAACATCTTTTACAACACTACTAGTTCTGTTTGCTTTGTATATATTTGGAGGAGAGTTAATTAGAGGCTTTAGTCTCGCCTTAATAATAGGAGTTGTAATTGGAACATATTCTTCAATTTATGTTGTAGCAAATATGCTTATGTCTCTTGGACTTACTCAGGACGATCTTGCCATACCAGAGCCTGAGGGAAAAGACTTCGAAGAACTACCTTAATTTTTATATGAGGATTTAAGCGACTTCAGAATAGTTTTATAAATTTTTGAAGTTGATGAGATAATATTATTATTCTTTAAAAATTTTGGATTCCCATTAAAGTCACTTACTAACGAACCTCCTTCTTGGGAAATTAAGCTTCCTGCAGCAAAATCAATTAGACTCACATCATATGCCCATGCAGCATCAAGCCTACCAGCGCCAACATAAGCAAGATCTAGAGACAAACACCCACTTTCCCTCATATTTAATTTTTGATTAGAAAGTTCTTTGTGAGTTTTTTTAAATTGAAATTCGTCGCTTTCATTAGATTTTTTAAAAGAAATCATTGAGTTATCAAGAGCATTTTGTTTGCTTGATCTAATTTTATTATTATTAAGCTCAGCTCCACCTCCAATTGATGCTGAAAACTGTTCTCTTCTGACAGGGTCTATCACAACTGCGGAGGTTATAACATCTTCAACCATAGAACATAATGTAATTGCAAAATGAGGGTAACCGTTTATGAAATTCTCTACTCCATCAATAGGATTTAAGATCCATGTAACATTTGAGTTATTGAAAATATGTCCACTTTGCTTACTTAGAAAGTTATCTTCGGTTTGAAATTTCTGTACTTCTTCCATTACCAAATCTTCAACTCTTCTTTCAATAGCAAGAACATATCCTTCTGGACCTTTTGAAGAATCTAAACTATGAACTTTTTTAACAGCAAACTCTAATTCAGCTGCACCTTTTTGAGCAGCTAAAATATTTATATTTAATAAAGCTTGTTTCGACATGTCGCTATTGTAATAGAAATGAGGATAATAGTTATATGTCTTTGGAAACTAATTTAATAAATATAGTCTTAGTTGACACAATTCATCCAGGTAACATCGGTTCAGCAGCTAGGGCAATGAAGACTATGGGACTAAAAAGACTATCTTTAGTAAATCCAAGAGTTTTTCCATCCAACGATGCAATTGCATTAGCTGGAAATGCAACAGATGTTCTGGATAATGCAACTGTTTATAGTTCAATTAGAGAAGCTGTCAAAGAAAGTACATTTGTATACGCGACTTCCTCAAGAGATAGAACCATACAATGGCCAATATTGGATGCTCAAGAAGCAGCAAACTATATATGTGTACAAGTAAACTCTAACAAAGAAATTTCAATTATATTTGGTAAAGAGGATAGGGGTCTTACAAATGAAGAACTTGAGTTTGCAAATAAAATTATTGAGATACCAGCTAATCCACAATACCCTGTTCTGAATTTAGCAATGTCCACACAAATTATTTGCTACGAAATTTTTAAGGCATCTTCAGATTCAATCAAAAAAGAGTGGCGAGATTATCCAGAAGTTAATTCAGATCAACTTCAAAAATTAATTGATCATTTTATAGAGACTGCAGTAGAAATTGATGTTATTGATCCAGACAATCCAAAGAAAATTATTTCAAGAATTAAAAGAATGTTTACACGTCTTCAACCAGATGAAATGGAATCAAGTTTTATGAGAGGTTTTCTTTCAGGAATAAAGAAAAAATTAAAATAATTTTGGTTTGATAATCTTTTTTGATTCCATATAATACACTTTTTATCCTGTCCCGTTCGTCTAGAGGCC
>CENJ01046214.1_pt1 | contig 43679 bp, 42 predicted proteins | sample 356161 | NCBI WGS metagenome assembly CENJ01 (sample SAMEA2619531, study PRJEB7988) | marine metagenome | biome: marine biome (ENVO:00000447); feature: surface water layer (ENVO:00002042); material: "saline water (ENVO:00002010), including plankton (ENVO:xxxxxxxx)" | depth 5 m | reverse complement strand
CAATATTAAAGGTTAGGATATTATGGAGTCGAGTCGACCAAGAGTCAATGTTGAGACATATTTATTCGGTTAACAAACCTGCCTAATATCCAAGTCGGCGTTTCTTTTCTGAGATGTTTGACGCCAATTCCTCGGCGGATAATTCAAACCCAACAATAACTTGCATACTGTTTGAAACCGCATCCAATTGAATATCAAGTCCGTTTACCATTTGATTGAAACTGACAAAATCACCTGAGGTGGCGGCTTCCAAGGAAACTGAGACATTTTTGGTCATGCGCGAAATAACCCGGTCATCATCTGTCACAAAAGCAATAAACACCGGGAGGGTTGCATCATACGTGCCTGCGGAATTTGCATAGAAGCGGCCACTGACAAATAATGCCATCTCCATGTTAGATGGCCCTGTCACCTCGCAAGCTAAATCGACCCAATTTAGCTCTGCCGTCCAGCTTTGCCCAGAGCTTCTAACCAGGCGTTCCCCATCAGCAAGAATGAAAGGCTTGGGGCATTCAACATAGGGAAGAGGCTTCTCCCCTGCGCAGGCTGACAGCAGGGTGGCCATAAAAGTCACCGGTAGAAAAGTTTTTGTTATTTTGGACATAAACATCATGTTTCCTTTTATAATGTCGCCTGTAAGTCAGTTTCGGTTTATAAGTATTGTGGTTATAAATATCCAGTGATTTGCTCATTAGATGTCTTAAGAAAGGCATGCCGCTAAACTAACCAAGCCAATTACATTGAGCAAGTATATTGGGTTAATACAATGGGCAAGTCTCATGATTATCAGCATACGGATCAATTAATGTCAGATATGTCCAAACCCGCATTAAAACTCCTACTCGCCACACCGCGAGGATTTTGCGCGGGTGTTGATCGAGCCGTGTTGATTGTTGAGCGGGCGCTCGAAATTTACGGGCCGCCGGTCTATGTGCGCCATGAGATTGTTCATAATAAGCGCGTGGTTGATGACCTCGCCAATAAAGGTGCCGTGTTTATTGAAGAACTGAGCGATTTGCCTGATGACCTTGATGAAAAAACGCCTGTGATTTTTTCTGCTCATGGGGTACCCAAATCCGTTACCCGTGAAGCCAACCGGCTGGAATTGAATTGGCTGGATGCAACCTGCCCGCTCGTCTCCAAGGTGCATATTGAAGCGCAGCAACATTTTTCCAATGGCTATGAAATATTAATGATCGGGCATGCCGGTCACCCCGAAGTTATTGGCACAATGGGGCAACTGCCCGAGGGAAAAATTAAGCTGATTGAAAACACTGATGATGCAGAAGCAATAGAGGTTTCCGATTCGTCGCGTATTGCATATATCAGTCAAACCACCTTATCGGTAGATGACACAACCGCAATTATCGCAATCCTGAAGCGGCGATTCCCTGACATAGCGGAGCCGCACAAGCAGGATATCTGTTATGCGACAACTAACCGTCAAGCCGCGGTTAAGGATATTGCACCCCAGTCAGATATGGTGCTGGTAATCGGCGCGCCGAATTCGTCCAATTCAATGCGTCTTGTTGAGGTTAGCCTGACATCCGGCTGTCCTGAAGCGCATCTCATCACCGGGCATGCAGATATTCCTTTTAAAAAATTGAACGGCATTTCCACATTGGGATTGACCGCAGGTGCGTCGGCACCTGAAAGTTTGATGGAAGAAGTCATTGAAGAATTATCCACTCATTTCTCACTGGCAATTGAAGAAGTTGTCCATACGACCGAGTCGGTAGAGTTTAAACTTCCAAAACAAATACGATAAAGGTGCCGGAGACTTTTTCTTATGGCTGTATATACCGACCTCACTGATGAACAGCTAACGGACTTATTGTCTGATTATGATATTGGTAGCGTCTTATCACTTAAGGGGATAGCTGAGGGAGTTGAAAATTCCAATTTTCTCCTTACCACCGAACAAAACGGGCATGCAGAAAAGTTTATCCTCACGCTTTATGAAAAACGGGTAAACTCCGACGACCTACCTTTTTTTATTAACCTCATGTCGCATCTCGCTGAGTCAGGTCTTCCCTGCCCTGTCCCGGTAAAACGCAAAGATGGATCCACACTCTCTCATGTTGCCGGGCGTCCAGCAGCGATTATCAGCTTTCTTGAAGGTCTAAGTCTCCGACGACCGGAGGCCGTGCATTGTCATGCGTTGGGCGCCGGGATGGCTGAGATGCACCTCGCGGCACAACGGTTTGACATGGAGCGCATGAATAATCTGTCAATTGATGCTTGGCCGGGTCTTTATGAGACTTCGCGCCATAATGCAGACACGCTCCATGCCGGTTTGACCGACTTGATTGATGGAGAGTTGGCGCGGCTTAAAGAACATTGGCCTAATGCAGAAGCCGGACTGCCACGCGGCATCATTCATGCCGATTTGTTTGCCGATAATGTATTTTTCATTGGCGAAGAGTTGTCAGGCATAATTGATTTCTACTTTGCTTGCACAGATATGCTGGCTTATGACCTCGCCATTGTCCTCAATGCCTGGTGCTTTGAGACTAACACCAGTTTTAATATCACGAAAGCACGCGCCTTGATGGACGGCTATAATTCAGTGCGACAACTCTCACCGGCAGAAATTGAAGCTTTGCCGGTTTTAGCCGCAGGTGCTGCCATGCGCTTTCTCCTTACCCGCTTACATGACTGGTTCGCGCCTCAAGAAGGCGCGCTGGTCAAACCTAAAAACCCTCTAGACTACCTGCACAGATTGAGGTTTCACAAGAAAACAGAATCTGCTGTTGAATATGGAGTAGAGCTATGATGACGGCGTATACAGATGGCGCATGCTCCGGCAATCCCGGCCCGGGTGGATGGGGTGTGTTGATGATTATAGACGGGCAGGAAACCGAGCTATGTGGCGGTGAAGCAGAGACCACAAATAACCGCATGGAGCTTAAAGCAGCAATTGAAGCATTGCGTGCTCTGCCAAAAAATGGCGCGGTGAAAATTGTTACAGACTCTACTTATGTAAAAGACGGCATCACATCATGGATGGCAAACTGGAAGCGTAATGGCTGGAGGACTGCCGCCAAGAAACCTGTGAAGAATGAAGATTTATGGCGTGAACTTGACGCAGAAAATGCGGCGCATCAGGTCGAATGGGCGTGGGTAAAAGGTCATAGCGGCCACCCCGAAAATGACCGCGCCGATGAATTGGCACGGCGTGGAATGGCCGCTTATCAGTAAATCTCTTAAAAGATTAGAGTTGGCTGATCAGGTTTTCAGCCCCTGAGTCCACGGCTTCACCGGGATTGGACTCAATATTGAGTGTATCCACAACGCCGTCGCGTACAATCATGGAGTAGCGCAAGGACCGTGTGCCAAGACCAAAACCTGAACCATCCATTTCGAGGCCGATAGCTTTGGTAAATTCACCATTGCCGTCACCGACCATCATGATATTGCCGCCCGTACCTTGGTCTTTTCCCCAAGCGTCCATAACGAAAGCATCATTCACTGAAAGACAGACTATTGTGTCGACGCCTTTTTCACGGATGGTTGCGGCGTGCTGAACATAACCGGGCATATGCTGATTAGAACATGTCGGGGTAAATGCTCCGGGCACGGCAAATAAAGCGACAGTTTTCCCACCAAAAAGTTCCTCTGTGGAAATAGGCGCAGGGCCTGCATCAGACATGTGCATGAAGGTTACTGAAGGGAGTTTTTCTCCGGCTTGAATGGTCATATTACTATCCTCTAATTATGAAAGCCCACCATATCTTATAGCCAATAGATTACCAAGAGGCAGGGTTTATTCATTTACAGATTTTTTTGATTGAACACGGCGTGTTTGAAAAACGGCGCCGGAAGTGTCCTGAACAACAAATTCCAGAACCCTTCCTGAAAAGTCTCCATCAACCGGCACCGCAGGAACACTAAAAATCCAAAGGGTGGATGATTTAGAAACTATTTCAGGTTCATCAAAAAAATCCCCATCACGTCCGGCAATAAAAACATCGGGTCTTGTCAGATTTTCTCCGGCAATAGCCACTTGAAGGTTATTTTCAAAAAAACTGATCTCTTTGACAAATAATTCATCATTCGACGGCTTTGGTAGAGCCGTTAAGGCATTACTCACCCATTTTTGGTCAAGGGAGTTCCTTATATCTTTCAGGGTGATGTGTTCAGAAAATGTGAAGCTGGCAGGAATACAAATGTCTTTGCATAGACCTAAGGTTAATGTGAGGCTCAGAGAAAACGCTGTTTCATCTCTATTTTCAAAAGCCCCTTTGAACGTCAAGGGAATGAAAATAACCGTGTCACCATCATAACCATATGTAGGACCACCAGGTTCTTTGAAGCGTTTTGGAGGCAAAAAAAGTGGCTCCCCAACAGAAAAATATGGCGATGCCCCCCACTCAAATCTAGGCGCAATACCTGCCGCCCCGGGGAAATACCAATAACTATGCCAGCCCGCAGACATAATGAGACGTAACGCAATAACCGGCTGTCCCTCATAAATACCTGTCACGAGTTTGGCCTTGGCGACCTCCAATGGCTTACCATAAAGGGAAGTTGGCTCCTGCCAATCTTCATAAAAAGAAGGAGAGTTCAAGGGTATGTCAAATCTCTCCAGTTCAGACGCATATGATTGCGAGGCAAGCCCCATGCCCGAAAGCATAAAAACTAGTGCCAAAATCAGAAAGGATTTCTTATCTAACATTGATTTGTTTGCATCCGTTCTGCTTAGATGTTTCACTGCAAATATGATTTTAGGTTATATGACCCGGTATGTCTTTAATGAATGAAAATTTAAGCGGGCAATTGCTTTTGGCTATGCCAGGTATCGGTGATCCGAGATTTGAACGTAGCGTTGTTTATATTTTTGAACATGGCCCTGATGGGGCAATGGGGTTTGTGGTTAATCAACCTGCCGAAGATGTATCGTTAAACGATATACTTGAAAGTCTAGACCTACCAATCAGTGATAATGGTGACAGGGTAAAAGCCTATCTGGGCGGTCCGGTTGAAACCGGACGCGGATTTGTTCTCCATACGAGCGATTATACCGCATCCACCACCAGCCTCGGGAATAATCACCGTATTGCTCTCACAGCAACATTGGAGATTATGGAAGTCCTCGGCAAGCATGGCGCACCTGATAGATCGCTTTTATTTCTTGGCTATGCCGGTTGGGATGCAGGGCAATTGGATGCAGAACTTCATGAAAATGCATGGCTGGCCTGCGACGCAGATTTAGATTTGATCTTTTCGATTGATCCAGAAAAAAAATATCCGGCAGCTATGGCACGAATGGGGATTGACCTTGGCAAGCTCAGTTCTGACCAAGGCCAAGCTTAAATCTGAAATAGACCCTCTATTTTTCGGGTAATTTAATCGATATGACAACTGCCAGACATAGCAATATGGACGGAATAACAAGGAACATCTCCAGCCAGTCAACAGTCATGGCGCCCAGAAAGCCGGGGTAAAAATAATGTGCCACCCAACCAAAAATAACGAACAGCAGTATCAAATCCACATTTAATATTACGCGCCGCCAGTATCTCTCAGAAATCACCGACACGCGCATCATAGATAGATGCGCAATAATCAATGCCAATGACATAAGAGCCATAGCGATACGCAAATCGTTCAAATCCAAATAATTCATAAAAATCTGCCAGCGCACCAACATGATAACAACAAAAGAGAGGGCAAATACAGATGGAATTATCAGCCGCCTTCTATTGCGTAAATAAGCGACGACCAGAGCAAGTGTGGCAACAAAAATCAGCGCGACCAAAACAAATTGGTGGAAGTAAAACCGCCTTTGTTCAATCTCAGATTTATAGTCCGGATTCCATAACCAAAATTTAGTCTTGGCGGGAATATCACCATTTAAAATATATCTTCGCACCGCACCGGGCGGGACTTCCCAATCTATTTCATTATCCATGACATCTCGTGGGGCAATCTCAGAATCGTCAGAGCCGATGAGCCGCAAATTAAACGGCACATCAAGCCTTGGATTTGTTGCAATATGAAAAATATCCGGTCGGGAGAGTTCAAGCGTCAGATACATGGTCTCATCACCCGTATTCTGAATGGCAAAATCATATATATCCTGCTCAACCCGCTTAATATGCCTCGTGAGATCAATGTAACGCATATTGCCGGAGACAAGCACAACATCAACAGCCAAGGCTTTGGAAGGAAACAAAACCTGTGCGGGGAGCAACGCAAGGAAGCTCAAAAATACCAGAACAGCGTGTCGTAACAGCCGGATAACATTCATCCCTGCACTATCCGTGAATTTTTTCATTGTTTCAGCATATCATGGAATACCGGCAAAGTTAAAAGCCGTTCAGTGCCTAACTGCTTCAGTCAGTTTTTTTCTGGCGAATAAAATCTTGAACTCCGGCAAGCTCATTTGGGTAAGTTTCGTACTTCTCGTCTTGCTTCATCATCACCTGCACCCTTTCCGGGGTATCAATAATTTCTTCAGCTTGACGATTGCAGGCTTTTTCGACAGAGGCAGGAAATTTTGCAGGATGCGCGGTGGCAAGCGTCACTATGGGCGTGGAGGTTGGCAGATCACTTCGCAGTGCCGCACCATATCCCACAGCGGTATGCGGATCGAGCAACATCTCGTCCGTCTCAAACATATCCTTAATGATTTTCGCGGTCTCAACTTCATCTACACGTTCAGCAGCAAAGCTTGCACGCATAACATCAAGTACATCTGGCGAAAGCGAAAATTTGCGTTTCTCTGCCAACTCACCCATCAAGCGGCAAACTTCACCAGCATTGCGACCCGTGGCCTCAAACAAAAGACGTTCAAAATTGCTCGACACCTGAATGTCCATACTCGGACTGGTTGACGCAACAACATCCCCTATTTCATAAATGCCTGTTTTGAGCACCCGCGCGAGGATGTCATTTATATTTGTGGCAATCATAAGCTGCGCGATTGGCAACCCCATTTGTTTGGCAACATATCCGGCAAAAATATCACCAAAATTTCCTGTCGGAACAGAAAATGCAATCTCTTTGTCAGGCCCGCCCAACTGTGCAGATGCAGTAAAGTAGTAAACTGTTTGCGCCATGACACGGGCCCAGTTGATTGAATTCACACCTGCAAGGCCAGTCTCTTGACGGAAATCCGCATCATTAAACATGTCTTTGACGAGCGCCTGACAATCATCAAACGTGCCTTCAATAGCAAGCGCGTGAACATTTGAGTCTGTCGGAGTGGTCATTTGTTTTCTTTGAACGTCGGACACACGTCCCTTCGGAAAGAAAATGAAAATATCTATATTTTCGAGTCCGCGAAACGCCTCAATCGCAGCGCCACCCGTATCACCTGAGGTCGCACCGATAATTGTTGCACGTCGCCCACGGCGTGCCAAAGCTTCATCCATCAGACGCGCAAGAAGTTGCATGGCAACATCTTTAAAGGCCAGTGTCGGACCGTGAAAAAGTTCCAATAAATAATGCTGCCCCCCCAAAGGAACAACAGGTGCAACTTCGGGAACTTCAAAAGCCTGATATGCGGACTGAAGAATTTCCCTGAACCGGTCATTATCAGGCGTGCCGCCAATAAAGGGCTGTAAGACCTCATAGGCAACCTCGGCATAGGATTTGTCTTTAAAAGTCGCCAGCGTTTCGCGCGACAGGCGCGGCCAACTTTCAGGCACATAGAGTCCGCCATCAGTCGCCAGACCCGCCAGAAGCGTATCTTCAAAATCAAGAACCGGCGCGGTGCCGCGTGTGCTGATATATTTCACTACTCTGTCTCGTTTTCAGATTTCGCACGATTGGTTTGCTTTATGAGCCACTGCACATAAACAATTACAAGAGCCAAGGCAAGACCGTACCATGTCACAACATATTCTAAATGCCGATTCGGTAAATTGACCCTGGTTTGTCCTCCAATTGGGGCTTGCACCGGATAGACATTTTCCGGCGTTTCCAAGCTATCAACAAAAAAAGGGGCTATCAGCCAGCTATTATCCTCATAGCCTGCATTTTTAGCCATGGCATTAATATCTTTCACAAACCAAAGATTATTATCCGGTTCATTAGGTGGCTCAAAAATATTCCGTTCACCGGGCCAAACCATCAATCCTTCCAAACGGACTTCACCTGAAATTTGACCGTCTTGGCGGGTAACCGGGGCTTGCTGGGATGCTGGAATATAGCCTCTATTCACCATAACAATTCGTTCTCCACCTATCACAAAAGGTGTAATGACCTGATAGCCCGGACCAAATTTTTCGTGATGCACAAACCAAAACTGCTCAGCTTGATGATCAAACACACCCTTTAAGAAGACCGGTTGATACACATAGTCGTCAGAGGAAAGGTTCTTCCATTCGCCAGACTCGGGGATGTTCTGTAAGGGGGCGGCAAGACGCGCCTCAATCACCTCAATCAGACTCTTTTTCCATGTCAGACGTTCCATTTGCCAATTGCCGAGGCTTAGAAGGAATGTAAAGACCGGAAGACAAATCAGTGTGGGTATCAAATAAAGTCTTAGTCGCATCATCACTCAATCAACAAAAAAGAGGGCATTACTCACCCTCATTGTGCATGTCATCTTTACCCTTGTGAAGTCTGCCTTCATGCGCATTGTGCCGATACTGTGAATGAATTAGCCAAGCTTTAGCCGGGCGAAGCATTAACATGGGTACAGCAAAGCCAATTGGAAGCCAGATGGCAAAATGTATGATGTAAGCCGGTTGCCAGCGTAATTCGACATAAAGTGCCGCGCCGGTTACGAGCAATCCTGCGAGCATAATCACAAATACAGCAGGTCCATCACCTGTATCTATCTGACTATAATTAAAGTGACACGCCGAACAGCTTTTGGGCAGTGACAAGAAACCTTCAAACAAAGGGGTTTGCCCACATGCAGGGCATCTTGATGAGAAAATGCCCATATATGTCTCTAATGGGCTGCCGGAGTACCCGCGCCAATGATGTAAATCACCACAAACAGGAATAGCCAGACAACATCAACAAAGTGCCAATACCAAGCAGCGGCCTCAAAGCCAAAATGTTGCTTAGGCGTAAACCCACCATTAAGAGCCCGCAATAAGCAGACCAGAAGGAAGATTGTGCCAACAATCACATGGAAACCATGAAACCCGGTTGCCATATAGAAAGTCGCGCCATAAATATGACCTGAAAAACCGAAGGCGGCGTGTTGATATTCATATACTTGGAATACTGTGAATAATGCGCCAAGCGCGACAGTCAGCACGAGACCCCATTTAAGCTCTTCACGATTATCTTCAAGCAATGCATGATGCGCCCATGTCACTGTTGTGCCGGAAGTCAGCAATATCAGTGTATTAATCAGTGGCAAATGCCATGGGTCAAAAGTTTCAATACCTTGAGGTGGCCAATGCCCACCCGTCAGCTCTGTTCTGGAATACTGAATAGCTTCCCCCGGATAAAGGCTTGCATCAAAATAAGCCCAGAACCACGCGACAAAAAACATAACCTCAGAGGCAATAAACAGGATCATGCCATAGCGATGATGAAGCTGAACGACAGGTGTATGGTCGCCACTATTAGCTTCAATAATCACATCACGCCACCATGACACCATGGTGTAAAGTACACCCATAAGGCCAATAAGCATCACCCATGGACCATTATCGTGAAAGAATAAAACTGCTCCAACAGCCATTATAAAAGCACTTAACGAGCCAACAAATGGCCAAGGACTCGGATTGACAAGATGATAGTCGTGTTTTTTAGCGTGTGCATCTGCCATTTTTTTCCCCTGTATTCATAGCGTAGGCATTTCTGTGAATGCTTACTAACCCTGCGGTATCTGTTTTGTGTTTAACGTCGCCTGATTGGATACCTTTTCAGACGTCGTTTTGGATTTTAAAAAGAAAGTATAAGACAAGGTGATGGTTTTGACATCCATCATCTCTTCATCATCTACAATTTCTGGATCAATAAAAAATGTCACCGGCATATCAACAGTCTCGCCGGGGGCCAATGTTTGCTCAACAAAACAGAAACAGTCGATTTTTGAAAAATAATATCCGGCTTTTTGCGGCGTTACATTAAATGTCGCCGTGCCTGTTATCTCTTCATTAGTTGGATTATGAGCCTTATAAAAAGCAAGACCAGTTTCACCGACTTTCAAACTCACGGCGTCATCAGGCGCCGTAAACTCCCAAGGCATTTGGCGGTTACGTGACGCATCAAAGCGAACTGTCACCTGTCTTTCAATAATTGTGTCCGATGCTGCCTCAGCACGGTTGGTGGTGCCGGCATACCCCGTCACGCGGCAAAACAGGTCATAAAGCGGAACGGCTGCATACGCCATGCCCCCCATAAAAAGAACACCGGCAAGACAAAACCCAACGGTTCTGTTCAAATGAGATGATGTTTTACGGGTAGACTGTGTTGACATGAGTAACCTTTAATAATGCCCTTATAATGCTCTTTGCACGATATTCGAGCCAAGCTTGACTACAGTGACAAGGAAAAAAAGCACGACAAAACCTGCAAGCACCCAGCCCATAACGGCGGCTCTTTTACGTCGGCGCGCGAGCAATTCATCACTCCATTCAGGTGTTCCTTCAAATTCTTCTTTCATCATAAACACCTATCTAAATACCAATGAGCTTGTCAGCAGGAAAACCGCCGAAAAGCAGGAATAAATACAAAATGGAATAAGCAAACAGTGCCTTAGATGCAGCCGCTTGCCGCGAGTCGGGTGCGATAAAAAGCCAGAAGCTCATCGCAACAAACACGGCGCTTAAAGCCGTTGAAAACAGAGCGTAAAAAAGACCTGCATGACCCAACAGTGCCGGTAAAGCGGCAAAGACGGCCATGACAAGCGAATATGCAAGAATTTGAAAACGCGTATTTTTTGATCCGGCAACCACAGGCATCATAGGGATATTATTCTCTGTGTAGTCCTTGTTTTTCAACAAAGCGAGCGCCCAGAAATGCGGGGGCGTCCAGAAAAAGATGATTGCAAACATTAAAACAGGAAGCACATCAACTGACCCTGTTGCAGCTGCCCAGCCAACCACAGGCGGAAAAGCCCCGGCGGCACCACCAATCACGATGTTCTGAGCCGTATGGCGCTTTAGCCATACAGTATAAACCACGGCATAAAAGAAAATCGTGAAGGCTAGAAGTCCTGCTGACAACCAATTGACAAAAACGCCGAGACACATAACTGAACCTGCAGACAGTGTCAGCCCAAAACCCAGAGCCGAGTCCTTTGAAATCCGACCGGATGGAATGGGGCGTGTGCGTGTGCGTTCCATGTTCGCATCAATGTCAGCGTCATACCACATGTTCAGTGCGCCTGAAGCCCCTGCACCAAGGGCTATCAGCAACAGAGCCGTAAAGGCCACAACCGGATGCACACCACCACCTGCAACATTTGGCGCCATAATCATGCCGATAAGTGTGGTGAACACAACCAGCGACATGACGCGGGGCTTGAGCAATTCAAAATAATCAGCCGCGCTTGCCATCTCAGAAACCACCTCTTTGGTCACATCAGAGACGTCACCAGTCCTGGGGACGGATGTGTCAAAGACTGGCAAGTCGGTACTGTTATTCGCCATAGATGGTATCTCCGTGCCTACTTGATTTTCGGCAGTTCATTAAACTGGTGGAAAGGTGGCGGAGATGTCAGCGTCCATTCAAGAGTTGTTGCGCCTTCACCCCAAGGATTATTGGCAGCTTTTTGACCTCTTGCGAAGGCATGAATAACACCGACGATGAAAATCAAAACACCAAATGCGGAGATGTAACTACCGAGTGAGGAAATGAAATTCCAGTCAGCATAAGCATCCGGATAATCCGCATAACGGCGAGGCATGCCCGCAAGACCTAGGAAGTGTTGCGGGAAGAAGATGAGATTCACACCTATAAATGTCACCCAGAAATGCAACTTACCGATAAATTCGGAATAGTTGTAACCGAACATTTTACCAAACCAGTAATACCAAGCTGAGAAAATCGCAAACACGGCGCCCAGAGACAGCACATAATGGAAATGCGCGACGACAAAATAAGTGTCGTGATATGAGCGGTCAACACCGGCATTCGCCAGCATAACTCCTGTTACACCACCAACCGTAAATAAGAAAATAAAGCCAAGCGCCCAAAGCATCGGCGTTTTAAATTCAATTGACCCACCCCACATTGTGGCAATCCAGGAGAAAATTTTAATCCCCGTCGGCACGGCAATAATCATTGTTGCAGCAACAAAATAGGCTTGTGTATCAAGGCTCAGACCAACTGTGTACATGTGGTGTGCCCACACGACGAAGCCGACGCCACCAATAGCAACCATGGCATAGGCCATCCCAAGATAACCAAAAATAGGCTTCTTGGAAAATGTCGAAACGACATGACTGATAATACCAAAGCCTGGAAGAATAAGAATATAAACTTCAGGGTGACCAAAAAACCAGAACAAGTGCTGATACAAAATCGGATCACCACCACCGGCAGGATCAAAGAATGTCGTGCCAAAATTTCTATCTGTCAGCAACATGGTAATCGCACCGGCAAGTACAGGCAGAGACAGCAACAACAAAAAGGCTGTGACAAGAACGGACCAGACAAAAAGTGGCATCTTGTGCAATGTCATGCCAGGCGCGCGCATATTGAAGATAGTTGTAATGAAGTTAATGGCACCCAAAATGGATGAAGCGCCTGCCACGTGAAGTGAGAGAATGGCAAAATCCATTGCCGGGCCAGGTTGTCCGGACGTTGAAAGCGGCGGATAAATTGTCCACCCACCACCGACACCGTCATTACCGGGGGGACCTTCAACAAAAATTGAAATGCCGAGCAGCGCAAAAGCGAAAGGCAAAAGCCAGAATGAAATATTATTCATTCGTGGGAAGGCCATATCAGGTGCGCCAATCATCAGCGGCACAAACCAGTTCCCAAAACCACCAATCATGGCCGGCATGACCATGAAAAACACCATAATCAGGCCGTGTCCGGTCACCAGAACATTATAGAGGTGGTAATCACCACCCAAAATGCCGTCACCTGGGGCCTGCAGTTCCATCCGCATAACCACAGACATAGCGCCACCAATAATCCCTGCGATAATCGCAAAAATCAAATACATCGTGCCAATATCTTTATGGTTCGTCGAATAGACGTAACGCTTCCACCCTACCGGATGATCTTCGTGATGAGCCGTGGCTTGATCTGTTGCCATGATTTCTATCCTCTTACTCGGTTATTTTGATAATTGTGTGGCTGAAACTTCTGCCAGATTGGTGTTGGCTCCATCATAGGAAGCAAATTCAACTTTGGCTTGTTCAACCCAAGCCGCAAATTCTTCTTTTTCGACAACTTTGACCATTATCGGCATGAATGAATGGCGAATGCCACAAAGCTCGGAACACTGTCCATAATAAATGCCTGTTTTGTTGGCCTTGAACCATGTTTCATTGAGGCGTCCGGGATAGGCATCCATTTTGACACCGAAAGAGGGCATCGCCCAATTGTGAATGACATCTGCAGCAGTCACAAGAACACGTACAGTTGTATCAACCGGTACGACGACTGCGTTATCTGTTGACAACAAACGTGGCTGACCCGGCTGAAGCTCATCTTCTTCAAGCATCAGCGCATCAAAAGCAATATCTCCATGGTCGGGATATTCATATCCCCAATACCACTGATAGCCTGTAGCTTTAATGGTCATATCAGCTTCAGGTGTCGCCTGATCATATAGAAGGCGGAATGACGGCACAGCAATGACCAACAGAATCAAAATCGGGATGACTGTCCAAACAACCTCTATCAATGTGTTGTGGCTTGTCTTGGATGGCACGGGGTTAGCTTTGGCGTTAAAGCGCACCATGACATACACCATTAGACCCAGCACAAAAACTGTAATGGCTGTCATGAGAATAAGAAGAAAATCGTTAAAACTGGTAATGCGCGCCATCATATCTGTCGCGGCAGGTTGAAAACCAAGCTGCCATGGCTCAGGCTGCGCAGCATGAGCAGAGGTTATTCCCATCAAGCTTATCACACACAAGCTGATTACAGAAGCGGCAAGCATCTTTGCAGAGGGGTTTGGTATTTTATTCAGGCGCATGAAATTACCTTTAAATTCGGTTGGTTGTTAACATAAGTATTATAGTCGCCCACGTTACAAAATCACTGAATTTAGTGACCGTGCGACCAAATGACCAAAACCAGCAGCCCAAAACAGAAACTCTTGAGCCAAATAGCTATCTATTACTGAATGGAACAAAAAACTGGCATTTAATGCAGGGCATGTCAGACTAATTTTTGACATCAATATCATACGCAACATATTATCTTATAGACGATACGCCTAAACATGGAAATCCCCTTAACCAGAAACGGTGAGATATGAAACCCGAAAACCTTTTTTTTGAAACTTCCGGCCTTGACCAAGACCACGCACAACGTCTAACCGAGGAAGCTCTTAAAGGCGCCGATGACGGGGAACTTTTTATGGAGCATACGCTCTCAGAGAGTTTTTCTTTTGATAATAACAGGTTGCGTGCCGCCAATTTTGATACATCCCGAGGATTTGGCCTACGTGCAGTTAAAGACGAAACTGCAGGATATGCTCACAGCACAGATTTGAGTGAAACCGCCATAAAACGGGCGACTTCTGCTCTTTCACCGGTTATTTCCGGTCATAGCGGCACCATATCCGACGCTCCTACCAAGACCGAGACTAGCCTCTACACGGATTCCAACCCGCTAGAAGGAGAAGGCTTCTCGGATAAAGTCAAAATCTTGGAAGATATTAATGCCTATGCACGCGCCAAAGATAACCGCGTCAGGCAGGTCTCTATTGGTCTTTCAGGCGAATGGCAGACTGTTGCGATTATACGACCTGACGGCCAGCCTGTTTTTGATGTGCGGCCCCTTGTTCGCCTTGATGTCTCAGTCGTTGCCGGCGAGGGTGACCGCCAAGAAAGCGGGCATTGCGGACGCGGTGGTCGTGCCGGATACGCTAAATGGCTTACCCCTGAAAACTGGCAAGGTCAGGTAGATGAAGCTTTGCGTTCAGCCCTAGTCAATCTTGACTCGGTTCCTGCGCCGGCAGGCGAAATGGATGTCGTTCTGGGCCCGGGGTGGCCGGGCATTCTTTTGCATGAAGCCGTCGGTCATGGCCTGGAAGGTGACTTTAACCGGAAAAAAACGTCTGCTTTTTCCGATCGTATTGGGCAACGTGTTGCTTCTCCGGGCGTCACCGTGATTGATGATGGCACCTTACCTGACCGGAGAGGCTCGTTGTCTGTTGATGATGAAGGCACACCGACCGAAAAAACTGTTCTCATTGAGGACGGCATTCTGACCGGTTATATGCAAGATCGCATGAATGCGCGCCTTATGGGCATGCAACCGACGGGAAATGGCCGCCGTGAAAGCTTTGCCTGTCAGCCCATGCCGCGCATGACCAACACTTATATGCTTGGTGGTGATAAAGATCCGGATGAAATTCTGGCAGATGTTAAAAAAGGCATTTATGCAGTCAGTTTCGGTGGCGGGCAGGTCGATATTACCTCAGGTAAATTTGTTTTCTCTTGTACGGAAGCCTACCAAATTGAAGACGGAAAGTTGGGCGCACCCATCAAAGGCGCGACACTTATCGGCACTGGCCCTGAAAGCATGCAACGCATATCCATGATTGGTAATGATATGAAGCTTGATGATGGGATCGGCACCTGCGGCAAAGACGGACAAGGTGTTCCTGTCGGAGTCGGGCAACCCACATTAAGACTTGAAGGTCTTACTGTTGGTGGCACGGGCTAAAAAGACCAAGCTGATTAAAATTTAATAAGTTAAGGCTTTATAGACAGAAGTAATGTCACCTTCCCACTCATTGGAAAGTTTTGTTGCCAATGCCTCCGCAGGACTACACCCTTGTTCCAAGACAGCTTCCAGCGGCCTTAAATATTGGGTTTCATCTGCACCCTCATAGTCTTTTGCCCCACGGGCAACCAGACCCTCACGCGACAAGTCGAGCGCTTGACGTGCAATATCCAACACATGGCCATCTCTAAATTCTGCTTTCAAACCTTGCCGCGCAGCATTGATACGCAATGCATCGCGCTCTTCCTGTGACCAATCAGATATCATCTCAAGCGCTTTCTTCTGAGTAGCTTCATCATAGAGTAACCCGACCCAAAAAGCGGGCAATGCACAAAAAGTATCACGCGGACCGCTATCAGCGCCGCGCATTTCAATAAATCTTTTCAATCTTGCTTCAGGAAACAGCGTGGTCAGATGGTTTTCCCAATCTTCACCTGTAGGTTTTTCACCCGGCAAAGCCGACAAATTTCCATCCAGAAAGTCCTTAAAACTCAAACCTGTCGCATCAATAAAACGCCCGTCCCGAATGACAAAATACATGGGTACATCCAGCGCATAATCCACATAACGCTCATAACCAAAATCATCAAAAACAAAAGGTAGATTACCGGTTCGTTCTGCATCAGTATCCAGCCAGACCAGAGAGCGCTCAGACATATGCCCCATGCTCTGCCCATTAATGAAGGGCGAATTGGCAAATAACGCAGTGGCAACAGGTTGCAGAGCTATTGCAATCTGCATTTTCTCAACCATATCGGCTTCGGAAGCAAAATCGAGATTCACCTGCACAGTCGCCGTGAGGTACATCATCTCCAGACCCCTCGTGCCACGCGTCGGCATGTAGTCTGTCATAATATCATAACGACCTTTTGGCATTTTTGGCATATCCGCCACCGACCAATCAGGTGCATAGCCGATGCCCATATAGGCTTGCCCCAAACTATCGGCAAGTTGCAAAACCTCTTTAAGATGCGTCCCAACTTCGGCACAAGTTTGATGAATATTTGCCAAGGGTGCGCCGGAAAGTTCCAATTGCCCTCCCGGCTCGAGCGTGACCGAGCCGCCACCTTGTTCTTGAGGGCGAGTAAGTGCAACCAGAGTTTCACCCTCATATTTGCCCTGCCAGCCATTACTTATAAGCCCATCAAGCATTGCTCTAATGCCATCCGGCCCGTCATATGGCAAAGGAGTGAAATCACCGGGGCGGTAACCAAACTTTTCATGTTCAGTTCCAATACGCCACTGATCTTTGGGTTTTTCACCGGCGGCAATCCATTCAATGAGGGATGCCTTGTTTTCCAGATGTTCTGTCATTCAACTCGTCTCTTAAGCCGATGTAAGCTTGTTTTATGAATCGCGCAAGACGGGAAATGCACGATACTTCTAAACACCGCCTCTATGCCCAGTCCCCCAGAGTCATCTGACACAGTGAAAGAGCGGCCACCAAAGCGGTGTCAGCGCGTAAAATTCGTGGGCCAAGGCTAATTGCCAGCGTATCGGGGCGGGCAAGAAGTTTTTGTCTTTCTGCTGGCGAAAACCCGCCTTCAGGCCCGATGAGTATCGCCACAGGCTTATTTTTCAATGCCTCTAGTGCCAGTCGCGAGTCTTTGGTCAATATCGGCCCCGCACCCTCATCACAAAAAACAAGAAAACGGGAGGGCAAAGTTTCACTCAGTTTTTCAAGCACTAATTCCAAATCAATGGACTCATTCAATTCAGGTACATGTAACAAATTACATTGCTCAGCAGCTTCGACAATATTTGCTTTGAGGCGCTCATAATTTAATCGTGCCTTTTGTGTATATTGCGTCATGACAGGCGTCAAAGATGCCGCCCCCATTTCAGCAGCCTTTTGAACCATATAATCAAGCCGGGCTTTTTTGACGGGAGCAAACAGCACGTGAATATCCGGTGCAAAGGTTTGTAAACGGGTTTGAGTCTGCACCTCAATCAGAGCTGATTTTTTATCAAGCTTAGAAATTTCAGCCAGCCACTCCCCATCGCGTCCGTTAAAAACCAAAATATGTTCACCGGGCTGACAGCGCATAACATTCCGCAAATAATGGTGCTGGCTTTTATTGAGCAGGCAATTCTGCTCTTCATTAAGATCTGCGGATATATAAAGCCTGATTTTGCCTGTCATTTTATTATCTGTTGACGCCATTGGTCTCTCTACCCATTTATGTTGTGAGCAGGTATAGTGAGCTCAGCTTTGTTTGGTCGGCTTATTTATAGTGCTGTCCATGCCAACAAAATACCAGTTATTTTTTATCCAATTAATGAAACTCAAAGACCAAAAATATGCGTGACCAATCGCCTGCAGATGCCGCCAACAATAACTGGGTAAACCAATTTCTCCCGACTGCATTTATTCCCTATGCCCGACTTGCTCGGCTGGACCGCCCTATCGGGAGTTGGTTACTTTTCTGGCCTTGTCTTTGGGGGGTCTGGTTGGCTCAACTTGAAACAGGTCTCATTCCTCTATCACAGACACTTTATGTAAGTGCGCTTTTTGGTGTCGGCGCCATCGTGATGCGCGGCGCAGGATGCACTTATAATGATATTGTTGATCGCGACTATGATGGCAAGGTAGAGCGAAGTCGCAACCGCCCGCTCCCTGCCGGTCAAGTCACCGTCAAACAGGCATGGGTATTTTTAATCGTTCAATGTCTCATCGGGTTGTGTGTTTTATTGCAGTTTAATATGCAAACCCTCATCCTTGGCGTTTTATCACTCGCCCCCATTGCAATTTACCCGTTTATGAAACGCTTTACTTGGTGGCCTCAGCTTTTTCTGGGCATCGCATTTAACTGGGGTGTATTAATGGGCTATGCGGCGTTGGCAGGTAAACTTTCCGGTGCGGCAGGGCTGGTTTATATTGCAGCCATATTTTGGACAGTAGGATATGACACTATATATGCCCATCAAGATCGTGAGGATGACGCCCTGATTGGCTTGAAATCCTCCGCCATCCGACTGGGAGAAAAAACCCATATCGCGCTTTGGTTAATATACGGTTTAAGTGTGATGAGTTTCATCATTGCAGGACTAATGGCATTTGCGGGTTTGTGGTTCTTCCTTATTATTGGGGGAGTGGCTCTGCATCTGGCGTGGCAGATTTTAAACACAGATATAAATGACAGTGATAAATGTTTGGCTGTTTTTAAATCCAACAGAAATCTGGGCTTTATTATCATGCTGGCATTTGCGTTATCACTTTAGTCGAAATTGGCTTAAAGATAGAAGCGCCTTAAAAGCTGACGAATGCCATAAAGGGTCTATATAATTTAAATACAGAAGAGGCTTATCTCCCAGTAATGAGATTTTGCCTGAAGACAAATATGGAGATGAATAATAATGTCTGACCCGGTTTCAAACCCAATGGATTTTGCCCAGCAGGCGGTTGAGAAAATGCTGGCTTATGGAGCAGATCAAGCAGATGCGCTGGTCAGTGAAAGCCTTTCCATAGGGGCGTCCTCCCGGCTTGGTAATATGGAAGATATTGAACATGCGGAGTCTGCCGATGTTGGCCTGCGCGCCCTTATTGGTACCCAACAAGCATTTGTATCTTCTTCCGGCATGAATACCGACCAGTTGGACAGTCTTGCCGAACGAGCTGTTGCCATGGCACGCATGGCGCCTGCCGACCCATTTTGCGGCTTGGCGGATGCGAGCAGGCTGGCTAAAGAAATTCCACAACTTGATCTGGAAGACGCCAATGAACCGGAAATGGCAAAACTCACACTGATGGCAGTTGAAACAGAGGAAACCGCCCGCGCTATGGAAGGTATTACCAATTCCGAGGGCGCGGGGGCTGGCTGGGCGAGAAGCACGACAGGTCTGGTCACCTCTGATGGTTTTGCCGAGAATTACAGTGCAACCTCATGGTCGCTCAGTTGTGCCGTTCTTGCCGGTAATGGCGATAATATGGAAAGAGATTACGCAGGACATACAGTTCGGCACAGAGAAGATTTGGAAACACCTGAACAAATCGGTTCTGAGGCAGCCAGCCGCGCATTGGCACGACTTAATCCGCGTAAACTTGAAAGCCGCAAAGCCCCCGTCATTTATGACAAAAGGGTGTCGGCCAGTCTGCTCGGTCATTTCGCTGCCGCTATTTCAGGAACAGCTATCGCACGCGGCACCAGCTTTTTGAAAGATTGCATGAATGAAGATGTGTTTTCTGAAAGCATTACCGTCACAGATGACCCCAAACGCACAAGAGGACTGCGTTCCATGGCCTTTGATGCTGAAGGCTTGGATTGTGAGAAACTCACCCCCGTATCACAAGGGCAACTAACTTGCTGGCTTCTTGATACATCGACCGGGAAACAACTTGATATGCCAAGTAATGGACGCGCCGCGAGGGGTATTGGCAGTCCTCCCTCACCTTCCGCATCCAATCTCTATATAGAAGACGGAAGCATATCCCTTAAGGAAATCATGCAACAAATTGGCGAGGGACTTTATGTGACCGAACTGATTGGTATGGGGGTCAATGGGGTTACCGGCGATTACAGCCGTGGGGCGGCCGGTTACTGGATTGAGAATGGCGAGCTGGCCTACCCCGTCAGTGAAATCACAATTGCCGGCAACCTTAAAGATATGTTCAAGAACATCACGCCTGCCAATGATTTAACTTTCAGATATAGCATTAATGCGCCCACTTTACTTGTGGAAGAGATGACACTTGCAGGTCTCTAGTCCAGTCACGTCTTCTCTTGAAGAAGACTTTGAACTGTTATGTTCTTCAGTCCGGCAGGCCGGCGATTTAAGCATGCGCTATTTTGGTCAATCGCCTCAGCATTGGGAAAAAGAAGAAAACCAGCCTGTCAGTGAAGCGGACATTGCCGTTAATGACCTGTTGCATCAACAACTGCAAACCCCCAGACCAGATTATGGCTGGCTATCAGAAGAAACACCCGATGATCAGCATAGGTTAACCTGCGCGCGTGTTTGGGTTGTTGACCCTATTGACGGCACGAAAGCCTTTATCCAAGGCAAGCCGGAATTCACTATTTCAGTGGCTCTGGTCGAAAACCGCAGACCTATCGGCGCGGTTGTCTATAATCCTGCTCATAAAGAATTTTACGCCGCCATGTTGGGCATGGGCACCCATTGCAATGGCAAACCTGTCCAAATCACAGAACGTGAAACCCTCGAAAACAGTCATATTTGCGGGTATGAAAAAATGTTTGCTCATGAGGGCTGGGCGCATTTATGGCCGCAATTAACTGTCGAAAACAGAAACTCCGTTGCGTATCGCTTGGCGCTCGTCGCTGGTGGACAGTTTGATGCGACTTTAATTATGAATGCCAAAAATGATTGGGATATTGCCGCCGGTGATCTGCTTGTGCATGAAGCGGGGGGCGTGGTCTGCGGATTAGACCGCAAGCAACTGACTTATAATAATCAAGCCACCCGTCATATGGGTTTGATGGCAGGGTCTGACATGCTTATGGCAGAATTTGCGTCACGAGTTGAGAAAATTAAACATAATATATGATATGCTTGATATATGATTAAGCATCAGAATCACTTAGTGAATTTAAATGTCTGAAGAATCAACAAAATCCCCCCATCGGTCAAAAACGCTGGCAGTCAGCACACGAACATTTTCGGTTTACATCAAGCCGTTCCTTGGGCTGATACTATTGGGCATTTTAGCGAATTTGATTATCGCGGCAGCATCAGGTGCACTTCCTTGGTTTATTCAGCAAGCCGTTGACTCGGTCTTTGTTGATGGCGACAGAACCATGCTCGTGATGATACCGCTGGGTGTAATGATTATGTCGATTGTTCGCGGCGGCGCGACATACATATCAAATGTTATCCTGAATTATGTCGGGCAAAAAATTACTGCCCGGCTTCAACTTCAAATATATGAAAATATCATCAGGGCAGATTTGGAAACACTTGGAGACTCGCATACCGGTAATTATATCGCCATATTTTTGAATGATGCCAAACTCATGGCGAACACCCTGAACCAAACTTTGATTAATTTGTTCAGGCACTTTTTTACTTTGATTGTCCTCACTGGCATGATGTTTACCCTTAATTGGAAACTGGCCAGTATCTATGTCGTCATTGTTATGCCGGCGGGTATTTTGTCAATGCGGCGGCTCGGCAAAGTTACCCGCAAAGCCTCTCATCAAGGTCTGACAGAGACCGGGCTTCTATCACGGCTCATATCAGAGACCATTAAAGGGATCCGGGTTGTAAAAGCCTATGCAGGTGAAAAACTGGAAGCCAAGAATGCTGACCGAGTGATTAACCGCGTGCTGGAATTTACCATGCGTTCTGTGCGCGCCAAATCCGCATCCAGCCCTATTGTTGAGTCTTTGGCAGGTGTTGCAATTGCCGGCATTATTTTCTGGGGCGGGAGACAGAGCTTTGAAGGAAATTTGACTGCAGGTGAATTCATGGGCTTCATCTCCGCGCTCCTCCTTGCTTACCAACCGCTTAGGTCCGTAGCTAATCTGCCTGTAGTTCTGCAAGAAGGCGTAGCTGCCGGCCTAAGGGTTTTCGAAATTATCGATAAGCCCATTGAAATTAAAAATAAGCCAGATGCGGGTGAACTCAAAATTTCAAAAGGCGGCATTGAGTTTAAAAATGTCTCATTTGCATACGGTAATCGTGACATTTCCGCATTAGATGACATTTCAATAGACATTAATCCCGGGGAAACAGTTGCCCTCGTTGGCCCATCAGGGGCGGGCAAATCAACCTTGCTTAACCTGGTTTTACGTTTTTATGACCCCGTGTCCGGCAGCATTGAAATAGACGGTCAAGATATTCAAACTGTCACAATTGAAAGCTTGAGAGCTTCAACAGCACTCGTGACACAAGAGCCGTTCCTATTCGATGACACAATCGCCGCCAATATTGCTTATGGCCAAGATAATGCTTCCCAAAAGGCCATTGAAAAGGCCGCAAAAAGCGCTGCTGCACATGATTTTATTTCTGTCTTGCCGGAAGGCTATGAGACAAGATGCGGTGAAGGTGGCATGCAATTATCCGGCGGTCAGCGACAACGCATCGCCATTGCCCGTGCCATGCTGAAAGACACGCCAATCCTCTTGCTGGATGAGGCGACGTCGGCATTGGACAATAAGGCTGAGCAAGAAGTTCAAAAAGCACTTACTTATTTGATGCAGGACAGAACATCACTCGTCGTCGCACACCGGTTATCGACCATTATCAATGCCGATAAAATATATGTCATTGATCAGGGTAAAGTCGTTCAGTCCGGTTCGCATGAAGAATTATCCAAAGCAAAAGGTTTATACGCTGAATTATACAAGGCACAATTTGAGGATCAATAAACCGGTAAGCGTTAGTTAGGTTAAATAGTTAATATTCAAGTTGCATAATGAATGTAGTGATTAAAAAAATCTTGCGAAGCAAAGCAATGCTTTATTTTGCAGCACTTATACTCAAAATCTGGATTGGTTTTGTCTTTCTGTCATGCCGTAAGGTTGTTGTCGGTCAGCCGCATCTAGATGAGATGAAAACCACCAAAGACACATTCATTCTCACCATGTGGCACAGAAACCTCCTCATGGCCCCCAAAACTATGGTGTCATCAAAATCATATGCCAGTCTGAGTTCTAATCATGTGGACGGCAAAATAGGTGTTTTTTATGCTCGGCTGACTGGCGTTACCCCCGTGATTGGCTCTGGCACAGGTACAGCCTCAAAACGACCCGTTAAAAATAAAAAAGGCGCCACGGGGTTACGGCATTTAATCCGTTATTTAAACAATCATACCTGCGTCTGGTTAACCGCCGACCTTCCCCCCGGCCCCTCGCGTGAATGCGGAAGAGGGATTGTCGCGTTGGCGCGGCTCAGTCAAAAACCTATAATGCCTACAGCCATCCGTTCACAAAACGAGATTATTATTGAAAAGGCTTGGGACAAATTCATCATCCCAAAACCTTTTGGTAAGTTGATAATACTTTATGGTGCCCCGCTTACAGTGCCGCAAGATGCGAACGATGAAATGAGTGAAGCGTGTCGACTTCAATTGGAAAAAAACCTTAATGACCTTCATGAAAGGGCTGAAAATCTGTTAAAAGGTTAATTATAACTCATAAAAAAAGCGCATTAAGAAAGCTAATAATAATGAAAAAAGTGTTTAAAGAACTTTTGCAAAGCCGTGCTGTAATTTATGTCATTGCCTTCCTAATGAAAATTTGGATAAGTTTTGTGGTTCTTTCCTGCCGTAAAACTGTCATTGGGAAGGAGCATGCAGAGGCAATGCGAAATGCAGAGGACAGCTATATCAAAGCTATGTGGCATCGAAATACTCTGATGGCCCCCTTATCCATGTTGAAAAAGAAATCCTATGCCAGCCTCATTACCCCGCATAAGGATGGCGAACTTGCGGTTGCTTATGCAATTTTAGCTGGGTGTAAAGTCATTCGAGGGTCCGGAACAGGATCATCCCATGACAAAAAACCTAAGAATAAAAAAGGAGCTGTCGCCTTTCGTACACTTCTGAGATATTTGAATAATGGGACATGCGGCTTTATAAATGCAGATATTCCTCCCGGTCCAAAATTTGAATGTGGTCGGGGTATAATTGCCATAGCACGGTTGAGCCAAAAACCGATTATGCCCACAGTCATCCGGACACAGAACGAAGCCTATATCAAAAAATCATGGGACCAATTTATAATTCACAAGCCTTTTGGCAAATTGGTTATCGCCTATGGCAAACCTATTTACGTCCCCAAAGATGCCGATGACGAGATGATTGAGACCTATCGTTTGAAATTGGAAAAAAACCTCAATGAACTTCATGAAAAAGCTGAAAATCTGTTAAAAGTCTAATTATGCCTTTGGTGTTATATATTTATCGAGTCGTAACCTGGCTCATCGGACCGCTTACAAGCATTTTATTTCGTTTACGAAAAAGAATGGGGCGTGAAGATGGATTCAGAAAATTTGAACGGCGCGGATACGCAGGTATGGCGCGTCCCAAAGGTCTCTTGGTTTGGGTGCATGTAGCAAGTGTCGGTGAAATGGTTAGCGTTCTGCCCTTAATACGCAAACTGCTTGAAAGTCATCCGGCAGCCCAAACCTTACTCACAAGTGGGACTGTCACTTCTGCCAAAATCGCAAATGACAATCCGCATGAAAGAATTATTCACCAATATGTGCCAATGGATCATCCGGGATTTGCCAAGCGCTTTGTCAAACACTGGCATCCCGATATTGGCCTGTTTGTAGAGTCTGAAATCTGGCCGAACCTGATGTATCAGGCGGAGCAGAATAATGTGCCTCTGTTTCTAATTAATGCGCGAATGTCGCAAAACTCATTTAAGAATTGGAAGCGGTTTCCTAATAGTGTCAGACATCTGCTCAATCAATTCGACCTCATTCTCGCGCAAGATAACCATTCCTGCGTTCGTTATGAAATGCTTGGTGCACGGCGCATCATATCAGCAGGTAATCTTAAATATGACACTCCGCCTTTGCCTCATAAAGCTGCCGAACTTCAAAATCTCACACAAGCTATTGGTAATCGTCCTATCTGGTTGGCTGCCAGCACTCATGAAGGTGAAGAACTCATGGTGGCTGAGACGCATAAAAATCTAAAAAACAAGCACCCGGGATTGCTGAGCATCATCGCACCGCGCCACCCGCAAAGAGGTGACAGTCTTGTCAAACAACTCACAGAGTTGGATCTAACGATTACACGGCGAAGTGAAAATCAGCCCGTTAACGCAGATACCGATATCTATCTGGCAGACACAATTGGTGAAATGGGGCTTTTATACAGGCTGAGTGATATTGCTTTTATTGGAGGAACTGTCACACCCAAAGGAGGGCAAAATCCTCTGGAAGCTGCAAGGCTGGACTCAGCCATTTTTTATGGCCCGTCGAATGAAAATTTTTCTGAAATGTTTACACTGATGAAAGAGATGGATGCCGGACGGGAAATCTTCTCACAAAATGATATGACCGATATGGTCGATCTCCTCTTATCTGACAGCGACTTTAGAAAAAAACTCAAAAACAATGCCCTTAAACTGATTGATAAGAATGCCGGCGCAACGGATGAAACACTGAATGCCATTACCCCGTTTTTAGAGAAAACAACCTCAAGATAGGATGAAATATGCGCGCTCCTAAATTTTGGCGTTTTCCCCCAAATAAATTCCATCCGGCTAAATTGGCACTTCGGCCTCTGGGGTTTCTTTATGGTCAAATCGTTAATTTAAGATTGAAATTTTCTCATTCAGAACATATCGGCAAACCTGTAATATGCGTCGGGAACTTTACACTGGGCGGTAGCGGCAAAACGCCCGTGACACTTAAGCTTGCTGAATGTCTTCAATCCATGGGGGAACAACCCTCCATTCTTTCAAGAGGATATGGTGGCAATAACAAGCAGGCGCTTAAAGTTGACCCAAAATTGCACCACGCCAAATTAACCGGTGACGAACCTTATATGATGGCGCATCACTATCCGGTTTTCATCGCACCTAACAGACGAGATGCTGCAAAACTTGCCTTGAGAGATAGGCAAGTTAACCCAAGCATCTTAATAATGGATGACGGGATGCAGAACCCAAACCTATATAAATCACTCACCTTTGCTGTCATTGACCGCCAAGCCGGGTTTGGAAATGGCGCGGTATTCCCCGCCGGTCCGTTAAGAGAAAACATAGATGCCGCTCTCACCAGAATTGACGCTATCATCATAAGTGGTCCACCCCACGAATTACATAGAGCTGATGTTAGCGCAGTCATTTCAAAAGCAAGTGACCTCAATATCCCTATATTTGAGACAGAGCTTGCCGCGACCAACGCTCAGCCCGAAAAAGTCGTCGCTTTTTGTGGTATTGGACGACCGACAAAATTTTACAGCCAACTTGAAAAACTTGGATATGATATTCAGTCCAGCCAAGATTTTAATGATCACCATTATTATTCCGAGCAGGACGCATCAGATTTGCTTGCACTTGCCGAACAACATAATGCACGACTCATCACGACCAGAAAGGATGCTGTAAGGCTGGAAGGTTTTGATAAATCCAGTAAACGCTTTAAACTTGCCGAAATTTGCAAAACATTGGATGTTGTTGCCATGTTTTCTGAAGATAAAAAATTGGAAGAATTTCTAATCGGGCGGTTAGCTGACGCCAGACAATCAAAATTATATACGGCACCTGGAAATAATTAATTATAGAAGCAATGGGCCCTGCCAGTATGCTGAAAACTTTCAAACATATAATTGAACTTATCTTCGGAATGGCTTTCATTAAGCTTGCTCGTTGTTTGGGACTAGAAAAAAGTAGCCGATTTTTTGGCTATCTGTTTACCAAGATTGGCCCCATTTTCCCTCTGAACAAGATTGCGCTAAAAAACAAAATGGCCGCTTTTCCCGAGGCAAGTGAGGCCGAGATTAAATCTTTAAATATTGAGATGTGGCGCAATCTTGGCATGTTTTTTGGGGAATTCAGCAATCTGGACAGATTGCGCGCAGAGGCTGACAAGAGAATAAAAATTTCAGGATTGGATCTCGCACAGAAAGCGTTTGATGAGGGTAGAGGTCTGATATTTTTTTCGGGGCATATGGGAAACTGGGAGGTTATGGCCTCAGCAACACATATATTTGATAAGGATGTCATTGGTGTTTATCGCAAAGCGAACAATCCCTTTTTTGAGAAATGGATAACCGCAATACGCAGTAAATCAACTGTGACAAAACTTGTTCAAAAAGGCGCTGATGGCGCAAAAAAAATCATAAAGACGTTGAAAGCCGGAAATACCGTTTGCGTGTTAAATGACCAAAAAATGAATGACGGGGCTGAACTGGAGTTTTTTAACCGTCCCGCAATGACGGCAACTGCTATCCCAAAAATTGCCAGAAAATTTAATGTCCCAATGGTTTTTGTGAGTGTTCAGAGGCGTGAAAATTGTCATTTTGATGTTGTTTTTCATCCACCTTTTCTTCCTGAAACCACAGAGGACACCCATCAGGATATTCTTAACACAGCCCAAAAAATGAATGATATGACGGAAGAAGCAATAAGACAGCGACCTGCCCATTGGTTGTGGCTTCACAACCGTTGGAAATAATCAGTCTTCACTGCTCACCAACAATGCAGGATCCAGCCGCCTGTCGCGCCAATAAACCCGCCAATCCAGATGCGGCCCCGTCGACCTACCTGCTGACCCAACTCGCCCGATAATTTGTTGCGCGTCTACCTTGTCACCGCTTTTCACATTAATTTGCGATAAATGTAGATAGGCCGACAGCAACCCCATGCCATGGTCAATAAACACCAAACCGCCTTCGTAATACATACTCTGTTCAGCCAGCGTGACCGTCCCCGATGTCATAGCCATAACCGGCGTACCGGCTGGCGCAGCAATATCGAGTCCATAATGCGGACGCCGAGCTTCGCCGTTAAAATATCGCTGACTGCCATAGACACCTGTAATCCGCCCTTTTAAAGGCCAATAAAACTTTTTCCCAAAAAGAGCCTTTGACGCACTCTCGCGGCGCGCTTGTTTTTTTTGTTGCCCCTCTAGCCGGATACGTTTCAGCACAGTCTCTGGCGGTGAAACATATTTCTGCGCCACACCCTCAACATATTGAATATTGTAATCTCTTTTTTCCAACGGACGGATAACTGCATAGTCCTGTCCGTCCATGCTGAACTTTAGCGTTGTCTCTTTTCCGGCATCCCGCCCATAACCAAATACGGCAAGCCCTTTATCTGTGGTTACCGGTCGATCATCCACCTTTACAGAAACCCCCGGCTTAAGTTGTAACGCTACCATCCCTCCCGGTTTGAAATGCCCAGCGGCAGACTCGACAAGTTTTTCAGGAAACCCCTCCGGCTCAAGCGGCGTGAGAGATAATAAGCCAGTCAAAAAGAGGGTCGGTATCATGTGTTGGGATGTCTTTGCTGCTCGGCCTGAAGCGAGGCGGCAGCATCTATATAAGGTTCCTGAAAATCTACATTCCAGTAGCGCAACATCTCCATCAAAATCGGCTTGCCGGTCACGGCGCAAAAAACATGCGTCCCCGGAACTTCAATTATAAAGTCCCCATCAAGATATTTAATTTTTGCTTCTGCACCAAGATTTGCCAAATCACTCATTCAAATAATTTACCTTGTTGTGAGGTTTTTGTCTCGTTTTTAGCCTTTGCGTTTTTAGGCTTTTCATTTTCGGGCTGAGACGCTTGTTTAGGTGTTTGTTTAACAGATTCTTTTGAAGAGGATGTTGCCTCTACACGGGCGCCAAGTTTTTCCCCTTTAGCTAAGTGAATATCCAGCAAACTGCCTATCTTAGCCTTGGAAGCCTGACGCAAAGGCATCCCTTTCTCGTCAAGCACGAGCGCAAATCCACGTTCAAGTACGGATTCATGACTAAGCAAATCTAACTGTTTGCTCAAAGCTGCAAGTGTTTGAGCTGAGTCTTTTAGCTTTCTCTCTCCTGCGAGGGCTGCCCGGTGGTGAAGGCCATTAATATTTTGGCTTGATTGATGGATATGCCGCAGCATCGGTTTGAAAGATAGCCCACCAGCTATGCGGTCAAACTGAGCCTTTTGATTGGTCAGATTCGCAGTCAGGGCGCGCGCCAATCGGCTCGCAATCGAGTCAAATAATTGGCGTGGAATAGCGAGTATATCCTCAAGGCGCGGCATACCGCGCGACAGCCCTGTCAGACGGTCACGACGTGTTGTCATGATAGTATGAGTGCTCCGCATCATCCGGCGTGACAAATCCATGAGACCTGATGTTAGGTCTGCCCTTACCGGCACTGCCATTTCAGCCGCGGCGGTTGGCGTCGGCGCACGAATGTCAGCCGCAAAATCAATAAGTGTTGTATCGGTTTCATGGCCGATGGCAGAAATAATCGGAATATCCGACTGTGCTACAGTCCGAACAACTATTTCTTCGTTAAACCCCCAAAGATCTTCAAAGCTCCCACCACCGCGAGCAACAATCAGTAAATCTGGCCGCGGCGTTGCCCCACCCGGTTGAATGGCATTAAAACCGGCAATGGCGCGGGAAACCTCTTCAGGGCAATTCTCTCCCTGCACCCTTACAGGCCAGACCAATACATGCCGCGGGAATCTGTCTTCCAAGCGATGAATAATATCTCTGATAACCGCCCCTGATGGGCTGGTAACAACACCTATGGTCTGTGGCAGGAAGGGAAGATTTTTTTTGCGCGCAGGTTCAAACAATCCTTCTGCAGTGAGTTTCTTTTTGCGTTCTTCCAGCAAGGCCATTAACGCGCCAACACCTGCAGGTTCCATATATTCAATGATCATCTGATATTTTGACTGACCCGCAAACGTTGTCAGCTTTCCAGTGCAAATGACCTCAAGCCCTTGTTCGGGTTGCAAGGGAAGTTTTTGGGCGGCTCCCTTCCAGATAACGCCTGACAATACGGCTTTTTCATCTTTTAAATCTAAATAAAGGTGACCCGAAGCCGGGCGGGAGACGCGTCCAAGTTCAGCGCGCACACGAATATGTGCGAACCCGTCTTCAATTTGACGTTTCACCAGCCCGGAAATTTCACTGACAGAAAATTCCTGGACATTTGCATTCCGGTTATCCGTTTCTTGAAATTGACTCATTCGTTTTGTTACTGCTATCCACTGATATCTAACACGGCACGCCCGAACCCTTCAGACAAGTACCACAAAATTTGATAGTTTGATTTTACCTTTAAATCATCCACGATACTATCCCAAACAGGTTGAACACCCAACAGGTCGAACACATGAAAGAAAAAAGCCTTAAAATTCTTGTACTTGGCAGCGGCGGGCGCGAGCATGCACTCTGCTGGAAAATCGCACAAAGCCCCCTACTTGAAAAACTCTATTGCGCCCCGGGTAATGGAGGGATTGAGTCTGTCGCAGATTGCGTCGCCCTTGACATCGAGTCACCGGATGCCGTGTTAAAATTTGCCAAAGAACAAGTAATAGACCTCGTTGTTATCGGGCCTGAAGGCCCTCTCGTCGCAGGGCTTGCGGATGCACTCATGGCAGAAAATATAGCTGCTTTCGGGCCCGTGGCGGCGGCGGCACAACTTGAAGGCTCAAAAGGCTTTACCAAAGATATTTGCGCCGCCTATGATATTCCGACCGCCGCTTATGGTCGCTTCAAATCTGCCGCAGATGCTCATGCTTATCTTGATACCCACCCTGCTCCTATCGTCGTTAAGGCTGATGGTCTGGCAGCCGGCAAAGGCGTCATTATTGCCGAGACTGATGATCAAGCGCGTGCCGCTGTCAATGATATATTTGATGGCGCGTTCGGCCAAGCCGGCGCTGAACTTGTGATTGAAGAATTTATGACCGGAGAGGAAGCCAGTTGTTTTGTCCTCACTGACGGCGTTAATGCGCTCCCGCTGGCAACGGCTCAAGATCATAAGCGTGTCGGCGAAGGCGACACCGGTCTGAATACCGGTGGCATGGGCGCCTATTCACCTGCTAAAATTGTTACACCCGCTTTGCTGGAAGACACCATGAAGCGTATTATCCAACCGACGTTGACCGCGATGGGGGATAAGGGGTCGCCCTATCGTGGTGTGCTCTATGCAGGTTTAATGCTGACCGAGGACGGGCCAAAACTGGTGGAATATAATGCGCGCTTTGGCGACCCTGAATGTCAGGTGCTGATGTTGCGGCTCAAAAGTGACCTTGTCCCAGCTTTAATGGCTACAGCAACAGGGGACATTAGTGATCTTGATCTTGAATGGCACGACGAAGACGCAATGACGGTTGTCATGGCGGCCAAGGGTTATCCGGGCAGCTACTCCAAGGGCACACAAATTGAAGGACTTGATGCAGCCGGTGCAGACTCAGATACACAAATCTTTCATGCAGGCACAAAGTCCGAGGATGGAAAAACGCTTGCAGTTGGTGGACGTGTGCTTAATGTCACCTCTAAAGGTCAAGATTTACGTGCCGCAAAAGACAAAGCTTATGCTGCACTAGAAAAGGTTGACTGGGAGGAAGGGTTTTACCGTCGTGATATTGGCTGGCGCGCACTGAGTGAAATTTAGCGTTTCGTTCTGACAGAGACATGTAAGAGGAACGCAAAAGAGGGAGTTAAAGGGTCATAAATGAGTGACAGGCAGGAAAAATTCAGCGGCACAAAAGAAGTCGCTGATACACTTAAATTTGATGTCAAAAGTCTTGAAGACTACATGCACGCACATGTTGAGGGCTTTGAAGGCCCTCTTGAAGTGAAGCAATTTAAAGGTGGGCAATCTAACCCGACCTATCAGCTCATCACCCCTAACAAGAAATATGTTCTGAGACGCAAACCACCCGGCAAACTATTGCCCTCGGCGCATGCTGTAGACCGCGAATATCGCGTTATTACCGCACTGGCTTCAGTCGGCTTTCCTGTACCGCGCAGTTATTGCCTCTGCGAGGATGAAAGCGTGATTGGAACCATGTTCTATATTATGGATATGGTCGAAGGCCGCATCTTATGGGATGTAACCCTTAGCGATTACGCCAAAGAAGACAGATGGCCGATTTTTGAAGCACAGGTCAAAACGATTGCCCAGTTGCACTCGCTTGACTATGAAGCCATCGGCCTTGGCGATTACGGCAAGCCGGGCAATTATTTCGAGCGCCAAATCGGACGTTGGACGAAACAATACATTGCCTCAGAGACACAGAAAGTCGACAATATGGATAAGCTCATGGCATGGCTGCCGGGGCAAATTCCACAGGATGACGCGACATCAATTGTCCATGGTGATTTCAGGCTTGATAATATGGTCTTGCACCCGAGCAGACCGGAGGTAAGCGCTGTGTTGGATTGGGAATTATCCACGCTGGGTCATCCGCTTGGCGATTTCACTTATCATCTGATGCAATGGCACATGCCGTCGATTAAAACCATGGTGTCGGCATCTCTTGCTGGCAGAGATTTGGACGCATTAGGTATTCCGACAACCGAACAATATATCCGTATGTATTGCGACGCGGTTGGGCGGGACAGTATTGAAAATATTGATTTCTATCTGGCTTTTAATATGTTCCGGCTGGCTGCGATTTTGCAGGGCATTGTCGGGCGCGTCAGAGACGGCACGGCAAGTTCGGCACATGCGGGTGAAATGGAAAAAAACATTCCACCCCTGGCGGATATTGGCTGGGCCTTCGCGCAAAAAGCCGGCGCAGTTTAATTCTTCAAGAAGTATATGAGAGCAAGGTGATTTCTGTATCACTATAAGCGCGCCTATTGATTTCATCAAAACCCATAGGCGTCATAAAGTCCGCGCGCTTGTCTTCCTCAACTACCAGCAATGCATCCTCTGCCAACCATCTGCCCTCTTTGAGACAGTGCAGAGTTTTTTCCGCCAGCCCCTTTCCATAGGGGGGGTCGAGAAACACAAGATTAAACAGAGGTGCTTGCCTGTCGTGGTTTCCCAAGTGCACCGCATCACGTTTCAGAAGATGCGATTTGTCGACGGCGCCTAGGGCGTGAATATTACTTTCAATAACAGCCCAAGCAGCCGTCATATTTTCCACAAAATAGCAGGTCTCCGCACCACGCGATAAAGCCTCAAGTCCTAACGCGCCGGTTCCGGCAAAAAGGTCGAGCACATGGGTTTCATTAAAGTGGATCCGGCTTTCAAGCGCAGAAAATAACGCCTCTCTAATACGGTCGGATGTCGGACGTGTCAGATTATTTTTAGGCGTTTGAAGGGCATGCCCTTTCCATTTTCCGGCAATGATACGCATATCAGATCATTTGTTTTTAAGCTTTAATGTTTTCTTTTTTGATGTCGTTTTAGTCTCGGACATCTTCCAAGGCGTCACATTTTTTTCGGGTAGATTTTTAGGGGGATTATCGCTCTGTGATTTTTCTTTGTGCGATTTTGCCTTGAAAGTGGTGTCAGATTTTGAAGGTGATTTAGAAACGGGTTTATTTAGCGCCCTTGCCGGTTTCTTTTCCGGGCGGTCTGCGGTTTGCTTGCTTCTGGTTTTTGGCTTGACCTGCGGCACCCGCCCCTCTGCAATATCGGACCATGTTGATCCCAGTTGCTGACGCAAAACACGACGAGGAATTTCTTCAACAGCACCTGTTTCCAAATTGCCGAGTTGAAATGGCCCAAATGAAAGCCTAATCAAACGATTAACCTCCAAACCGACATAGCTGAGAAGTTTTTTGACCTCCCGGTTCTTGCCTTCTCTCAGTGAAATTGTCAGCCATACATTCCCACCCTGCTGACGTTCAACATCAACATCTACCCCGCGATAATGAACACCCTCAAGCGTGATACCCTTTTTTAGCTCGAGCAATTTTCGTTGGTCAGGTCTACCATAAGCGCGCACGCGGTACCGCCGCAGCCAGCCGGTTTCAGGTAACTCAAGATAACGCTTAAGCCCCCCATCATTAGTCAGCAACAACAAGCCTTCGGTATTAATATCCAGCCGCCCGACAGACAATACGCGGGGCAAATTATCGGGTAATTTTGAAAAAATTGTTGCACGGCCTTGCGGGTCGCGTTCAGTCGTGACAAGGCCACGCGGCTTATAATAACGCCATAGGCGCGGCGGATCCGGCTGAGCAAGTTCTTTCCCGTCAACCGTGATACGATCGGAAGGAAGTACATTCAATGCAGGCGAATTAATGGTTTTGCCGTTAACTGTCACACGCCCAGCCTGAATAATCGTCTCAGCTTCACGTCTGGAAGACAGACCCGAGCGCGCCAAAACTTTTGCGATGCGATCACCCTTAATTGCCTGATTTGTCTTGTCATTCATAATGCACCATGTAGCATTATATTTTCAGAAAGTCCTGAGAATGTTGACCCCAAATGAACAACCAAGATGCACCCCCAATCAAACCTAAAGCCAAGCCTGCCTCTACACCTATGCAACTTGCGCTTCAGCAAGCCACAGCCGCAGCCGAAAGGGGAGAAGTGCCTGTTGGCGCCGTCATTACGGATGCAAAGGGGCAAGTAATCGCAGCCAATGGCAATAGAATTATAGAACATGCCGACCCTACCGCACATGCCGAGATGCTCGTCATCCGTGAGGCAACGACAATATTAAAAAATGAACGGCTTGTTGATTGCAATCTCTATGTAACGCTGGAACCCTGCCCAATGTGCGCCGGGGCAATTTCACTCGCACGCATCAAACGGCTTTATTATGGGGCTGGGGATGAAAAGGCTGGCGGCGCAGAACATGGTGTAAGATTATTTTCTCATCCATCATGTCATCACAGTCCTGAGATTTATGGGGGTCTAGAGGAAATTGCTTGTGCGACAATTTTGCGGGATTTTTTTGCCGCTAAGCGTCAATCATAACTTGCATCAAATCTCCATTCATCTGAATATGATGCCCAACAAGGAGAAGACCAATGAATTTCGATTATTCTGATAAAACCAAGTCACTGATTGACGATGTCTCAAGTTTTATGGATAAACACGTTTATCCTGCTGAGCCGGTTTACTATCAACAGATGAAGGATTTCGGAGATGATCGCTGGCAAGTTGTGCCGGTTCTCGAAGAATTGAAAGCCAAAGCACAAGATGCTGGCCTTTGGAATTTATTTCTGCCTGAAAGTAATCTAGGTGCCGGTTTGACTAATTTGGAATATGCTCCGCTCGCAGAATTAATGGGGCGGGTAGGCTTTGCCTCCGAAGTGTTTAATTGCAGTGCGCCTGATACAGGAAATATGGAAGTGCTTGTCCGTTACGGTACACCAGCACAACAGGAAGAATGGCTGACGCCTCTCCTTGCCGGAGAAATTCGCTCTGCATTTTTGATGACTGAGCCGGATGTCGCTTCCTCAGACGCCACAAATATCAAAACATCTATCACCCGCGATGGTGACGAATATGTCATTAATGGTCGTAAATGGTGGTCTTCTGGCCTCGGTGACCCGAGGTGTAAAGTGACAATCCTGATGGGAAAATCCGATTTTGATGCCCCCCGCCACCAACAGCAATCCATGATACTTGTCCCAGTTGATACGCCCGGCGTTGAGATTATAAGACCCCTTACTGTTTTCGGCTATGATGATGCCCCGCATGGTCACATGGAAGTTAAGTTGGATAATGTGCGTGTCCCGGCTGAAAATATGCTGCTTGGTGAAGGCAGAGGGTTTGAAATCGCCCAAGGACGTCTTGGCCCGGGTCGTATCCACCATTGCATGAGAACAATCGGTCTTGCCGAGCGCGCTCTTGAAAAAATGTGTGCTCGCCTTGCTTCACGACAAGTTTTTGGCAAGAAAATCTATGAACATTCGCTCTGGGAAGAGCGCATTGCTGAAGCCAGAACTGATTTGGAAATGACACGTCTCTTATGCCTTAAAGCCGCCCATATGATGGATACGGTCGGTAATAAAGTGGCACAAGCTGAGATTGCCATGATTAAAGTTGCCGGTCCAAAGACAGCGCTTAAAATCATTGATAATGCAATACAATCCCATGGCGGCGGCGGTGTCAGTCAAGATTTTGATCTGGCAAAAATGTACACAAATGCGCGCACCATGCGTCTGGTTGATGGCCCTGATGAAGTTCATAACCGCGCTATTGCCCGTATTGAAATGAAAAAATATATTGATCAGTCGCAAGCTTAAAAACTAACGACGCCCAAAAAGTTTTTCAATATCAGCCAGTTTTAGCTCTACATAGGTCGGGCGACCATGATTGCATTGCCCGGCATGTGGCGTGGCTTCCATCTCGCGCAGCAATGCATTCATTTCTGCACCATTGAGCCTACGCCCGGCGCGCACAGAGCCGTGACAAGCAAGTGTGCTGCATATTTCTTCAAGTTTTTCCTTAATGGCAAGTGCCGCCCCAAGCTCCACAATTTCATCCGCCAGATCCTGTACAAGTTGTTTCACATCTGCGCCCCTAAAAAGCGTCGGAATTTCTCTTACCAGAACCGCACCATCGCCAAAGCTTTCAAGTACAAATCCAATCTCAGCAAGCTCCGCGCTTCGCGCCATAAGACGGTCAGTCTCGGCGCTATCAAGCTCGACCACTTCGGGCAGGAGTAAAATTTGACGTTCGACCCCTCTGGCCGCCATATCCTCTTTCATGCGCTCATAAACCAGTCTCTCATGGGCGGCATGCTGGTCAACAATCACCAGCCCGTCAGCTGTTTGGGCGAGAACATAAGTCTCGTGAAGCTGTGCGCGTGCCAATCCCAAAGGATAAGCGTCTAAACTCTCATTTGGGTTTTCAGCCCCGGTCAAACTGGTTTCACCGGTTTGGGCGTCACTAATCTGGGTTAAGTTGGCATGAGGCGGCGCTTCATAACCACTTAGCTGAGCAAAACCGGCTTGTTGCCCATCGACTTCATGGGGTTGCGTCATATCCAACATGGGAGGCGCTGTGGGTCTTTCACCTCGACCTCCATACCCATAGGATGGCACGGAAAAAGATCTTAATGCTGTATCCGCCACTGTTGTAGACGCTCGGTGGCCCGCTTCAGCGAGTGCAGTTCTGAGCGCACCGACAATCATACTGCGTATCAAAGCCGGGTCACGAAAACGCACCTCGGTTTTCGCCGGATGAACATTCACATCAACCTCAGACGGGTCAAGATCAACAAAAAGCGCTACTGCAGGGTGTCGGTTGCGCGCCAGAAAATCCTGATATGCCCCCCGCACTGCACCGTTCAGAAGTCGGTCTTTAACAGGACGCCCATTAACAAAAAGATACTGCATTTGTGCGGTTGCACGATTAAATGTCGGCAACCCGGCAAAACCCGTAAGACGCATATCCCCCTTTTCTGTCTCCCTTTCGGCAGAAACAGGCACGGCATTACGTCCAAAATCTTGCCCCATGACGCCAGCAAGGCGGTTTAGACGAGATGTATCTGAAACATCTGGTTCAGCTGAAACTGCAAAACTCCTGCGCCCCTCCGAAGTCAGACTAAAGCCAACCTCTGGATATGCCATAGCCAGTCGGCGAACCACATCACCAACAGCTGTGGTTTCGGCCCGGTCGCTTTTTAAGAACTTCAGCCGCGCCGGGGTTGCGAAGAATAAATCCCTGACCTCTATGCGCGTGCCTTGTGAGCCCGATGTCGGCTTTAAATCACCAACTTTTCCTGCGGTTATATCTAATTGCATAGCTGAATTTATATCGGTCTCACCACCAGTCTTAAGATCCTGCAGAGGTCGGGATGTAATGGTCATTTTCGACACAGCGCCAATAGAAGGTAATGCCTCGCCGCGAAAACCGAGCGTGGACACACGAAACAGGCGATCACCACCATCACCCTCCGGTAATTTAGATGTCGCGTGACGTTCAATCGCCAGCATCATGTCATCCGGGGTCATGCCATGACCATTATCACTGACAATAATCAAAGACTTGCCACCTGCGCCCAAGGTTATGTCAATACGGGTTGCGTCCGCATCAATTGCATTTTCGACAAGTTCTTTGACAACGCTGAACGGTCGCTCAACAACCTCGCCTGCGGCAATGCGATTAATTGTTCCCTCAGGTAATTTGCGTATCTTTTTTTCAAACATTTTTGTGTTACCAGACTGATTCTTTTTTGATTTTAACAAAATCATCTCCCTTGCGTCGCCCCACAGAGGCGATTAGCATGTTGATAAATTTTTGAGGGTCGAAAACATGTCAGACACAAACAACAACAATTCATCAAATACTGCCAAAATTATCTCCGGGATTATTCTCGGACTTATTTTATTTTGCGGCCTTTATGTGGTTGGCATCTACCTAGACCTCTATGGCAAAACCCGTGACGCAGGGGTTATTCAAGCCGGCGGTCTCGCACCGGAAATCATTTCCCAGCGAGTAGACACGCAACAAGCCGCCATTGGTCAAATGGATGAAAATAACGAAGCGCAAATCTTATTCGGCGATTTACATGTTCATAGCACCTTCTCAACAGATGCATTTTTATGGTCCATGCCACTTTATGGCGGCGAAGGTGTTTATCCAATCGCAGATGCTTGCGATTATGCGCGCTACTGCTCTGGCATAGATTTTTGGGCAATCACCGACCATGCCGAAGCCACAACAAAAAAGCGATGGTCACAAACCAAGCAATCACTGCGTGATTGTAATGCCCGTGCGGGTGACCCATCTAACCCGGATATGATCAGTTATCTTGGCTTTGAGTGGTCTCAAGTCGGCGCTACACCAGAAACGCATTATGGTCATAAAAATGTAATTTTTGAAGGTCTTGAGGATAAAGAACTGGCTATGCGTCCTATTGCCTCCGGCGGTCTGGCAACAGAGGTACTTCGTAATCAGTCCTCAAATATGATGCCCCGCTCAACCGTATTTCTAGATTTTGAAAATCGTCAGGTCTATTACGACATCAGAAAATATCTCGCAGAGATTGGAGAAGCACCATCATGCGACCCGTCATTACCTTCAAACGAATTGCCGGAAGATTGCTTTGAAATTGCCGAAACACCCGCTGATTTGGTCAAGCGCCTCGGGCAACAAAATCTAGACCCTTTGATTATTCCGCATGGTTCAAGCTGGGGCTTTTATACCCCATTCCTAACCACGTGGGACAAGCAACTTAAAACCGCTATGTATCCGGATAAATTTAAGCTGATTGAAATTATGTCCGGCCATGGAAATTCCGAGGAATATAGGGATTATAAAAACGCTATTCCCGGTGAAGACGGCATGCTCGCTTGCCCTGAACCCACAGAAAATTTCACACCATTATGTCATCGAGCCGGCGAAATTTTAATGGAAAGATGCCTGGTTTCAGGTGAGACACAGGATGTTTGCGAGGACCGCGCCGAATATGCCCGCTTTGCAGCCGTCAATATGATTACTGCCGGGCATTTATCTATCGGGGCCAGCGAACCAAGCGATTGGCTTGATACAGGTCAATGCATTGACTGTTTCAGACCTTCTTTCAATCACCGCCCCGGCACCAGCATCCAATATGGGTTAGCGATTTCCAATTTTGACGACCCTGAAAATCCTACCCGGTTTAACTGGGGCTTTATATCAGCCAGTGACAATCACCGCGCCCGACCCGGCACCGGCTATAAGCCTGCCCAAAGATTGCGGACAACCGAAATGGCACGTATCGAGTCCGATTATCTGATTGATATGATGCGTCAGACCAATGAAGAATATGCCGAAGCAGTATTAGAGACACTTGAAGACCGACGTGATGACCTTAGCTTCAATATGCTGGAGGTTGAACGACAGGGCAGCTACTGGACAACAGGCGGTCTTGCCGCGGTCCACACGCCAAGTCGTGACCGCAAAACCGTTTTTAATGCCATGGAAAACCGTCAGGTATATGCCACATCAGGCCCGCGAATTTTGCTCTGGTTTGATATGAAAACCAATAATGAAACAATACGCATGGGCGGCACAACCAGCACAGATGCCAACCCGACATTCAGCGTCAAGGCAGTTGGTGATTTTGATCAACTCCCCGGATGCCCGACCCATGTTGTTGACAATCTGGGTGCGGAACGCGTGCAGAAATTATGTGGCGGCGAATGTTACAACCCGTCCGATGAGAGATTGCCAATCACCCGCATTGAGATTATTCGGATTAAGCCCCAAATATCACCCGATGAAAGTGTCGGCGATTTGATTGAAGACCCGTGGCTTGTGCATCAATGCGATACATCAAGTGAAGGCTGCCAATTCAGCTTCACTGATGAAGATTTTGTCAAAGACGGACGTGATACAACTTATTATGCCCGCGCCATTCAAAGCCCGACACAGGTCATAAACGCCGATCCGTTACGTTGTGAATATGACGAAGCCGGGCAATGTGTAAAAGTTAACCTTTGCTATGGCGATTACCGTCAAGATCCAAATGACCCCTGCGATGACCCAAGCGAAGAACGCGCATGGTCTTCGCCAATTTATGTAAATATTGAGTAATGACTGATATGGAAAAACCTTCTTCTGAAAACCTGCCCTATATGCCATTTCTGCTTGGGCTAATGGCACTTGCAGGTCTCGTCGTCGCGGTCAGCACAGTTTTTGATACCCCAAAACCTGACTATGAAGGCACCGCCGTCGCGTTTGTTAATGAAGCGCCCATACCTGAAACAGGTTACCTCAGAGCCTTGTCTATGCTTGAGCAAGATAAGCGCGGCCCAATCACAGATGCAGACAGAACACGCATCCTGGATTTATTGATTGAAGAAGAATTGCTCATTCAACGCGCTGATGAGATTAATCTTATTGGGATTGATAGCTCAGTCCGTAAATCACTAACCAACGCGATGATACAATTTATCATATCTGAAAATGGTGACACCGAGATAACAGAGGACATTCTGAACTCGCATTTTTTGAATAACCTCGATTATTTTACCCCGAGCAAACAAATATGGGTGAAACGCATTTATGTCAGAGGCGCGCGTGATGATGCTGAACAACGACTGCAAGAAATTCGTATGGCCCTCCAGCAGGGTGAAAATTTTGATACTGTCGCGGCGCGGCTTGGTGATGAAATTTTTCCTGAAATTCCGAATAGCCTATTGCCACCAGCCAAATTACAAGCCTATTTAGGCCCGGCTCTGACCCAAACCGTCATTTCTTTGAATGAAGGGGCAATTACGAATGCACTTCGTGTCGGTAGTGGGTGGCATTTTTTATATTTAGTTCAGCAGCGCAAAGGCGTTGTTCCGGAATTTGACGATATCCGAGATCAGGTCGAAAATGACTATCTCAGAAAAGTCGAAGAAAAAGCGCTCCGCGATTATCTTGATTGGCTTCGGGAGCGAGCCGATATTGATCAAACCGCTTCTCAACTTCAACCAGCCGATTTTTAGACTGGAAAGCTAATGCTCAAAAGTCTTATGAAGGCTTGTGCTCAAAAATTGTTCGGCGTTGCAATCATGGTTGCACTTACACCGGCTTTATTGGCAAGCCATGAACTTATTTTAAGTGGTGTTGGCGTAGAAAGTGTCCGCGCACATGAAAAAAGTCAGTCCTTCTCAAAATGGCGCAGTACTGAAAAAGGTATTGCCGTTATTTTCACCGTGGCCGCGCGTCAGATAACACTTTTGCCCCCTGTCAATCCCAATGCCCCATCGCTTGAGCGCACATTGAGCCAACATCTAGATAACACAATAACATTATCAAAACTTGAAGCCCACTGCATTGCCTCCGGCTTTTCACCACGTAAAGCGCGCCCCGGCTTTATCAGCATGGAAAATTACTTCATGTGTCCTGCCGAAGAAACCGAGGATAGCGATACAGTCACTATCGGCATTGAAAGCTTTGTAGATTATGCCGAAACCCATATTCATTTCGCACAATTCAAGAATGAAACCGGACAGTATCGCGGCTATCTATTTAATTATGACCGGAGACAGGATGTTCTGAGTCTTGAGGCAGACGGCAACATGGTCGCCGAGGACATAGGGCTCCTTCAAACCTTTTTCCGTTATAGCCATATAGGTATTACCCATATTTTAAGTGGCGTTGACCATTTAGTTTTTCTGCTCGGTCTTTTACTTCTTACCAACCGCTTAAGAGACGTTGTGCTGGTGGTGACCGGCTTTACCATCGGTCACAGTCTTACACTGGGACTGAGTGCCATGAAGATTGTCTCAACTCAGTCTGCCATTGTTGAGGGGCTCATCGGATTTACCATTTTGGTCGTTGCTGCCGAGGCCGTTATGGCGCGGCGAAATCTAATGTGGTTGGCAGGTGGAGTATTTGCGCTGATGCTGTTTTTCATGGGGCTCTATTCCATCACGCTTGAAGCCCCTATGCCAATTAATGGATGGGCCGGCTTAATGCTCTTTGCAGTCGCTTACGGATTTTATTCTCAGAACCTAAACATCGTGAGACAGACATTGCCTATTATGGTTGTGATTTTTGGTCTCGTACATGGATTCGGGTTTGCCGGTGTTTTGGTTGAAGCAGGTCTCCCGAATAATCGACTGCTATCAGCCCTTATCGGGTTTAATATTGGCGTCGAAATCGGTCAGCTTTTGATTGTCGCCGTTATTTGGTTCGGTTTTTTCCGGTATATGCATACACGCTTTCCGGAAAAACTGCGTGGGGCAATTACCGACTTTGCTGGTATCGCAATGTGCGGCGTCGGCATGTTCTGGTTTGCCTCAAGACTGCTGATTTAGATACTGGTAGTTTTTATTTAAGCTTTTGAGAGGCAATAATAACGCCGTCTGAGTCGGCATAAAGCCATGCGCCGGGATAGATATTAATACCATCAATACGCAGAGGCACATTTATACTGCCCACACCACGTTTAATGCTCTTTTTTGGGTGCGTGCCCAAAGCTTTAATCCCGACATTAGCCTCAGCCAGTTCAAGCGTATCTCTCACGAAACCGTTTATTACAATGCCGGCCCAACCGTTTGCTTCAGCAAGCTTGCCTAGATTGCCGCCCAGTAAAGCGCACCGGGTGGAGCCGTGGCCATCAACAATAATCACCTGCCCCTCACCCTTACTTTCCAGCAATTCCCTCAGCGCACCATTATCCTCAAATGTATCGAGTGTCACAATCGGCCCGCTGAAAGCCAAGCGCTTCCCAAAATCTCTGAACGCCAGCCCGAGGTAAGCCAGTTCGTCAGAGTAAGCATCTGACAAGTCGGCTGTACAAATTAACTCTCCGGGTGTTGGTTCAGAAGTTCCAGCCATTAAAACTGGTTCATGGTGTTATCTTCGCCAGATGCCAGTAGGGCATTATCACCAGAGAAATATTCTTTATGGTCATCCCCGATATTTGAACCGGCAAGGTCTTGGTGCTTCACGGATGCTTGACCACGACGGATTTCCTGACGCTGAATATCCCGAACATAAGCCAGCATGCCCAAATCTCCGAAGTAACCTTCAGAAAGCATATCCGTTCCAAGAGCTGTTTC
>CENJ01035163.1_pt1 | contig 43834 bp, 40 predicted proteins | sample 356161 | NCBI WGS metagenome assembly CENJ01 (sample SAMEA2619531, study PRJEB7988) | marine metagenome | biome: marine biome (ENVO:00000447); feature: surface water layer (ENVO:00002042); material: "saline water (ENVO:00002010), including plankton (ENVO:xxxxxxxx)" | depth 5 m | reverse complement strand
CTCGGCAAGCCGCTCATCGTCCGCTCGGCCTATCGCAGCCCCGAGCACAACCGCGCCGTCGGCGGCGCGACCCGGTCGAAGCATCTCGACGGAGCCGCCTTCGACATCGCCATGGCGAACCACGATCCAGTGGCCTTCGAGGCGGCGGCGCGCGAGGTCGGGTTCCTCGGCTTCGGCTTCTACCCGCGATCGGGGTTCATCCATGTCGACCTCGGTCCCGCGCGACAGTGGGGCGAGCGGTTTCCGGTCCGTGCGACCGCATTTGCAGCCGAGACGCCGCCCGCGCGCGAGGCGCTGGCCGACAGCCGCACGATGAAGGGTGGCGGGGCGGCGGGTGTCGCGACGCTCGGCGCAGCCGGGGTGGAAGTCGCCCAGCAGGTGCTGGCGGAGACGCAAAGCGCCGTCCTGCCGCTGGTGCCGTATCTCGACACCCTGCGCTGGGTGTTCATCGCCGTGGCGCTCGGCGGCATCGCGGTCACGATCTACGCCCGACTTGATGACTGGAAGCGGGGGCGTCGATGATCGCCGCCCTGTTCACCGGGATCGCCGCCGCCCCGTGGATGCGGGCGGCGCTGCGCAACGGCGCCATTGTCCTCGCCGTGCTCCTGTTCCTGCTTGCGCTTCGGCGCTCCGGGGAGCGAGCGGGACGCCTCGCCGAACGCCTTAAGGCCACGGAGAAGACCAATGATGTCCAACGACGGATGCTCGAGGCGGCGGCGCGTCGCCCTCGTTCTCGCGACGATCTCGCTGACCGGCTGCGCAACGGTCGGTTCTGAACCTGGCGTCGCGACGGTCTGCCCGCCGGTCGTCCAGTACAGCCGCGATTTGCAGGCGCGGGCGGCCGAGGAACTGGTCCAGCTGCCGCATGGCTCGGTCATTGGCGAGATGCTGAGCGACTACGAGGTTATGCGGCAGCAGGCACGAGCGTGCTCTCGCCGTTGACTGGACCGCCCTGGCTGGCGGTCCCGCAATGGGAAATTCGGTGCCAGATACCTGCAGCAGAGCGCACTTACGCCCGGTGCCGCAGAGCATTCATGACGACTTCGCACGCGGACGACTGTTGGCGGCGGCTGGGATAATAGAGGTGGAAGCCTGAGAACGGCTGGCACCAGTCGTCGAGGACCTGAACCAGAGCGCCGCTGGCCAGGTGGGCGTGGAGGCCGGACTCGGGGACGAAGGCGATTCCGAAGCCTGCCAGCGCCGCGTCCACCATCGGTCTGATGGTGTTGAATGTGACCTGACCTTCGACCTTCACGTTCAGTGGCGCGCCGTCCTTCTCGAACTCCCATGCATAGAGACCGCCGCGCGTCGCCAGACGAAGGTTGATGCAGGAGTGCGCGGTCAGATCCCGCGGGGTTTCGGGAGGCGCGTGCCGCTCGAAATAGGATGGAGACCCCACCGCGATCAGCCGGTCGTCCGGGGCGATACGGACGGCGATCATGTCCTTCTCCAGGCTCTCGCCCAGCCGGACACCTGCATCGAACCGCTCGGCCGCGATGTCGGCAAAGCTGTGCTGGATGAAGATCTCCACCTTGATGTCCGGGTAGGCCGGAAGCACCTTGGCGAGCTTCGGCCAGACGACACTTTCGGCGGCGTATTCGCTGCAGTTGATGCGCACGGTACCGGCCGGTTTGTCGCGCAGCGCGCCGAGCGCCTCCAGTTCCGCCTCGATCTCGTCGAGGCGCGGCCCGATCTTCTGCAGCATACGTTCGCCCGCTTCGGTGGGGGAGACGCTCCGCGTCGTCCGAGTCAACAATCGGACTCCGAGCCGCTCCTCGAGCTTGCGGATCGTGCGGCTCAGCGACGACTGCGACGTACCGAGCCGGGCGGCAGCCCGGGTGAAGCTCTGGTCCGTTGCGACCGCAACGAAGGCCAGCAGGTCGTTGATGTTCTCACGCATCCATTAATGCTCCAGGTGCATAGGTTCATGCCAATTACACCATCTAATCGAATGCGGCCATCTCGGCTAGGTATTGGGCATGCCCAAAGAGACACCTCTCGAGCTGCGAAGGCCTCAATCAATGGATGAAAAGTTTCAGAGATCCCGGCGCGAAGCCTTTCAGGTTCTGATTGCCGCAGCCGCTGGGCTTTCTTTTGCCAGCAGCCCCGTGACTGCCCAGACTCTCGGACGGTCGAACCAGCTCGTGGCCTACCTGACCCGGAGCGGCAACACGCGGGTGGTTGCGGAAGCTCTCAGCCGGAACGTCGGAGCCGATCTCTTCGAGATCCGAACGGCGGAGCCGTACCCGGTCGACTACGAGGCGCATGTCGACCTCGCGCAGCGCCAGCGCGACGCTGAAGCGACACCGCGCCTCGCGGAAGGCGTTTCGGACATGGCTCGATACGAGACCGTCTTTCTCGGGTTCCCGATCTGGGGCGGCGCACTTCCAGCACCCATTCGAACATTCGTGGCCACCCACGACCTCGCGGGGAAGATCCTCGTACCGTTCATCACCCACGGCGGCTACGGCACAGGAAGCGCGCCCGAGACTCTGGCCGCGATCGCCGTCGATGCGCAGATCCTCCAACCGTTCATCCAGGAGTGCGATGCCGAGCGCGACACGCTCCGCCAGATCAGCACCTGGCTGGCGGATATCGATCAAGAACTCTGAACGTCAGAAAGAGAGCCTGCCTTGTCCACATCAGTGATAACTTTGAACAACGGGGTGGAAATGCCCGCCCTCGGGCTCGGTGTCTTCCAGAGCCCGCCTGCCGAGACGACCGCCGCGGTCGAAGAGGCGATCCGCGTCGGATACCGCCACATCGACACAGCCGCATCCTACGGCAACGAGAAAGAGGTCGGCGAAGGCATCCGCCACTCCGGCATCGCCCGGGACCAGGTCTTCATCGAGACGAAGATCTGGATCAGCGACTACGGCTACGACGAGACGTTGCACGGGTTCGAGAAGAGCGCAGCCAAGCTCGGTGTCGAGCAAATCGACCTCTTGCTGCTGCACCAGCCGCTGCCGTCCGATTTCGACCGCACCATCAAGGCTTATCACGCGCTGGAGACCCTGCTTGCGGACGGTCGCGTGCGCGCGATCGGGATCAGCAACTTCATGCCCGAACACGTGGACCGCTTCCTGGCTGAGACCACGGTCGTTCCAGCCGTGAACCAGATCGAGGTGCATCCCTATTTCCAGCAGCAGGAGCTTCAGGGGCTCAATGCCCGGTACGGGATCCACACTCAGGCGTGGTCGCCGATCGGCGGGATCACCTTCTATCGCGGTGGCGACCGAAGCACGCTCGAGGACCCGACAGTCCTCGGAATCGCGGCCCTGCACGGCAAATCCGCCGCGCAGGTGATGCTGCGCTGGCACCTGCAGGAAGGCCGCTCGGTGATCCCGAAGTCGGTCAAGGCCACCCGCATCGCCGAGAACTTCGACGTCTTCGACTTCGAACTGTCGGCCGATCAGGTCGCGGCGATCCATGCCCTCGACACGGGCAAGCGCGGCGGACCGGAGCCAGAGAGCATCACCCTCGCGAACTACGGCATGCCGATCCCCGAGGCGTGAGCTGGAGCCCGCACATCTCGTGACTTCGCGATCATGAACATCACCCGGACCGCGGTTCGGGTTTCTGGATAGCCGCCGAACACCCGCCTTGAGGGGCTGAAAGGAACGACATGGAAAACGTCAGCGGAAAGATCATCGCGATTACGGGCGGCAGCTCCGGTCTCGGCGCCGAGGCTGCCCGCCACCTCGTGAACGCTGGAGCCAGAGTCGTCCTCGGCGCGCGCCGGATGGATCGTCTAGAAGCGATCGCCGATGAGCTCGGCCGGGAACACGTCGCCGTTCGCAAGCTCGATGTCACCGATCGGGAGGACGTGAAGGCATTCGTCGATTTTGTCGTCGAGACTTTCGGCAGGGTCGATGTCCTGATCAACAATGCCGGCATCATGCCGCTTTCGCCGCTGGAGATGGGGCGGGTGGACGAATGGGATCAGGCAATCGACGTCAACATCAAGGGCGTGCTCTACGGCATCCATGCCGCGCTGCCCCACTTCAAGGCGCAGAAGGGCGGCCAGTTCATCAACGTCTCCTCCGTCGCGGGGCACCGGGTCGGGAAAGGCAACGCGGTCTACGCGGCCACCAAGCATTCGGTCCGGGTCATTTCCGAGGGCCTCCGCCAGGAGGTGAAGCCCTATAACATCCGCACCACGATCATCTCGCCCGGCGCGGTCGATACCGAGCTGCCCGCGTCGGTGAAAGCACCCGGTGTCGCCGAAGGCATCGCAGACTTCTACGAGCACATGGCCATCCCGGCGTCCAGCTTCGCGCGTTGCGTCACTTTCGCCATCAGCCAGCCCGAGGAGGTGGACATCAACGAGATCCTGTTCCGCCCCACGGCGCAGGAACTCTGACCCGGCTGAAGGGCCGGCCGGTCCCAGATCGGGAAGCGACAATGACAGGAGCAAGACGATGCAGACACGGGAACTCGGCCACAGCGGCCTGACCGTCTCGGCCCTCGGGATGGGCTGCATGGGCCTCAGTTTCGGCTACGGGCCGGCCATGAATCGCGATGCAGCCATCGCACTGATCCGCGCGGCGGTGGAGCGGGGCGTGACCTTCTTCGACACCGCCGAGGCTTACGGCCAGGGAGAGAACGAGGATCTGGTGGGCGAGGCGCTCGCGCCCTGCAGGGGCGAGGTGACAATCGCCACCAAATTCGGCTTCCGCGACGGCGATCCGAAAGAGGGCATGGACAGCCGGCCCGAACGCATCCGCGCGGTTGCCGAGCGGTCGCTCAAGCTGCTTAAGGTAGACCGCCTTGGTCTGTTCTATCAGCACAGGGTGGACCCGGACGTGCCGATCGAGGACGTGGCCGGAACCGTGCGCGACCTCATCGCCGAGGGCAAGGTCGCCCACTTCGGTCTATCGGAAGCAGGAGTGGACACCATCCGCCGCGCCCACGCCGTCCAACGGGTCACTGCGCTTCAGAGCGAGTATTCGCTGTGGTGGCGCGAGCCCGAAGAGGCGATCCTGCCAACTCTTGAGGAGCTGGGCATCGGCTTTGTCCCGTTCAGCCCTCTCGGCAAGGGCTTCCTTACGGGCAAGATCGACGCCAGCACAACCTTCGGCGCGACCGACTTCCGCAACACTGTACCGCGCTTCTCGCCGGAGGCGCGGGCCGCCAATCAAGCGCTCGTCGACCGGGTGACCGCGATCGCGACCGCGAAGGGCGTCACGCCGGCGCAGATCGCCCTGGCCTGGCTCCTGGCGCAGAAGCCTTGGATCGTGCCGATCCCCGGAACCACCAAGCTTCACCGGCTGGAGGAGAACCTCGGCGGCGCCCGGGTCGACCTGACCGACGGCGACCTGCGCGAGATTGGCGAGGCGCTGGCCGCGATCCCCGTACAGGGAGAGCGGTATTCCGGCCAATTGGCGAAGGCGATCAACCGGTAGCCGCGAACGGCTGCCCACCGCTTCCTCGAAAGCGTGACGATCACACCGGTCTGCCTGGCGGACACGGCAGAAGGACTCAGCAAGCATGAAATCCCGCACCATCATCTCCGCCAGCCTTGCCCTGTGCGCAGCATTTGCATCGACCGGCGCGGCATATGCCGAACCGAACAAAGTGACGTTCCCCGAAGATCTCGGAGCCCTGGAACTCTACACGACGGTCACCCGCGGCAACATCTTCGAGAACGTCTATACGTCGCGCGAAGCTCTGGACGCGATCCAGCAGGGCGAGGACCTGCCCAACGGCACACAGGTCGTTCTTGAGATATTCCGCGACGAGGAACTCTGGCGCCTCTTCGTCATGGAGAAGGGCGAGGGCTGGGGCGAGGAATACGATGAAGCCAGCCGCACCGGTGACTGGCAGTTCCAGTGGTACTGGCCGGATGGCACGATCAACATGGAGGAAAACACGGCGCGGTGCAGGTCCTGTCACATGTCCCGCGAAGACCGGAGCTACATGTTCACCTACAACGATGCGCGCCGGGCCGAATGACCCGGTTGCGATGGACCCGACCCGCACCTCGGCTGCTTCTCGATAGCGCGATCCTCGTTCTGCTGCTGGTGGCGTTCGCCTACTGGTGGCAGGGAAATCTCGCCCATGAGATCGTCGGCACGATATTCTTCGTGCTGTTGATCCGCCATCTCGTCAACAACGGACGATGGTGGTCCGCTGCCCGTCGCGGCCCCTACGACCTCCGCCGCGCGATGAGCCTGATCCTGACGCTGCTGCTTGCCGCTTCGATGGCGGTGCTGCTGCTCACCAGTCTTGCGATTTCGCAATCCCTCTTCGCGTTCCTGCCGCAACCCGGCCTCTTCACGATGCGCGAGATGCACTGGTTCTCGGCCTACTGGATCATGGCGATCGTCGGGCTGCATCTCGGACTGAACTGGGGCCGGGTCACGAGCCTGTTGCGTAGTATTGGCTGGATGAATGGCCGGACACGGGTCTGGGCCGTTCTTGGGGGGCTTTGCGCTCTGGCCCTTGCCGTGCAGGGCTATTTCAGCGCGTCGGTTCTCGGGCTTTGGTCCCGGCTGTCGTTTCAGTACAGCCTGGCGATGTGGGATTTCAATGAAGCCGTTCTGCCCTTCTTCGGCCACTGGCTGGCCGTCATCGGCTTGTTCGCCGTGCTTGGCCACCATGTTCTGCGCCTGGCCGCGCTCGCCCAGCCGGCGCGATGAGGGCGACTACGGTCAGTCTCTGCTCCCAAGCGTGATTAATGCTTTTGGCGCATAGGTTCATGCCAATTCCGCCGTCTAATCGCGATGATCCGTTTCGGCTACATTAGCAGTGTCAGAGGAGAGCCCGGATTCACGCAAGGCGCGTAGTCGAGGGGCCCCGCACCACCACGAAGGGAAGCTCGACATGACGAACGAGAACGGAATGGATATCGGGCGCCGCAGCTTGCTGGCGGCGGCGGGAAGCCTTGCTGCAGCGCCTCTGCTGGTCGGCGGCATGACTTCCCCGGCCTCGGCTCAGGCAACGACGTCGGGCGCAGGCGCCGCCGCACAGGCGCGCGGCACCCGTATGCTGGGGACGCTGGAAGTTTCCAGCATCGGCATGGGCGTCCAGAATATGCACCGCACTTACACGACCCTGGTGCCTTACCGGCCCGAGATGCTGAACATTCTCCGGACGGCCTACGACAATGGCATCACCTTCTTCGACTGCGCCGAGGCCTATGGACCGCACGAGAATGAACGCATTCTCGGCGAGGCCATCGAGTCCTTCCGCGACGAGGTGGTGATCACGTCGAAGTTCGGCTGGAACATCGACCTTGAGACCGGCGAGCGCCTGCCCGGATTGAACAGCCGGCCGGAGCACGTCAAGCTGGCCGTCGAAGGCATGCTGGGGCGGCTGCGCACTGATCGCATCGACCTTCTATACCAGCACCGCGTCGATCCGGAGGTTCCGATCGAGGACGTCGCGGGCGCGATCCAGGACCTGATGGACGAAGGCAAGGTGCTGCACTGGGGCCTCTCGGAGATGGGGCTGGACACGTTGCGCCGTGCTCACGCAGCGCTGCCGGTCACTGCCGTCCAGAACGAATACTCGATGCTGTGGCGCGGGCCGGAGGCAGAGGTCATCCCGACCTGCGAAGAGCTCGGCATCGGCTTCGTGCCGTGGAGCCCGCTCGGTGTGGGCTTCCTGACAGGCGCCATCGACGTCGCAACAGCGTTCGCCCCGGGCGACATCCGTGGCATTGAGTCTCGCTTCGCCGAGGAGAACCGGGTCCACAACCTGGCGCTCGTCGACCTGACGAAGACCTGGGCCGAGCGGAAGCAGGCGACGCCAGCGCAGATCGCACTTGCCTGGCTGATGGCGCAGAAGCCGTGGATCGTGCCGATCCCCGGCACCACGCAGATGGCGCACATGCTCGACAACGCCGGCGCGACCGAGGTCAGCTTCACGGAGTCTGAGCTTGCCGAGCTGAACGAGGCCGTTTCGGCCATCGAAGTCCAAGGGCAGCGCCTGCCGGACGCTGTTCTCGCCTTCTCGGACGTCGAGGCGCCTCCGCAGAACTGAGCGGGCGGAAGTCCGTCCCTCCAACGAGTTCCGCTGGGTAGCGTAGCTGTGCCCACGATCACTTGCGGCGCCTGCTCCCCATCCCGTGTCACGTTCGGCTCGGGGTGGGCCCTCCCGCGGCATAACTCGAGGCGCGGGAACCTGAAGACGAGGTTCATTCCGATGTCGGAGAAATCCAATGTTCGCGCTCTTTTGCGCAGCGGTCTTGCGATGGTCGCCCTGACGCTCATGGCGCCTGCAACCGTCGCGCAGGGCAACGGAGGGGCAACTGCCACCCCGTGGGCCTCCGAGGTGGCCGTCGAGGCTCCGCGCCTCACTGCCGACGGCACTCTGGGCAATCTGCTCGACCACCCGTCCCTGGCGGGCTTTGCCGAGCACACCCTTCCGTGGCACGGGCGCGACTACGACCGCAGCCTGCCGCTTGACCGTGTCGGATCCCTGCTTCCCTATCACAGCGCGGTGGACACCGCGACGGTCCTGGCGGGTCTCAACCTGCTGATCGAGAACGCCGACCGCGGCGCCCCGGTCTTTCACGAAATCTACTCCAATGAAGAAAGAAGCGCGAACCGGGATCTCCGGGAGACCGGGCTGTTCTTCTTTCCCGGGCAGGAGGGAGAGCCTTTCGCGGTGATCGCGGCGGGCGGCGGCTTCTCCTATGTCGGCTCGGTCCACGAAGGTTTCCCATACGCCGCCGAGATCAGCGCGCTCGGCTACAACGCCTTCGTGGTCGTCTACCGCACTGGCCAAGGGAGCCGAGCGGCCACTGAGGACATGGCACGGGCCATCGACTACATCCTGACCCATGCCCAGGAACTCGGCGTCGCACGCGATGGCTATTCCGTCTGGGGCAGTTCGGCCGGCGCGCGCATGGCTGCGTATATCGGCTCGCACGGCGTCTCGGCGTTCGGGGGTGGCGAGCATCCGCCTCCGGCGGCCGTCGTCATGGCCTATACCGGTCATTCCGACATCTCGGACGAGGAACCGCCCACCTTCGTCGTGGTCGGTGGGCGCGATCGCATCGCACCGTCGCAAGTGATGGAGCGTCGCATCGCTGACCTGCGCGCAGCTGGGACCGAAGTCGAGTTTCATCTCTACGAAAATCTCGGACACGGGTTCGGCTCCGGGACTGGGACCGAAGCCGAAGGCTGGATCGGCGACGCAGTGGCATTCTGGGAGCGGCATCTCGCCCGGGATGAGTGACGTGCGCCGCATGATGCGGAGCGGGTGTTGTTCCGGCAGAAATCCACTTCACTCGTGGAGAATCATATAAATCAATAGGTTAGGAGGTGGAGAAGGTTGGATATCAGGCCCATCCCCTCCGCCATTCACCGCCGATTGCCACCGAAAATAGCCTATGTGCCGCCGATCACCGCATGCTGCCTTGGGTGGTGGAGTTGGTTTGTCGTACATGTCCATGGCAGACAACGCGGGTTGCGGCACTATCGTTTGGCGCTTGCCGCCCCATGACTGAGAGTGAAGAAGCGCGGCTCACGTGCACTCCGAAGATAATGTCCTGCCGAATGACGGCTGCATTTTCAGCCTTTGCTGAAGGCGGCCGCCAGCATATCGGCGACCGCTCGCACAGCGGGGGCGTGTTTCAGATCGGCGTGGATCACCATCCACACGGGGCGCGCTTGAGGTCGCTTGCCGGTCACACGAACCAGTTCCTTGCAAGGTTGCGCCATCACACAAGGCAACAGCGCGACGCCAAGACCCGCCCGGGCGGCGGCGAACTGGCTATGAAAATCCCCGGTCAGCAGGTCGAGCGGGCGACCATCGGCAAACTCTTCCAGCCAGCGTTGCTGCGGGACATGCGCCAGCGTTTCGTCAAAGGCGATGAAGCGCCATTGCTGTGGGGGCAGTCTGGCGATGTCTGGCGTCCCATAAAGCGCGAATTCGACCGAACCGATCCGCCGGACAATGTTCTGCTTCCCCTGCGGCTCTACCATCCGCACCGCCAGATCGGCTTGGCCGCTGTCGAGCGAGGCGATGTGCGAGTTGGCAGAAAGCACGATCTGCAAATCTGGATGATCGGCGCGCAGATCGCGCATGGCCGGGATGATGACCTCGCTAACCAGCACGGGCGGCGCGGTCAGCCGCACGCGTCCGGTCAACGTGCCCTGCGCGGCATGAGCCAGGCGTTCGATCCGCTGCGCGCCTTGCTCCATATCGCGGGCTATTGCGGCGATCTCCTTGCCCTTCTCGGTCAGGGGCGTGGACCGCGCCTATGAACTGGGTGTGCGGATGTTCGACACCGCCGATATGTATGGCAACGGCCATAACGAGGAACTGCTGGCGCGTTTCCTGAAACAGGGCCATCCCGACGCTTTCATCGCCACCAAGTTCGGCATTCGCAAGGCTCCGGGCGACTATGCCCGCAGCATCGACAATAGCCCGGCTTATATCCGGCAGGCCTGCGAGGCCTCGCTGCGGTGTCTGGGTGTCGAACAGATCGGTCTCTATTATGTCCACCGGGCCGAAGCGGGACGCTCCATCGAAGAAACGGTGCAGGTGCTGGCCGATCTCATGCAGGCGGGCAAGATTGCGCGGATCGGACTGAGCGAAGTGTCCGCCGATACCCTGCGCCGCGCCCATGCGGTGCATTCTGTTGCTGCCGTGCAGAGCGAATACTCGCTGACCACCCGCGATATGGAGGCAGAGGTGCTGCCTGCCTGCCGCGAGCTGGGCGTCGCCTTTGTCGCCTATAGCCCCTTGGGGCGCGGGCTGCTGTCCGGTTCTCTGGATCGCGACAGCCTTGCCGAAAACGATTTCCGCCGCAACGCCCCGCGCTTTGGCGATGAGGCGCTGGAGGCCAATAATGCGCGGCTCGACACCCTGCGTGCCATCGCCGACATGCGCGAGGCGACACCGTCGCAGGTCGCGCTCGCCTGGGTGCTTGCCAAGGGAGCGTTTGCGATTCCCGGCACCAAGCGTCTGACCTATCTGGAACAGAACATCGCCGCCGCCAGCCTCCGCCTATCCGCCGATGACATCGCCAGGCTCGACCGCGCCTATGCGCCGAGCAGTTTCACCGGCGAGCGCTATACCGCCGAGGGTATGAAAGGGGTGAATGTATGAACGCTCAGACTGGACAGATTGGCGACCATGCAATGCAGCGGATGACTGGCCGGGCACAGGAAACGATCCTCGCTTCGGTCGGTGCGCACTCCCCGGTATTGGCGGACAGTCTGGTGCACCATGCCTTCGGCAAGATCATTGGCCAGACCACGCTCGGCTATGGCGAGCGCGAACTCGAAACCATCGCCATGCTCGGGGCCATGGGGGGATGCGAAAGCCAGTTGCGCACCCATCTGGGCTTTGCGCTGGATTGTGGGCTTGCGCCCGAGGAAATCATTGCCAGCGTCGAACAGGTCTCTGTCTATGCAGGCTACCCCCGCGCGCTGACCATGCTGCGGATTGCGCGCGAAGTCATGCAGGACAAGGGCGCGGAACTGCTTGTCGCAAAAGCAATTTCGCTGCGGGATCATGACACGTGCCTGTTCGACAGCGGCGGCGGCAAACCGGCAATGATCCTGCTCCACGCCCTAGGGCTGGATTGGCGGATGTGGTCGCGTGTTATCCCTCAACTCACCCCGCATTTCCGCGTCATCGCCTATGATCTGCGCGGGTTCGGCGGAGCGGCGTTTGCACCGCAGGTCCGCGATCTGGCCCATTATGCGCAGGATGTGGCAGAGCTGATGGATCGCCTGACATTGCCGTCGGCCCGTATCGTCGGGCTGTCGCTTGGCGGGTCGATGGCCGTGGAACTTGCGTTGCAACAGCCCGAGCGCGTGCAAGACCTGACCGTGATTGCCGCCACCGCATGGTCATTCCCGGCCTTCGAAGAGCGCGCCCGTGCGGCTGAGGCTGAGGGTATGGAAGCGCAGGTCATCCCCAGCCTGACCCGCTGGTTTCGCACCGGCGATCTGGCTGAAAATGACTGGTCGGTGCGCTACGCCCGAAATTGTGTCCGGCGGGCAAATTTCACCGACTGGAGTGCAGCCTGGCGGGTGCTGGCCGGAATATCACTGGACGGCAGGCTGGATGAGATAAAGGCCTCGATGCGCATCATCGCCGGCGAATGCGACCAATCCACGCCGCCTGCACTGATGAACCGCCTTGCCAATGGCGAGCAGAGAACCTTCGAGGTCATCGGCGATGCGCCGCATATGGTTGCTCTGACGCATCCCGAAGACCTTGGTGCAGCAATCTTGAAGCCAACGTCATAGCCTGACCTTGACGATCTCGAAAGTGTTGCTCCTATCCTGCGACTGGCGGGTTAAGCCGTGCGAAGCCCTCCTGACGCCGGTAAGGAAAATGCGGATAAGGCGCGGTGACGGCACTCGCCTTATCCAGTTTGGCGATCTGTTCGGGTGTCAGGGTCCACCCGACCGCGCCGAGGTTCTGGCGAAGCTGTTCCTCATTCCGCGCACCGATGATGACCGAGGAAACGGTCGGGCGTTGCAGCAGCCAGTTCAGCGCGATCTGGGGAACGGTTTTACCGGTTTCTTCTGCCACCGCGTCCAGCGCATCGACAACACGGTAGAGATGTTCGTCCTCAACCGGAGGTCCGAAGCTGGCGGTCTCATGCAGGCGGCTGCCTTCGGGCAATGGCGCACCGCGCCGGATTTTTCCGGTCAGCCGCCCCCAACCAAGCGGCGACCAGACCATGGCACCGAGACCTTGATCCTGCCCGAGTGGCATCAAATCCCATTCGTAATCGCGCCCGACCAGCGAGTAATAGACCTGATTGGCGACATAGCGCGGCCAGCCATAGCGGTCAGCGACGGCCAGCGATTTCATGATCTGCCAGCCCGAGAAATTGGATACGCCGACATAGCGCACTTTCCCGGCGCGGACGAGCGTATCAAGTGTCGAAAGAACTTCCTCGACAGGTGTGCTGGCATCAAAGGCATGAAGTTGCAGCAGGTCAATGTAATCGGTCTGCAAGCGGCGCAACGCATCGTCAACGGCCCGGATCAACCGGAAGCGCGATGACCCTGCATCGTTCGGCCCGTCACCCATCGGCAGGCTGGTCTTGGTTGAGAGCAGCACCGCGTTGCGCCGCCCCTTCACGGCCTCCCCCAAGACCTTTTCGGACGCGCCATCCGAATAGACATCGGCGGTATCGAACAGGTTGACACCCGCTTCCAGGCAAATGTCCACGAGACGGCGTGCCTCGATGGCGTCAGATGTGCCCCAGTTGCTGAACAGGGGGCCGGTGCCGCCGAAAGTGCCTGCGCCGAAGCTGAGAACCGGCACTTTGAGGCCGGATTTTCCAAGGGGGCGATATTCCATGAGAGAGTCCTTTCGTTTTCAGTTGTTTGGTCAGCGACCAAGCAGAGCATCAAGGTCGATAGCCTCTGCCATCGCGCGATTGCCCTCATCGCCGGGATGGAGATGATCCCCAGAATCGAATGCGGGAATGAGGCGTGTGGGATGTTCGGGGTCACGGAGAACGGCGTCGAAATCCACTATGGCATCGAAGGCACCGCTTTCCCTGATCCAGCGATTGACCTCCTGACGCAGCGCGTCCTTGTCTTGATGGTAGTAATTTTCGAGCGGCGTTCCGCTAAGCGCGCCCTTGAATGGCGGCAATGTCGCCCCGATCAGGCGGATATTGTTGGCGCGGGCCAACTCAATGACCTGCCGATAACCGGCGATCATCTGATCGAGGGTCGGGCGCATCTGATCAGGCGCGAAATCTGTGCCGGGCCAGGAAATGTCGTTGATGCCGATCAGAAGGATCCCCGCCTTCACACCTGGCTGCGAGAACACATCGCGCTGTAATCGCGCAGCGACGTTCACGCCCATTTTATCCTGAAGCAGCCTGCCGCCCGAGATGCCGGCGTTCAGTACGGCCATCCGGTGCGGCGCAAGTTTTTCGGCTAGAAAGTCAGACCAGCGCGTATCCGCATCCAGAGTAGTGCCATTCCCATCGGTGATCGAATCCCCGATGACGATGACAGCCCCCTCATTCGGCGTATCGACACGCACGTCTGTCAGAAGAATGCGCGCATCGGTCGTAGACGTTGCAGGGAAATCTTCGGCACTGGTGAGATTTCCTTCTCCGAGCCATGCCGTCTGGCGTCCATCCCAATGAAATGTCGTCAACGGGGTTTCGTCGGGCAGATAGATCGAAACAGCGAGATCGGACTGCGCTTCAACCGTCATTTCCACCGGATCACTGATAGCCGGAGCACCGGGCGGGATGACAATCCCATCTCGGCCGCCAAAAGTTATCTGCTGGATGGTGCCGGGGACCGCCGCGCCGTTATCGCCGGCCAACCCGACACTCGCGCCGCCAATCCGCAGAGGCTTATCGCCATATGTATTGGAGAAAACCAAACGCACGCGCGAACCGCCAAGGCTGATCTGCGCGACTTGCCGGAAGGTTTGATCGTTTGCGGATGCAGGAATTTTGGTCGGGAACGGTAAGTCCGAACCCCATATCGGCTGTGGACTCGCCATCCATGTCCCGACCCAGTTATGGCCCTGATCCTGGGCCATAGACGGCCCGGAAATAGCCAATGCGAAGGTAAAGGTTGCAATGCGAAGGGCGTTTGTAAGGAGTGTTTGACTGTTTTTCGCGGCTGAATACTTAGTTGGCATTGTCGTTCGATCCTGTCATTTGAGCTGTCTGGTTGGGTTGAAGGGTGAGCTCTGCTGCACTTGCCGCCCTGACGGCCAGCGACGCAGTTGCTATGGCAAGCAGCGGGAAGACCGCGGCTGCCAGGGGCAGGAGAGCGATGCCCGAACCGTGGTCGATGACCATGCCGCCCGCCCATGCGCCAATGGCATTGCCGAGATTGAAGGCTCCGATGTTGAAGCTTGAGGCGAGGCTCTGAGCTGCACCATCGGCTTTCGACAGCACCCACATCTGCAAAGGCGCGACGGTGGCGAAGCCGGTTGCTCCCAGCAGACCAGTGAAGACAACGGCCAATCTCCGGCTGTCCATTGCCCAGGCCATTGTCGCCAGGGCGATGGCAAGTGCGGCGAGCGTGCCGACGATGGCATGGAAGAGGTTACGATCCGCCAGCCGACCACCCAACAGATTGCCAACGACCAGGCCGCCGCCGAACACCAAGAGGACCGCCGAGACCGCGCTTTCATCAAAACCGCTGATTTCCGTCAGCAGCGGTGCGATGTAGGTGAAGACCGCGAAAACGCCCGCATAGCCAAGCGCTGTGGTCAGCAGGCCCAACAGCACCGGACGGCGGGCAATTGCGCGTAGATCTGCGCGCCAGTCCGTTGATCCCGGTTCGCTTCGATCCTGCGGCAACAGCGTGACAAGAACGACCAACGCAATCAGTCCAACCACAGACACCGCCCAGAATGCCGCGCGCCAGCCATACTGCTGGCCGAGCCATGTCCCGAATGGCACGCCAAGCACGGTTGCGACCGTCAGGCCGGTGAACATGATGGCGATAGCCGACGCGCGCTTGTCTTCCGCAACAAGGCTGGTCGCCACCACGGCCCCGACGCCGAAGAAGGTGCCATGCGTCAGCGCAGTCAGCACGCGCGCCGCCATCAACCAGCCATAGCTCGGCGCGAGCGCGCAAGCTGCATTGCCGATGATGAAAAGGACCATCAGACCGGCCAGCACTTGTTTGCGCGGCCAGCGGGCAGTGCGTGCAGTCAGAACAGGCGCGCCAATCGTGACACCGAGCGCATAGCCGGAAATCAGTAAACCAGCCGCCGCGATGGTGACATTCAGTTCGCGGCTGACCTCCAGAAGCAGGCCCATGATGACAAATTCCGTGACGCCGATCCCGAAGGCCCCGACCGTCAAAGCATAGAGCGCCAGCGGCATCGTAAATCCCGATCTTCAATCAGTCTGTTTCCTGAGAGATAGACGAGCTGTATTCGATGAAATAGACTGCCTATTGGAATATCACTTATGAGATGAAATCATCATGGCGCGTATTGAAACCAACCGATCCGGCGAGATGGAAGTGTTTGTCCGTGTGGTCGAACAGGGTGGCTTCTCGCCCGCCGCACGTATCGCGGGCATGACGCCCTCTGCCGTCAGCAAACTGATCGCACGGTTGGAGGCGCGGCTTGCTACGAGGTTGCTCAATCGTTCGACGCGCCAACTCCAACTCACACCCGAGGGCTGCGCCTTCTATGAACGCGCGACGCGCATCCTCGCCGATATGGAAGATGCCGAGCGGACGGCCGGCATTGGTGAGCAGGCGGTGGGTCGCGTGCGCATCAACACCAGTGCCTCCTATTTTAATCACGTACTTGCGCCCGCGCTGCCCGTGTTTCTGGCGCTGCATCCAGCCATCACGCTCGACATCGTTCAAACCGATGCCGTGGTTGATCTTCTCGCCGAGCGCATGGATGTCGCCGTCCGGGCTGGGCCAATGAAAAGCTCAAGCCTTGTTGCCCGGAAGCTGGGCGAGACGGCGGTGACCATCGTCGCATCACCTGCGTACCTGAAACGCTGTGGCGAACCGCGCAGCATTGCCGATCTCGAACAGCACAATCGACTTGGCCTTGGGTATGCACGCGCGGTTGACGGCTGGGGGCTGCGGGAAAATGGGGAGGACAGACTCGTACCTGCCACCGGCCGGGTACAGGCGAGCGATGGAGAAGGCTTGCGCCACCTCGCCCTTTCGGGCGTTGGCCTTGCCCGGCTTGCAGACTTCACGGTGCGCGCAGATATCGCCGCCGGAAGGCTCATACCGGTCCTCAGTAATCTCGACACCGGAGAGAAAGAGGAATTTCACGCCGTCCATATCGGCCAGGGTGGTCCGCTGCCCTCGCGCGTTCGGGCTGTGCTGGATTTTTTAGGGGAACACGGAAAGGTGTCATGACGCATAATTCAGAGGGCTATGGCGTAGCTGTAATTCTCGGTTTCGTCGGCTCCGGCCCGCCACGAAGTTCCAGTAAACAGCCGCAAGCCGGATTTGGACTGCTGAATTGTGCGTCAGCTCCTTATTCTTCGGACTGACTTTATATACTGTTCGATCTGCAGGGGGTTAACGTTCCGATTGCCCGGATGCGTGTCGCACGACGCACCTTCGCAAACACATTGCACACTCAGCATTCACCATTAACCAATTTACGCACGAAATTTAATCAAATCCCACAGAAGTCCCACGATCGACTAAAGAGGGATTGAAAAACCTCCGTTCACTGAAGTACGTTGTAGGCATGACGAAGTAGTCATAGGTTTCAATCGTCCGCCGAAGGGCTTTTGAGCGACTTATTACCTGTTTGCGCAAGATGCGCCGGTTTTCAGTCCACAAAAGTTTATCGCAAAACTGAAATAGTTCGGTTTTGCCCAGCTCGGCGAAAGACTATGACACACACCTTCCTGAATAACGAAGTATCCAAACGCGGCGTCGTATCTGGCATTGTTGCCGTTTGCGCGCTGGCTCTGTCCGGTTGTGGCGGCTCAGGCCCTGAACCAACATCTGAAACGTCCGCATCTTCAGCTGTAGAGCGTCCAATCATCATCCCGGTGGAAGGCCTTGAAGTTACCGAGCTCACATTCGGCTTTATTAAACTCACAGACATGGCGCCGCTCGCTATCGCCTATGAGAATGGCTATTTTTAAGACGAAGGCCTTTTCGTCACGCTGGAAGCCCAGGCGAACTGGCGTGTACTGCTTGATGGCGTTATTGACGGCCAGTTGCAGGGCGCACACATGCTTGCTGGACAGCCGCTGGCCGCAACCATTGGATACGGCACATCCGCGCACATCATCACACCTTTCTCAATGGACCTGAACGGCAACGCAATCACCGTTTCCAACGAAGTCTGGGAAGCAATGCGTCCAAACATTCCAAGCATGGAAGACGGCCGCCCGGTTCACCCGATCAGTGCGGAAGCTCTGGCTCCAGTTGTAGAAGAATATCAGGCTGAAGGCCGTCCATTCAATATGGGTATGGTTTTCCCGGTTTCGACTCACAATTATGAGCTTCGTTACTGGCTGGCGGCCGGCGGTATTCACCCGGGCTACTATTCCCCGGATGATGTGACGGGTCAGATCATGGCTGATGCTCTTCTGTCGGTCACGCCTCCACCACAAATGCCGGCAACGCTCGAAGCGGGTACAATCTATGGCTACTGTGTTGGCGAACCATGGAACCAGCAGGCCGTGGCAATGGGCATCGGCGTGCCAGTTATCACCGACTACGAAATCTGGAAGAACAACCCGGAAAAAGTTTTCGGTATCACGGCAGAGTTTGCTGAAGAAAATCCGGTCACCATTCGTGCTATCACACGCGCCCTAGTCCGCGCAGCAATGTGGCTGGATGAGAACGATAATGCGAACCGTGAAGAAGCGGTAAAGATTCTGTTTCGCCCAGCTTATGTCGGTGCAGACTACGACGTCATCGCCGCATCAATGACCGGCACGTTTGAATACGAACAAGGTGATGTGCGCGATGTGCCGGATTTCAACGTATTCTTCCGCTACAATGCGACCTATCCGTACCAATCTGATGCTGTCTGGTATCTCACACAAATGCGCCGTTGGGGTCAGATCGCTGAATCTCAGACTGACGACTGGTATTTCGAAGTCGCGGAAAGCGTTTACCGTTCAGACATCTATTCTGCGCCTTCTGGTCGGAAGCGATGGAGAAGCTGCCTTGCAGAGGCCGACAGAAGGTGCGCATCCACGCCAACAGCCGCAAATTTAGCGCCAAGCGCGATGAATTTGTCTGCCGTTGCAGGGTTCGTTGCAAGCATTCCCGGCGCTTTGCCCGCGGCCAGAATTTTAGCGAATGCATCGGCCATCGCTGCTTCGACCTCCGGGTGATCAGACTGGCCCAGATACCCCATAGAGGCGGATAAATCTGCAGCCCCAATAAATACACCATCTACGCCTTCAGTACGGGCAATCGCCTCGACATTCTCAAGGCCTTTGACCGTTTCAACCTGAAGAATGAGGCAAACCTCCTCATCGGCATGTTCCAGATAGTCATGCGTCTGCCCCCAACGGGCTGCTCGCGCAATGGCCGCGCCAACGCCGCGCACACCATTTGGGGGATACCGCGTTGCCGCAACCAGTTCTGCGGCCTGCTCTGCCGTTTCGACCATCGGAATAAGAAGCGTCTGGGCGCCAATATCCAGCATCTGCTTGATAGAAACAGTATCACCCAGAGCCGGTCGAAGGACCGGATGGGTATCATAAGGCGCAATAGACTGTAACTGATGCAGCATGGTGCGCAGATCGAGCGGAGAATGCTCTCCATCCAGAACCATGAAATCGAAGCCTGCGCCCGCGCAAATCTCTGCGCTGTAACTGTCAGCCAGCGCCAGCCAGAGGCCGAGACATGTACCATCTGCCCGCAGCTTACGTTTGAACGCATTCTCATAGGATTTCATGGCTGTTTCGCCTTCCGTGATGCCCGACACTGGTAAGAGCCCCCTCTTCCGCGTCCTTATTCAGTCCTGTTTAGAAAAAACGCCAAACAATACAAGCAACACAGTCCACCGAAACAGGATAGCAGCTATTCGCACCCTTTCTGCGGGCAATATTTTTCGCGATTCTCACGGTCTCAGAGCTGATAAACGCGGTCAGCGCCACCCTGAACATTGTGCAATTGCACAATCTTTCATCAAAAAAGGAACTTTCTTCCGGTTTAACCGTAATTAAAGTGCCCATCAGTGGGGTTGGGCGTCGCTTTAAGTTACATTCAAGTCATCATGAGTGAAAGTTCAGGCTTTTTTGCCAGACTAAACGTAATTGCGAAGAAAAAACGGCAAACGCCGACAGAATATGCTTTAGGTATTTCTGCGCTTTTGACCGGAGTATTCTTTTTTACTGGCGCCAACGCCGTCCTGACAACGCTTGTTGTTGTTCGCGCGAATGAACTTGGATTCTCTGCCGGTGTAATCGGCCTTCTCACGTCCAGCTATTTTGCAGGTTTTATCGGTGGCTGTTTCTTCGGCGGCGATGTCGTTGCACGGGTTGGCCATATACGTGCCTTTGCTGGCTTGGCGGGAATCGCAACCATTTCCGCCCTGCTTTATCCTATTCTGCCGTTTGCCATTATCTGGCTCGGTCTGCGTGTGCTGAGTGGTTTCTCGCACGCCATTTTACAGATGACGATTGAAAGCTGGCTCACTACCTCCAGCACGCCAAAAACACGCTCTGGCTTTATCTCAATCTATCGGATTGTGGACCTGCTCTCGGTCACGTTGGCTCAGTTTGCACTGGTGATAAAGGACGCAGGGCCTTTCCTCCTGTTTTCGCTCATCGCCATTTCGATCTGCCTGTCTCTTTCGCCTGTCGTCTTCTCCAAGACCACCGGACCCACCCAAATTGCAAAGTCCAAACCCAAGGTTCGACGCCTTATGGAGATCGCCCCTATGTCAGGCGCTGCGGCCCTAGGTGTAGGTTTTGTGAGCGCAGGCTTCTGGGGCCTCTCTCCTGTGTACCTGACTAATAACGGCTTTCCGGTGAATGTGGTCGCGCTATTCATCAGTGCCGTCATTGTTGGCGGCGCAATCTTCCAATGGCCGGTCGGCAAGCTCTCTGACCGCCTGGACCGTCGCCTGGTGATTATGGGTGCAGCAGGCGGCACTCTGTTGATCTGTCTGCTTCTACCTTTCGCGGCCGGGTCCGTGACAGCAACGCTTGCGCTAGGCGCACTTTTCGGTGGAGCGCTCATGCCGATCTACGCTCTATCAATCTCGCACGCCAGTGATGCCGCCAACCCGGAAGAATTCGTGTCCATCGCAGGGGCAGTTCTTCTTTGCTTTGGCGTCGGCGCAGTACTCGGCCCGACCTTCTTCTCATTTGTCATGCAGCTATTCGGGAATGCCTCCCTCTTCGTCGCAATGGCCACCATTCTGGCCGTCCTTATCGGATTTGGCTTCTGGCGCCGTACAGAGCGCGAAGCTCGCGACGATGCAGACAAAGACGACTTCGTCATTGTGACGCGCTCAGCCACCCCCGAGGTTTTCGAACTCGACCCTCGTTCCACTGAAATCTCAGGAGACACTCCACCGACAGACAAAGACTACGCCAATTCCCCAGCCTGAAAGGAAACAACGTTTTGACGAGATCCGTTCTCAACCCGCACGCAAAAACTGAAACCAACGAACAACCATCACCCGGCATCAAGAAACGGGACCAATACAAAATTGCAGTTCTCGGCGCAGGCGCCTGGGGCACTGCACTGGCCATCGCCTTCGCACGATCCGGTGCACATATTCAGCTGTGGGGACGAAACGAAACTCAGATCAGGCGTATGACGAAGTCTCGTCGGAATGAGCGCTATCTGCCGAATGGCACACTGGATGCCAATATCCACCCAACGCACATTCTGTCAGACGCGGTTAAAAATGCGGACGCGGTATTTATCGTCGTACCGTCCAGCGCGTTTGGCTACATTACAGAGCGCATCTCTGAGCACGTCTCAGACGGCACGCCCGTCATTTCCTGCACCAAAGGATTAGATCCCGCGCATAACACCCTGCTTACAGAGAATATTATCCGAAATATTCCGCAGGCCGCGCCGCTCTATCTTTCAGGCCCGAGCTTTGCGAGCGAAGTGGCAGATGAGCATCCGACTTCAGTTCTGCTCGCCGGTGACTTCCAGATCGCTTGCGAACTGGCAGCGAAGATTGGCTCTGACACCTTCCATATTCAGCCAGATGCAGACATGGTCGGCGCACAGGTTGGCGGCCTTTTGAAGAATGTGGTCGCCATTGCATGCGGCATGTCTGATGGCCTTGGCTTTGGCTCGAACACACGCGCAGCGATCATGGCACGTGGTCTGGAAGAGGCAGCAAACCTTGCTGACGCACTGGGCGGCGAAGCAAAGACATTACTCGGCGTCGCAGGCGCTGGCGACCTCGCCCTCACCTGCACAGACCCTCAATCGCGCAACTACTCTTTCGGACAGTCACTCGCCGACCCGACCAAAGACCTGAAGGCAAAAACCTTCGAAGGTGCGGCCAGCGTTCAAAATGCCTGCCGTCTGATGCGTGAACATGGTCTTGAAGCCAATATCAGCTTCGCAGTTCTGGATGTGCTAGCCGGTGAGATCACACCAAAAGAGTTTGTACCGACACTCTTCTCCATTCCTGCAACAACGCCTGAACAAGCGCAGATTGCGTCATAGAGGTCAGATATGGAAAACCTGAAAGACAAATCCATCATTCTGGCGACTGATTTGGACGGAACGTTTCTCGGCGGCGATGATGCATCCCGCGCTGAACTATATGGCTTTATCGAAGAAAACCGCGACTGGTTGGGGCTCGTCTTTGTGACGGGCCGGGATATCGACTTCATCGAAACCATTACGGAAAAAGATGTTCCACGCCCGGATGGCGTGATCGGGGATGTCGGCACCACCGTCATGCATGGCAAACCGTTCAAGCCCGTTGAAAAGGTGGAAAGCTGGATCGACGAGCAATGGCCGGGGCGCGACCATGCCGCCAAAACCCTCGGCGAAGCCCCTCACCTTCGTTTGCAGGACGTATTCGGCGGGCGACGCCTTTCATTCTTCTATGATGATGAACCAAAGGCCTTTGACTCCGCAAAAGCGCTTGAAGACGAAGGCTTCGACGTTCTCATTTCTGATGGTATCTATTTCGACATTCTGCCACGCGGCGTGCAAAAGGGGCCGACACTCAAAAAAGTGATCGAAGCCTTTGATCTCGACGGCAGCAAAGTGCTCGTCGCAGGCGACACACTCAACGATAGGTCTCTCTTTGAGACCGGCCTCGATGGCGTCGCCGTTGCCAATTCTGAGCCACGTCTCATCGAAGCGATCAAACACCTCACCAACGTTCATTTCTCCAAAGAAGACGGCGCTGCCGGCGTCTTCGATGCCCTCAAACGTAAAATGCAAACTATTCCTGAACTGGAAGCCCTAAATGTCTGATCCGAAGCCCCAAAAGTCCGACCTCGTGATTCTCTATCACCGCCAACCCTATGAGGAGGAGGTGAAGGACGGAAAAACGGTTTTTAAAGAGAATAAGAGCCCGAACGGTATCGTGCCGACCCTGAAAGGCTTTTGCGCTCGCGCTGAACAGGGCTGCTGGGTCGCCTGGAAGGAAGTCGCGCCAAAACAACAGGCAAAATTCAATCGCCGCGTGACGATTGATGATGCCTATGGCTCTTATGACGTCATCCGCCTGCCACTAACGGCCGAGCAGGTAAAATCCTTCTACCATGTGACATCAAAGGTCGCGTTCTGGCCGATCCTTCACACCTTCCCATGGCTCTTCAACAGCGAGGACGCAGACTGGGATGGCTTCAAAGAGGTGAACCGCCTGTTTGCTGAAGCAGCGTGCGAACAGGTCAGCGATGACGGCCTGATCTGGATCCACGACTATAATCTCTGGATGGCACCGCATTACATTCGCCAGCTTAAGCCGAATGTGAAGATTGCCTTCTTCCACCACACGCCATTCCCATCTGCGGACGTGTTCAACATCGTCCCATGGCGCGAGGAAATCGTAGACAGCCTGTTGCAGACGGACGTTATCGGTTTCCACATTCCGCGCTATGCAGAAAACTTCTGCGGCGTTGCCCGCGCCCTGCGCGGCGTCACGCTTGGTGAAGCGCAGGATGTGCAGGCCCCAATGGTATCGTCAGGCATGGCACTATCTGAGCCAACCGTGACGCCATATGTCGAACATGGCGATCGCCGCATCATGATTGATGCCTGGCCAATCGGCACCAATCCAAGCCTTATCCGGGATTATCTTTCCAGATTTGATGCAGGCGAGCGAGCTGCGGAAATCCGCAATGAAATCGGCGATCAGCACTTCATTATTTCTGTTGGCCGGGTGGACTATACCAAGGGCGCGAAGGAACAACTGGAAGCCTTCGACCGGCTGCTTTCACGACGCCCCGAACTCATTGGCAAAGTGAAATTCATGATGGTCTGCGCTGCGGCGGCCAAGGGCATGACGATTTATAAGAACGCACAGCGTGAGATTGAGCGCCTCGTCGGCTCGATCAACGGCAAATACGGCACGCTTGGCTGGACGCCCATCATGCTCACCATGCGCCCAATTCCATTTGAACAGCTCGTGCCATATTTCCGCGTAGCGAACACCTGCTGGATTACGCCTATTCGCGACGGTCTGAATCTGGTCGCTAAAGAATACATTGCAGCACAACAGGGCGGCCCGGGTGCGCTGGTTCTGTCAGAATTTGCGGGCGTCGCGGTTGAGCTACCTCAGGCTATTCTGACCAATCCGTATTCCAATACCAGCATGGATCAGGCCATTGATCAGGCGATCGATATGTCCCGCGAGGAACGCATCGAACGCAGCGAGGCTCTGCTGAAGACCGTTGAGACCTGGGACATTGAGTTCTGGTCCCGACACGTCATGGAAGTCTTCGACAATCTCGACGCGTCGAAGAAGAAATCAGATACAGGGGAAACGCCAAAAGCGGCCTGATGTCGCCATCTTGTTATGAGTAATCTTACAATCCTAGATGCGCTGGTAATTGCGCTATATTTCCTGATCGTGATCGTTATTGGCTGGTGGGTCAGCCGTAACATGAAGAGCGGCGAAGACCTGTTTCTTGCAGGTCGTTCGCTCGGATTTGCCACGATCGGATTTTCGCTCTTTGCGTCCAATATTTCGAGCACCACGCTCATTGGCGTAAGTGGACAGGCCTATGCTTCGGGTATTTCCGTTGCCAGCTATGAGCTGATGGCGGGCATCCTGCTCGCTATTATGGCCTTCACCACCATACCGGTCTTCCTGCGCATCAGGATTACGACCATTCCGGAGTTTTTCGGGCGACGATTTGGTCCTGTCGCTCAGAAATACTTCTCCGGTGTCACACTTTTCCTCACTGTTTTCGTGGACATGGCGGCCAGTGTTTATGCTGGCGTTGTTGTGCTCCAGGCCTTTTTCCCGGCCATTCCGTTTGTACCGATGTGTATTGCGCTTGCGGCATTTGCCGGCCTGTACACCGCAGCTGGCGGCCTTCGCGCCGTGGTCTACACAGACGTTCTGCAGGCCATCGTCCTGCTCATCGGCGCAGCAGGTATCACCTATGCCGTATTCAGCCAGTTCGGCTTTGACTGGGATACTGCCCGCGCAACACTTCCTGAAGGCCATTTGTCCATTGTGCGTCCGGCTGATGATGCAGCCCTGCCATGGCCGGGGCTTATCCTTGGTGTTCCAATCCTTGGCTGGTTCTACTGGTCCTCAAACCAATATGTGATGCAGCGTCTACTCGGCGCGAAAGACATGGAGCAGGCGCGTCGCGGTGCAAGCTTTGCAGGCCTTCTGAAAATCCTGCCGGTCTTCGTTATGGCCATTCCGGGCGCGCTTGCCTTCTCGCTCATTCCAGGGCTGGAAAACAGCGATCTTGTCTTCCCGACACTGATCTCTGACTTCCTGCCAGCTGGTATGACTGGCCTCGTTCTGGCGGGTCTGATCGCGGCCATTATGTCCACCGTGGATTCAACACTGAACTCAGCCTCCACGCTCGTTCTCTATGACTTTCTGAAAGTTTCTGAAAAGAAGTGGAGTGAGAAGAAAATCCTGACTGCTGGCCGCATTACCACTGCAGGCCTCATAACCATTGCGGCCCTATGGCCATTGGTGATCCGGAATTTCCCGGGCGTATTCGGCTATATTCAGCAAGTGTTTGGCTATGCCGTTCCACCCGTTGTAGCGGTGATCACGCTCGCACTCTTCTGGAAGGGCGTTACAGGCCGTGCTGCACTCGCCACGCTCATTATCGGTCACCTCATTGGCGCCGCCACCTTCGCCTATCGTGCATGGTGCGTCAGCTCCGGCACGCCAGACGTGCTTCCGCACTTCCTGATGCTCTCCGGCTATACGACGATCTTCCTCGTCATTCTGTGCGCGGGGCTCAGCTTTGCAGATCGCAAATCCATGCTGCCAACCACAGAAGATGTCTGGAAGCTTTCAGACCTCAATCCAATGCGGGATCGAAAGCTCCTGTTCGACTATCGCCTGCACGCGCCTCTGGTCCTGTTCGCGTGCTTGCTGGTGATCTGGATTTTCCGCTGACCCTTCAGTGAAAGTCCCGGCTATAGAACAGCTTCTTTGCCTGTTCACGCGGATGGCGCGCTCCTGAGCCATAGGCCGCATGCCGGGCTTTCTGAAGCTCGTATGTGACGGCCTCTGGCAGAGGCCGTCCTGTAGACTGTTGTTTGTCTTTTGGCTGAACGGGAATGGGGCGTCTTGCCTCATCTGCATTGTCATAAGTCGGGTCAATTCCATCCCGTCCACCAGAGGCATCGCCGAGCCCATCCAGCATCCATGAAATGTCTTCAATGCGGGAACACATAACGTGAGTGACAATACCTTCGCGCTGGAGCCTGCCTGAAATCCGTAAAAGCCGACCGGACATGACTTCTTTGCGATAACGCTTAAAAGTATTGGGCCAGACAACGACATTAGCCGTGCCGGTTTCATCTTCCAGCGTCACAAAGATCACCCCACTGGCCGTGCCGGGCCGCTGACGTGTAATCACCAGCCCGCACACCGTCACATGACGCCCATCCGGCGTATCACGCAGAGCGCGCGTCTCCAGAAACGGACGAATATCCGGCCGCAGTAATGCAACAGGATGGTCTCGCAAAGTGAGGCGCATAGAGACATAGTCTTCAAAAACCTCTTCACGCTGATCCATAGCCGGAAGGATGACCGGCCCATCATCAAGCCCCTCCCCCATATCCCGGAACAATGGTAGCGGCTTATCCCCGCCTAGCCCCTGCACCGACCAGAGCGCTTCACGCCGGGTCAGATCGTGTGCAGCAAAGGCGTCTGCTCCAGCAAGCTTTGAAAGCGCCGGTCGCCCCAACCCGGCACGCCGCCAGACCGCTTCAATACTGCGATAGCCATTGCCGCGCGCAGAAGCGAGCCAGAGCCCGTCTTCCTCTGAAAAGCCCTTCACCTGTCGAAAGCCCAGACGCACCGCCAGACTGCCATCGCCAGAGGGTTCCAGCACATTGTCCCAATAGCTGTGTTCAATACAGACCGGCAGCACTGTCACGCCATGCGCGCGGGCATCCCGGATGATCTGCGCCGGGGCATAAAACCCCATAGGCTGGCTGTTCAGAAGCGCGCAGCAAAACACCTCCGGATGATGGCATTTGATCCAGCTGGACGCATAGACCAGAAGCGCAAATGAGGCGGCATGGCTTTCCGGAAAGCCATAACCGGAAAACCCCTCAAGCTGGTTGAAACAGTTCTGCGCAAACTCAAGGTCATATCCCCGCGCCAGACAGCCCTCCATGAAACGGTCCCGAAAACTCTGCACAGAGCCCGGCCCGCGGAAACTGCCCAGCGCCCGGCGCAAGGCATCTGCTTCACTGGCGGTAAAGCCCGCTGCAATCTGCGCAATCTGCATGGCCTGTTCCTGAAACAGGGGCACACCGAGTGTCTTACCGAGGGCGGGCTTTAAATCATCTGAAGGATAGACCACCGCCTCCTCACCCCGGCGGCGCTTGATATAGGGGTGAACCATATTGCCCTGTATGGGACCCGGCCTGATGATGGCCACCTCGATCACAAGGTCATAGAAACAGCGCGGCCGCATACGCGGCAGAAAGTTCATCTGCGCACGGCTTTCCACCTGAAACACGCCAATCGTATCGGCCTCACACAACATGTCATAAATAGCCGGATCTTCCTTTGGCAGACTGGCCAACGTGTAGTCTTCGCTCTTCCAGAGCTTCAGAAGATCAAATGCCTTGCGGATACAAGTCAGCATACCCAGCGCCAGCACATCCACCTTCAGCATACCCAGCACGTCGATATCGTCTTTATCCCACTCAATGACCGTCCGGTCGGCCATAGCGGCGTTTTCAATCGGGCAGAATTCATCCAGTCGCCCGCGCGTAATGACAAACCCGCCCACATGCTGAGACAGATGACGGGGAAAGCCGATAATCTCCTGTGTCAGCTCAAGGGTCAGCCGCAAACGCTGGTCGCTCACATCCAATCCCGCTGCCTTCGCACGGTCCTCACTGATACCGCCCTCAGACCAGCCCCAGACCTGTGAGGCGAGCGCGCTGATTACATCCACAGACAAACCCATTGCCTTGCCGACTTCGCGAATGGCGGCGCGGCTGCGAAAATGGATCACCGTTGAACAAAGCGCGGCGCGGTGGCGACCATATTTTTCGAACAGGTGCTGGATCACCTCTTCGCGGCGCTCATGCTCAAAGTCGACATCAATATCCGGCGGCTCATTACGCGCCTCAGAGATGAAGCGCTCAAACACCATAGTGATCATGTCAGGCGAGGCCTCAGTAACGCCCAGCGCATAGCAGACAACGGAATTGGCCGCACTGCCCCGCCCCTGACAGAGTATCCCTTTGGAGCGGGCAAACATCACAACGTCATGCACGGTCAGGAAATAGCGCGCATAGTTCAGCTCGCGGATGAGCTTCAGCTCTTTCTCGACAAGCCCGCGCACATTCAGCGGCACACCGTCCGGATAACGCCGTTTCAGCCCCTCTTCAGCCAGAAGCCGGAGGCGTTTATCCGGATGCAGGCCATCTGTGACCTCATCAGGGTATTCGTATTTCAACTCATCGAGGGAAAAGCGGCACTGGTCCGCTACATAGTCGGCATAGGCGAGTGCTTCCTCATAGCCTTTAAACAGGCGACGCTGTTCAAACTCAGATTTCAGACGGCGCTCTGCATTGGGCTGTGCGAGCTTGCCCAGGCGATCAATCACCGTGCGCTCACGAATGCAGGACAGCACATCAGCCAGCCGCACACGTGAGGCTTTGTGCATCAGCGCCCCACCCAGGGTGACAAGCGGCAGGCCCACCCGCTCTGCCAGCTTCTGATCGCGTGCAAAATGCGCCGCATCATCACCATCATAACGCGGCTGAAGCCCGATATAGACCTGCCGCCTGAACCGGTCTTTCAGCGCCTGCGCCAATGTGAAGGTTTCCGCCCCAACCGGCAGGATGAGAACCGAGCCCTCACCGAACTCCAGCACATCTTCCAGATGCAGCTCGCACTTGCCCTTCTCGCTGCGCCGTTTGCCGAGCGTGAGAAGGCGGCAAAGCTGGCCATAGGCCTCACGCGTCCTGGGATACGCCAGAATGACGCCGCCACAGCTCAGCACCAGCTTCACGCCCACAATATAGCGAATGCCCAGCTCTTTTGCGGCAGCATGCCCGCGCACAATGCCCGCAAAGCTGTTCACATCGGTCACCGCAATTGAGGATAATCCCAACTCACAGGCGCGGATCACCATCTCTTCCGGGTGCGAAGCACCGGTGAGAAAGGTGAAATTGCTGATGACGTAAAGCTCGGTTCCACTCATGCAAACCGCCCCGCCAGATACCATTGCGCAGGCTTCACGCCCGGATAGGTCAGCAACCAGAAACGCGGGCCTTCTTCTGTCTGTACAGCCCAATAGTCGCGCGTACGCAGATCGGCATCCTGCCACCATTCCGGGGTATAGCGTTCCGGGCCCTCAATGCTCTGGCTATGATAGGCACGGCGCTGCCAGACGAACTCAGATGGCGGCCGCCCGGCCTGCGTCACCGTAATCGCGCGCGGCGCAGCAAACAGATGCAGAGGACGCCCCCTGCCCGGCAGTTTCCAATTCTCGCTCGCCTCATGCCTGGAGGCTTCTACGCGCGCATATGTCCGGCCCGGCAGATGCGAGGCATGCGGCACGAACCGCTCTATGCGGTCAAAGCCCAGCCGATTGCCCAGCGAAGAGAGCAATTGCGATGTGGCATCTGTTTCAGCCCCGGCATGGTCCAGCACCATTTGTCGGGAGCGCACGGGCTCTACCTGTTCTGCCCACAAACGAAACCAGTCCGCGCCGAATTCAATCTTCAGCTTATCCAGTGGATGTACGAATTGCTGGATGATCTGCTCAGGCGCATTGCACGGCTTTGCGAACCCCACCTTCAGATGATGGTCCCCTGTATCCACACAGCGCACGGTCAGGCTGAAGCTGCGCGCGCCCATGCCCTTTTCCTGCAATCGCTGACAGACCTGCCCGGCAAGACGTCTCAGCACCTCCTCAAGGTCACTTAAAAGACCAATCGGCTCAGGCAAGCTCATGCGCGCAGCATAGCTTGGCTCCAGCATGCTGGGGGCGACCGGGTCCGGACGATAGCCAAGGAGCGCGGCTAGCCCATTGACCACTTCAATGCCATAGCGCCGTGCCAGATCAGCCTGTTTGATCTCTGCCAGTTCACCAATCGTGCGAAACCCCGTCCGCCGCAGCTCTGTGCGCCGTGCATCCGGGCAATCGAGCGCCTCCAAAGGCATGGCCGAAAGAACAGCGCGCATACTGCCGGGTGGGGCTATCGTCTGACCGGGCGCAGCAAACCGCGCGAGCGCCCGCGCCGCGCTTTGCGTATCGGCAATGCCTGTGGCAACGGAAAACCCTATATCGGAAAGCCGTTCCACCGCATGGGCTGCCATAGCGTCTTCACCGCCGAACAAATGGTCCACGCCTGCAATATCCAGAAGCAGCATATCCGGCTCAAAAAGCGCCACACTCGGCGAGAGCGTATCTGCCCAGCGCCGCAGCGCATAAAGCAGTGCCTTTTCACGCACCGGATCGGCAGGTTCACTCAACAGTTCCGGGCAAATCGCCCGCGCATCTGGCAGGCTTTGCCCCGGCCCCACACCCGCGCGCAGAGCCTGCGCGTTCATATGCGTCACCCGCCATGCGCTCTTCTGCTCTGCAATGATCGCAAACGGCCCCTCAAGGCGCAGATCACCCTTCCTTGCCAGCCGCTCAAGCGGCAGTTGCGGAAGCCAGAGGCATAAGACCCGGCGCATATTCGCCCCTCATTCGGTTGGGATAACGGACACGCCAGCGCCCATGCTGGCCATCCTTGCTTTTGGTAATCTTCCAGGCCGCCGGATAACTCTCATCCTTGCGGCACTCACACTGCCAGCGTGTATGCGCGGCTGAGGTCTGCGCGCGCCCGGCGATCAGAGCCAGCCCCAGCGCGCCGCTTTCTTCTGCGGCGATCTGCAGGCGGCGACTCTCGCGCAGATCAGGCCCGTCTCCCGGCTCCAGCACGACACAGCGCGCCCCCGGATGACGTAGCGCCTGCTCTGCCGCCCACAGCACGTCCAGACGATTTATGCCTTTCACAAGGATCAGCCTGCCCGGGTCAAAAAACTGTGCCAGTCCTTCCGGGTTCAGCTCTGCTGGCTGGTCCTTGCAGGCCACCCAGATGACCGGCCCATCCAGCAGACCAATCAGGCTGGCAACAAAGCCAATCGCCCCCTCACCGCACACTTCATGCAGCTTCCCACGGGCAAGGCGCACCCCCTCTTCCAACGCTATGCTGTCATAGCGCCCCGGTTCAAACACCATCCCGTTTATATGCGTCTTATAACTTATATCGCTCATTTGTTCTTGTTATGTTCTTTTCTTTGAGAACGAGTCAAGATACGTTTTCTGCCCCCTCACAGCCTGACGCCAATAAGCTGTGGACCATATGATGTAAGGTCTGCGTGTAAGCCGCTGTCAGGAAATGGAATTGCGTATATTCCCTGAAGGCATGGGCATTTAGAGCTAAAATTTTCGCCCACAACCAAAGTTTTTGGTTTATTTGTGTCTGGCATGGCGATAGCACGCTAGCTATCAATTTCTTGGGGAGTAACCGGACAGCCACCAAAAGGCAGCCGGAACATAATAGAAGGAGAACCCGCATGAGTGTGATTTCCACTCACAAGGACGGAGACGTCCTGGTCATTGTTTCCAACAATCCACCAGTAAATGCTCTTGGTCAGGCCGTACGCGCCGGACTGCAGGCTGGCATTGAAGAAGCTCTGGCTGACGATTCCGTAAAAGCCGTGGTTATCCGCTGCGATGGCAGAACATTCTTTGCCGGCGCTGACATCACTGAGTTCGGCAAGCCACCCGTTGCACCATCACTTCCAGACGTCATCGAAGCGATCGAAGCCTGCACCAAGCCGGTTGTTGCGGCCATTCACGGCACAGCACTTGGTGGCGGTCTCGAAGTCGCGCTTGGCGCACATTACCGTATCGCAGTGCCAAGCGCTCAGGTCGGCCTTCCAGAAGTGAAGCTCGGCATTCTGCCGGGTGCTGGTGGCACACAGCGTCTGCCACGCGTAGTCGGTGTTCCAGAAGCGCTCAGCATGATCGTTACAGGCAACCCGATCAAAGCCGCCAAAGCAGAGAGCATTGGCCTGATCGACAAGATTGTTGATGAAGGCACACTCGAAGCTGAAGCCATCGCCTTCGCAAAATCTGTCATCGGCACGACGGACATTCCGCGCACAAGCGAACGCACCGACAAGATCAAAGAAGCTGTCGCAGACCCGAGCGTCTTCTCAACCTTCATGGAAAAGAATGGCCGCAAACTCGCAGGCTATCAAGCTCCAATCGCTTGTATCGAAGCTGTAAAAGCTGCTGTGAACCTGCCAATCAAAGAAGGCCTCGCGAAAGAACGCGAACTCTTCATGAAGCTGGTATCCGGCACGCAGTCTGCTGCTCTGCGTCATGTCTTCTTCGCGGAGCGCGCGGCATCCAAAATTGACGATATTCCGAAGGACACACCGCTGATCGACATCAAGACGGTTGGTATTCTCGGTGCGGGCACCATGGGTGGCGGCATTGCGATGAACTTCCTGTCTGCAGGTATCCCTGTCACCATCCTCGAGCGCGAGCAGGCTGCTCTTGATCGCGGCGTCAGCATTATCCGCAAGAACTATGAGAACACGGCAAAACGTGGCCGTATGACCATGGAACAAGTCGAACAGGCCATGTCGCTTCTTTCGACCACGCTGGATATGAGCGACCTTTCTGAGTGCGACCTGATCATCGAAGCTGTCTTCGAGCTCATGTCCATCAAGAAAGACGTCTTCACCAACCTCGATAAGACAATCAAAAAAGGTGCAATCCTCGCATCGAACACGTCTTACCTGAATGTCGACGAAATCGCCGCTTGCACCTCCCGCCCGGAAGATGTCATCGGCCTCCACTTCTTCTCTCCAGCAAACATCATGAAGCTGCTTGAGATTGTTCGTGGCGAAAAAACATCCGACACGGTTCTGGCAACCTCCATGGCGCTTGCGAAGAAGATCCGCAAAGTCGCGGTTGTTTCCGGCGTTTGCCCTGGCTTTATCGGCAACCGTATTCTGGCCAAGCGTCAGGAACAGGCTCAGCAAATGATCCTGGAAGGCGCAAAGCCATGGGATGTTGACCGCGTCCTGACGGATTTCGGCCTGCCAATGGGTCCATTCCAGATGGCCGACCTCGCTGGTGTGGATATCGGCTGGGACCCAGAGAAAACGTCATCTTCAACCGTGCGCGAAGTGCTCTGTGAGCGCGGCCGCAAAGGTCAGAAGACCGGCAAAGGTTTCTATGACTATGACGATGCCCGTCGTGGCTCGCCATCACCAGAAACTGAAGAGATTATCGCTGACTTCATGGCGAAAGCTGGCACCACGCCACGTGAAATCTCCGATCAGGAAATTCTGGAACGCTGCCTCTACCCAATGGTCAATGAAGGCGCAAAAATCCTCGAAGAAGGCATGGCTCAGCGTGCATCTGACATCGATGTGGTCTGGATGAACGGCTATGGCTGGCCTCCATACACAGGCGGTCCAATGTTCTGGGGCGACACTGTTGGCCTCGACGTTATTCTTGCCGGCCTCGAAAAACATGCGGACGCATTTGGCGACAAAGTCACCATTTCTCCGCTGCTCCGCGAAAAGGCTGCAAAGGGCGAGACCTTCAACTAAATCTCAGCCAGCTTAGACAAAAGAAAAGGCCCGCAATCGCGGGCCTTTTTTGTTGCTTAGAAAAAACAGGCCCAGGCCTATTCGCAATAGAATTCATCGGCCCCGACATCGAGACAGGTCGTATCCAGACCGCCCACAATGTTCAGCCAGTGCGTGACGCGCGGCAGTTCGTAATTGAAGAAATAGCGGCAGGCTGAAAGCTTGCCCTTATAGAAGGCTTCTGTCTGATCCCCGCCAGATGAAAGTGCCGCCTCAGCCGCACGGGCCTGGCGCAGCCACATCCACGCCAATACGATATGCCCCAGCGCGTCCAGATAGAGCGTAGCATTGGCAAAGCGCAGATTGAGGTCTCCACAGGCCAGCACCTTCTCCGTCGCGCTGAGCGCCTCATCCAGATAGGATTTGAGGCTGTCTGCCCATGGCTGGAGCTCAGCAACAGCGCCTGCCGCATCAACTTCCTCAAGAATACGCGCCTTGAGAATATCAAGCGCTTTCCCGTCCAGCATGGAAACCTTGCGGCCAAGCAGGTCTATCCCATGAATGGCGTGCGCGCCTTCATGGATAAGGTTCAGACGGTTATCCCGATAATGGCGCTCAACAGGGAATTCGCGCGTATAGCCATACCCACCAAGGATCTGGATTGCGAACTTATTCGCCTCAAGGCAGAATTCTGACGGCCATGATTTGGCAATCGGGGTCAGAATATCAAGAAGCAGACCGGCCTCAGCATAGTCATCCTTGCTTTCCGCAGTTTGCTGCTGGTCGATGAGACCGCTGCAATACAGAATGAGCCCCAGCGCGCCTTCGACATAAGCTTTTTGCGCCAGCAGCATGCGCTTCACATCCGTATGTTCGATGATCGGCACTTGCGGGCTAGTTGGTGTCTTATCCTGAGGATGGCGCCCCTGAAGGCGCTCTGTGGCGTATTGGCGGGAATAGAGATAGCCGCCAAGACCGCTCATAGTCGCGCCCAGACCTACGCCAATGCGTGCCTCATTCATCATGTGGAACATGTAGAACAGGCCCTTATGCTCTTCTCCGATGAGATAGCCATGGCATTCGCCATTCTCACCGAAATTCAGCAGCGTATTCGTCGTGCCGCGCTGACCCATTTTATGGTTCAGACCCGCAAGCGCGACATTATTCTTCTCACCCAGTGAGCCGTCTTCATTCACGCGGTATTTCGGCACGATGAAGAGCGAGATGCCTTTCACGCCCGGAGGGCCGCCCGGAATTTTTGCCAGCACCATATGAACGATATTGTCAGAGATTTCCTGCTCACCACCGGAGATCCACATTTTATTGCCGGAGATCAGATAATGCCCGTCTTCGGTTGGTTCTGCCTTCGTGGTGATGTCAGAAAGTGAAGACCCGGCCTGTGGCTCTGACAAGCACATCGTGCCGAACCAGCGCCCTTCCAGCATTGGCCCCAGATAGCTGTCTTTTTGTGCGTCATTACCGAACTCGGCCAGCATGTTCGCCGCACCAATGGTCAGGAAGTGATAATTGGAGAGCGGAAGGTTTGCTCCCATGAAAATGCTCGCAACAGCATTGGTCACCGTCAGAGGCAGCTGCAGGCCGCCAACATCAGCATCAAAGCCCGCACCAAAGAAACCCGCGTCACGATAGGCTGAAATCGCTTCGCTGACCTCAGGAATGATGTGGACGAGTTCGCCATCAAATTCGGGCTCATTGGCGTCGAGCTTGGCCGCGCATGGGAAGTATTTTTCACCGGCAATGGCTTCCGCCGTATTGAAGATTTCGGTGATGGTCGCGCGGTCATAATCAGAATAGCGCTCAGTCGTGAGGAGCGTTTCCAGCCCGCCCACATCGTAGAGCATGAAATCAAGATTTCGGCGATCAACAAACAAAGACATTACAAATCCTTCCCCAATTATGCGATGTGCCGCGCGCGTCATTACCTGCACGTCTACGTCAACACACAGATACACCTAGCGAGACGGGCGAATAGGTCAATTTATTTGGGACGGTTTGGGGCTTCAGGCGGTGTGCGCGATCCATCGCGTAGCGGGGACCAAATATTGTGTGCTCAAAACCATACAGCGGCAGACCTGCCGTCGGGCTTTGCCCGCCCGGCCGGAGCCGCTGCGCGGCGTGAGGCAAATCAAGCACAATTCATCGCGACTTTTGATCCACTGGATCTCAGCCTTGAGCGCGATCAAACATTACAAGCTTAAAACCATACAGCGGCAGACCTGCCGTCGGGCTTTGCCCGCCCGGCCGGAGCCGCTGCGCGGCGTGAGGCAAATCAAGCACAATTTTCCCTGAAATCGATTCACAGGATCGATTTTCATTTTCGAAGAAAATGTCGGGAAAATGGTGCGGGCAGCCGGACTTGAACCGGCACGACCTAAGGTCGACGGATTTTAAATCCGTTGCGTCTACCGATTCCGCCATGCCCGCAACGAAGCCTCCTCTTATCGGAAGCCGAAAGAAAAGTGCAGCCCTTTTTGAAAGAGCTGCACTGATTTCAGATTATTCGACGCGTTCGAAGACAGCCGCAAGGCCCTGACCGCCACCAATACACATGGTTTCGAGGCCATATTTCGCTTCACGACGATCCATCTCACGCAGAAGCGTGGTGAGGATGCGTGCGCCCGTCGCGCCGACCGGGTGACCGAGAGAGATACCAGAACCGTTTACGTTGATACGGTCAAAGTCATCGCCTTCAAGGCCGAGCGCCTTGGTGCAGGCCAGAACCTGCGCCGCAAACGCTTCGTTGAGCTCGATAAGGTCGAGGTCTTTCAGCGTCAGGCCTGCACGCTCCAGAGCGCCCTGGCTGGACTTCACCGGACCGATACCCATCACAGCCGGTCCAACGCCCGCTAGCCCCCAGGACTTCATGCGCGCAAGCGGCTTCAGACCATGCTTTTCAGCGAGCTCACGCGTAGTGATGAGACATGCCGCTGCGCCATCATTCTGGCCAGATGCGTTGCCCGCCGTAACCGTAGAGTCCGGGTCAATTCGAGACCGAATTGCACGCAGTTTTGCCAGCGCTTCGAGGTTGGAATCGTGTCGAATGTGCTCATCCTTGTCGATGACAATGTCGCCTTTGCGGTTCGGCACAGTGATCGGCACGATCTCTTCAGCGAACTTGCCATCCGCTTCAGCAGCAGACGCACGCTTGTGAGAGCGGACAGACAGCTCATCCTGTGCATCACGGGCAATGCCGTATTCCTTGCGCAGGTTTTCAGCCGTCTCGATCATGCCGCCTTCAACAGGGTAATTGTCACCACCAGCTGTGATGCGGCCACGGGTCAGACCATCATGCATCATGACGCCCGGCGCACCTGCACCCCAGCGCATATCCACGCTGTAGAATGGCGCACGCGACATGCTCTCAGCGCCACCAGCGATAACAGCTTCCATACCGCCGGATGCAACCTGCATGACGCCATTGATGACCGCCTGAAGGCCAGAGCCGCAACGACGGTCAATCTGATAGCCACACGCCGTCACAGGCAGACCTGCATTCAGAGATACGACACGACCAAAAGCGGGCGCTTCCATGGTTGGATAGCAGTTTGCGAAGATCACATCTTCAACCAGTTCAGCCGGAAAACCGGAGTTTTCCATGATCTTCTTCACGACGGCAGTGGCCAGCGTTTCCGGTGCGACGTTCTTGAACCCGCCTGCAAATGCGCCAACAGGCGTACGCAGTGGCTCACAGATAACTACGTCTCTCATAGGTACATCCCTTGCTTGATCTTTAATTCATTGAGCGGCCGCGTTCTGTGACGGCCTTTCTTGCTTCTTCAACGCTGTCTGCCGAGACGGACTCAGCATGCTCTGCCGAGCGACGCACTTCCTCTTTCAGCCCATCACCGAACGTCATGGCAAAGCCGTCATCAATGAGCGCTTTATATTTCTTGAGAAGAACCGGCTGGGTTTTCGTAATGTCTTCTGCGAGCTTCATCGCCGCTGGAACCAATTCTTCTGGCGCATAGACGTGATTGACCAGCCCCCATTTCTCAGCCGTCTCTGCATCGAGGAAATTCCCCGTAAAGGCGAGTTCCTTCGCACGCGATGTACCGATCATCCGGCTAAGTTTCTGAGAGAGCCCCCAGCCCGGCACAATGCCGACATGGGCATGCGTATCTGCAAATTTTGCATTGGTGGAGGCCAGAAGCACGTCACACATCAAAGCCAGCTCAAACCCGCCCGTAATCGCATATCCGTTGATCGCGCCAATGATTGGCCACGGATAATTGCCCAGCGATTTCGCCATATCGATATTGCCGCCATCAGCGCCCAGCGCGAATCCGGTTTTGCCCGCTTCTTTCAGGTCGACGCCCGCCGTGAAGGCTTTCTGACCAGCACCTGTCAGAACCACAGCGCGGACAGTCTCATCCTTCGCCAGCTCGTCGAATGTCTCACAGATTTTCTCACGCAAAGCATGGCTCAGCGCGTTCAGTGCGTCTGGACGGTTCAGCGTGACGAGCGCCACAGCGCCGGTCTTCTCCACCAGAATGATCTCGTCTGACATGATAACTCCCCTCGTTCTGCTTGATTATTTTACGCGCCATTGAGCGCTGCATTTCGTCCACGTCAAGTGTAGTGAACTATCTTATCCTTCACGAACTGGCGTCAGGCCTTTAGATGTAATCATCGCCACAACGTCATCCAGAGCGCTTTCAATCGCGGCTGAATCTATGCCGCGAACAACGATGTTCACGCCGCTGTCTTCAGGGCTTCCATACCAGGGATACGAGCCAATAGAGACATCGGCATGCTGTTTCGCGAGCTCAGAAAGCGGGTCTGCTACATCGCCTTCGCGCAGACCGCGCGCGCGAACATTTGCTGACCGGACAACATCACCTCCCTCCAGACGCGGACCAATGTCTTCCAGCATAGCCCGCGAAATAGAGGGCACACCCGCCATAACGAACACATTTTCCATCTGAAAGCCCGGTGCGCCGGACACAGGGTTTGCGACAAGGCTCGCACCATCCGGAATACGCGCCATACGCATACGCGCTTCTGTCAGCTCAACGCCGGTCTGTTCATAGCGTTCACGGATGATCGCCAGCGCATCCTCCCGCACATCAATGTGCACACCAAAGGCCGCAGCGATGGAATCGGCGGTGATGTCATCATGCGTCGGGCCGATGCCGCCGGTGGTGAATACATAGTCGAAACGGGCGCGCATTTCGTTGACAGCAGCGACGATCAATTCCAGCTGATCTGAAACGACGCGCGCTTCGCCAACCTGAATACCGATGGGTGCCAGAAACTTCGCAATATTCTGAAGATTGATGTCGCGCGTACGACCAGAAAGCAGCTCATCGCCAATAAGCAGAACAGCGGCAGTTTTTCGTTGTGACATTCAGATCATCTTCCCATATCTGTCAGGTCTCTGGTCAGGCATGCATCAACTTTCACGATTCTGAGAAAAGCCGGGCCACTGATGAGACACATCTAAAATATGTGATATAAATCACTGAACCGAAGGACAAGGAGCGTATTTTGGAAATCGAGACCGAACAGGTAAACCGCGTCAATGGCATCCGGATTCACACACCTGAAGACTTTGCAGGTATGCGTGCGGCTGGCCGCGTTGCAGCGGAATGCCTCGATATGCTAGTGGACTATGTGAAACCAGGTGTCACGACCGGCTATCTCGATGATCTGATCCGCGAATTTGTTCTGGATAGTGGCGCAGCATCTGCCACGATTGGCTATCGCGGCTATCGTCACGCCTCATGTATTTCGCACAATCACGTTGTCTGCCACGGCATTCCCGGTGATCGCGTTATGAAAGAAGGCGATATCGCAAACGTAGACGTAACTGTCGTCGTTGATGGCTGGCACGGGGATACTTCACGCATGTATGCGTTCGGCGAGGTTAAACGCCGTGCGACCCGGCTAATGGACATCACCTATGATGCCATGATGGCCGGCATCGCTCAGGTAAAGCCGGGCGCGCGCATTGGTGATATTGGTGCGGCGATCACGGAACTTGCTCATAAAAATCGAATTTCAGTTGTTGAAGACTTTTGCGGCCACGGCCTTGGCCAGGTCTTTCATGACGAACCAAATGTCGTTCACTCCGCGCGCGCTGGTACCGGCCCTGAAATCGTGCCGGGCATGTTCTTCACGATCGAGCCGATGCTGAATCTCGGTAAAAAAGACACCTATATCCTGAATGACGGCTGGACCGCCGTCACGCGCGACAAGTCACTCACGGCTCAGTTCGAGCATTCTATCGGTGTCACTGAAGATGGCTATGAGATCTTCACCACCTCCCCTAAAGGCTATGACAAGCCGCACACTGTCACCGTGTAATCCAGTTTGGGAGGGGGGATATGAAAGAGGATTCGTCCACTCCACTCTTCCCGTCTACGGCGCCCGAAAAGCAGGTAAAAGATGTGCCCCATTATGCCGGGCACAGAGAGCGCCTTCGGGCAAAATTCTTACAGACCGATGGTGAGGGTCTGGCCGATTACGAATTACTGGAACTCCTGTTGTGCGGCTTTATTCCGCGGCGCGATGTGAAACCACTCGCCAAACGGCTGATTACGAAATTCGGTAGCCTGTCTGGCGTCTTTGCAGCCTCCCCCAAGGCGCTGGAAAGCGTGGATGGCATTGGCGAGACGCTGTCCGTCTATCTCAAAACGGTCCACACGCTGCATTTGCGCGCAAGCCTTGAAGATATTTCCCGGCGGGAAGTTTTAAGCTCATGGCAAAAGGTTCAGGATTATGTACGCGTCCGGCTTCAGCACGATGCGACAGAGTCCTTCCGGGTTCTGTTTCTCGACCGCAAAAACTGTCTGATCAGCGATGAGGAAATGGGCAAAGGTACAGTCGATCACGCACCTGTGTACCCGCGAGAAATTGCCCGGCGCGTTCTGGAAATCTCCGCTTCGTCGATCATTCTGGTCCATAATCATCCAAGTGGTGATCCAACGCCATCACGCGCAGATATCAGCATGACACGCGAAATCATGGATGTTCTGGAATCGCTCGACGTTCAGGTTCATGACCATCTGGTCGTCGGCAAACACGGCGTCACCAGCATGCGCGCAGCCGGCCTTATCTGAACCGTAACACCCAATACAGGCGAATCGTCTTGCTATTCATCGAATAGGAAGTAACGTCTCGGCCAATACTAAATATAAAAAACATAACACCTATAAAATTGGGAGGATTTTATGAGTGACACCCCCGTGTCGCAGGGCAACGGCCATATTCTCGGCTTTGGCAGCAAGTCATACCGAACATATGTGCTGGTCGCACTCACCCTCATCTACACACTGAATTTCATCGACCGCACACTGATCACCGTGGTCGCACAACCAATCATGAACGAGCTTGGCCTGTCTGATAGCCAGTTCGGCTTTCTGACGGGCCCTCCTTTCGCGATTTTCTACGCGCTGATGGGTATTCCTATTGCGCTTGTGGCAGACCGGTCTAACCGCGTGATCGTGATTTCGATCTGTATCGTCATCTGGTCACTCATGACAGTGTTCTGCGGCTTTGCGGCAGGCTTCCTATGGCTAATCCTCTTCCGTATTGGTGTTGCCATTGGTGAAGCGGGCGGAACGCCACCCGCCAATTCCATTCTGACGGACTATTTCCCGATCAAAAGTCGTGCAAATGCCATCGGCATTTACTCTATGGGCGTTACGCTCGGCGCCGTTCTGGCGCAGGTCTTTGGCGGCTCTATCGCTGGCATTAGCGGCCCTGATTTCGGTAACTGGCTCAGCTCTATCGGTCTTGGTGGCCTCTTTTCCAGCATTGACTGGACGACGGTCAGCGGCTGGCGCATCGCGTTTGTCATTGTCGGCGCACCCGGCATTCTGATTGGCATTCTGTTGTGGTTGACCGTGAAAGAACCGCCACGTGGCTATACCGAGCTGCCAGGCTCCCACACGCAGGAAAAAGCGGGCTTCACGGACGGCTTCAAAGAATTCGCAAAATCCCGAACATTCTGGTGGGGCGCACTTGGTGCATCCTTCACCAGCCTTGTCGGCTATGGCCTGCAAAGCTTCCAGGCACCTTTCCTGCAACGTGTCTATGACATCGGTGTACGTGAAGCTGCGCTCTATTATGGTGCGCCGTTGGCCCTTGCGGCCGCAGCAGGTACCTTCCTTGGGGGCTTCACATCAGAAAAGCTCGAAGCGAAATATCACTCCGTCGTGGCCTGGCTGCCCTCTATCGGCCTTACCCTTGCGGTTCCGTTTTACCTCGCGGCGTTCTTTGCACCATCGATTTCCATTGCCTTCCCGTTCTGGGTAGCGGGCGCAATCTGCCACTACTCTTACCTTGGTGCGCAATACTCCATCGCGACGGCTATTGTGTCCCCGAAAGCGCGTGCAACATCGGTAGCCGTTCTTCTCTTCATGGTCTCCCTGATTGGTAACGGCATTGGCCCGCTTTTCGTGGGTATGATGTCGGACTTCTTCATGGCCACGAAAATTAGCGCCGCAGGCCTGACTGAGTTCGCTCGGACCTTTGATCCACGCACCTGTTCGGGCGCGGTGTTTGAAGCGGGCACAAATGAGCTGGCCTATTGCACGGCTTATGCAGAAGGGCTTCGCCTCTCAATGGGTGCGACAGCGCTCTGGTTCCTGTTGGCCGCGTTCTGCTTCTTCATGGCAGGCAAAACCTTCAATAAAGACCGCTGGAGCAAATCAGAACCGCCAATCGGCGTGTAATCTGATCCGGCTCTCGCCTGAAACAGAAAACCCCTTCAGGTCGCTCTGGAGGGGTTTTTACGTATCAGAGCTGTCAGACACGCCTGCGGCCTCTTCATCGCTCTCAGGCACACGTTCACGCGGCGGATCGGGACGTGTGAAAATAAAGAAACCAGAACCCGCAAGGATTGGAATTTGTACGCCGATTGTCCAGAGCGGCGCACCAACCAGAAAAGAGAGTACAGGCGCAGCAATCAGACAGGCTCCGGCTGTGTATTTTGCTCGGCGACTGATCGCGCCATGACGATTCCAGTCTGTGATCAGACGGCCAAACAGAGCATGGTTATGCAGCCAGTCACTGAAGCGTTTCGATGACCGTGCAAAACAAAACGCGGCTAAAAGCAAAAACGGAGTGGTTGGAACAAGCGGCAGTGCCACGCCAATGAATGCCAGACCTGTAAAGAGCAGTCCGCAGACGAGCCAGAAGCCCCGTATGACTGTTTTACCGATCATGCATCACCTGCCTGATATCAATGCCATCGGCGATACGCCGATAAGTGAGGGGTGAAGTAGGATCAGCCCTATAATCACTATGACAGAAATTCCGAAACGGATGATGAATTTTCGGCTGTCCTGAATGCCGGAGAATAACCCAGCGGGATTTGGGAAGAATGACGTGCTTGCCGTGAGCCGTTCCCAATCCTCTGCGTCCATTAATTTCTTTGCCCGACGTTCCAGAGCGGCCGCGCCGATAAGCGCAAATACAAGCTGAGCGAGAAAGAAGACTAACTTGGCAAATTCTCCATTCGCAATGATGTGCCCCTGCGCCCAGAGCACAATCCCAAATAGCGCAGGGTGGCGTGTGACACGCAGAACGCTCGCCTGTTCAGGCCGGTAGGCCTTTCCATTTGAAAAGGCTGAGAAGGGGTTAGCTATGGCTGTCCCGAAGACAAGCAGCAGGAAGCCGAGCACAGAGAAGATCACTGCAAGCCAATGTTGCCAGGGTGTGCTCACCCAGAGCGGAATAACCGGCGCGCCTAGGGTCTCGAATACAAGCCAGCTGAACAGACCAAGCGACACGATCGAAAACATCACGCGGTAAGGCACAGCGCCCAGTCTACCGATCAGCGCCTGCTTCACCTTGGGCCGCATAATGATCGCATGACTCAGCGGAAAGAGGATCATTGCTGCAATGAAAGGTGCCCAGTCCCTGAACTCGACATCCGCCCCTGCCCCATTCTTCCACAGCAGGAAGAGCGGGATCCAGATCATCGTCAGCGTAATCGAACCTTTGACCGCCTGATAGGCGATCCAGAGCCAGAACATTTTGGCTTTGTTTTCCTTGATGAAGCGCACTGCGTGCATCACAGGAGCGAATACGGACATGTCTCGGCTCAATCTCAAAATATGAAGCCCAGTGTCTAAGACGAGACGCCACAGGACACCATACGTCATGCAACAAAAAAGCCCGCTCGGGAGAGCGGGCTTTTTCTAAACCTGGA
>CENJ01173380.1_pt1 | contig 43970 bp, 35 predicted proteins | sample 356161 | NCBI WGS metagenome assembly CENJ01 (sample SAMEA2619531, study PRJEB7988) | marine metagenome | biome: marine biome (ENVO:00000447); feature: surface water layer (ENVO:00002042); material: "saline water (ENVO:00002010), including plankton (ENVO:xxxxxxxx)" | depth 5 m | reverse complement strand
ACGGGGGCCGGCTCAACGGGGGCCGGCTCAACGGGGGCCGGCTCTTCGGCCGCCGGCTGGTCATCCGCGGCTTTGTCGCGCGCCTCCGGGTTGAAGGTCTGTGCGCTGTCATCGGCGCCTTCGGCAACCTTCGACAAAAGCACGTTCGCTGGCCGCACGGCCTGCGCTTTTACGGCCTGCGCTTTTGTCAAAGCCACAACGCCGCTGTCGGCGCTGTCGGCGCTGTCGGCGCTGACGGCGCTGTCGACCGAATGGTTGTTTTGTTTGAAAAACTCGGGGAGGATCCAGAAAGACGCGACAGCAGCAAGCGAAATAAATACGAGGATTGCCATCACAACCCCCATGCGCAGGAATATTGTTATTCCGAGAGCGATTGCGATCAAAACCCCCGCCCCAACAAGCAGGTACGATGTGGCATTAATCTCTTTCATTGGAACGGCTTTGGTTACCATGGACAAGGTTTTTTACCGGAGAGGTCTGCGTGCCGATCGACCTCGCGCCCCCAATCGGTTCAATGAGAGCGGTCGCCTCAATTGCAGTCGTTGTGGCAATCGCCACCGAAGTTGACCGCTGCTGCGGTGTGAGCTTCACAAAGGACGTGCTCGAGGGCAGCGCAACGTTGACAACCACAAATCCGCGCGTCTCACACTGCTCAATTTTGGTCAGCATGAGCGAAATAATGTGCGACGCATAAGTCAACGCGTTCACGCCGGCATCTGCTTGAATTGACGTGGTCGCGCAGCAAACGCGCACCGCCAGCGTTTTTTGCGAGTTGCACTTTGGCACGCCAGCAACAAACCCGAGCGGTAACGGATCGGCCACGGCACCGTCGACACACAGAACTGGCTTCTCATCTACCAGGATGCGCCTCGGAGGAAAAACAAATGGGATTGACATGGAAGCAACGACCGCGTCCAAAACCCTGACACTCGGCGTCAGCGACGCAGAAAAGGCGACTGCGGATCCATCGTTCACGTTTGTGGCGACCACGACAAGGTCAAATGGATGCATGTCGGCGAGCATGCCGAACGTTGCATTACTGGGAACCTCGCCCTTGGCTAGCAGCCGCGACACGCCGGTTTCCGCCAACGAGGCATCTATAGCTCCGAGAGTTGAGAAGATTGTCTCGGGCGCCAGTGATATCGCACTGGCCTCGCGCAGCGATTCATCGAAACAGCGGAGGATTTCAGAAAACGGCAGCCGCAGCGCCAGGCAGAGCGCCATTACCGCCCCGGCAGAGGTTCCTTGGCATCGTCGCAGGTTTCCCAAGCGGAGCCGGCGCGCGCTCACTAGCTCTTGCAACACAGCGATAAAAGCGGGAAAGGCCTTAGGACCGCCGCTCGACAAAACAATTGTGTCGATTTCTGCACCGGAAAGCATGGCTTAGTCCTATGTTCTTGCGAAGACCAGCCGATTCCAGTTGGTGCCTTATGAACGCCTTATGGCAGCACAAAAACGTCCTCGCGCCGCATCCACGTCCCAAGGAACATCCGACCGTTGTACACTGGCTTCTGGGAAGCGTGTCTTAATTTTTCGTGGAGCTGTTTCCGGTCGGCGAGGCACAGCTTCGACGCGGCGATCTCAGCCCGAGCTTGCGAGATGCAGCAGAACCTGGCTCGCGTGCACTCACGGCAACGCGATGGTTCGTCAAACGCTCTCGATATTTTGTACGGCGTCGGCTCCACGGCGAGGCCGCAGCCTGGGTGCCCTCGAGTTCCGATGCACAGCTTACCATCTTTGGCAAACTTGGCCACAACATCTCGCGAGGTCTTGTACTTCTTTGCGCGCGGTCGTGGCGGCGGAAGACGCAACCTGCGTCGTTCTCGCTCCCAGCAGACGCGGTCGGCAAGAAGATTCGCCGAAAGTTTTGACGCGCTGTGCGTGGCTTCAAAAGACAGAGAGTCGCGGATGGTCAAGAAGCAATGGATCCTGCGCAAAACGTCAATCTTGAAGATAATCGACGCAGTCATGACGGCGGGGGTGAACTTGGTTCGGAGACCCACCCACTGAAAGAAAACTGACGAAAAAATTTCACCAAGCTTGGCGCATAAAAATCATGCCCTTCAGTACACCCGTGATGTCCAACGCAGATTTGCGCAAGCGTATAATTCGAGAGGCAGTTGCGCACGCATACGCCTTGAACGTCGAATCGCAGGGAATTCTTGCTGTGAACAATTTTGTGGAGCGCAACTTTGATGCGTATACGGAGTTGGCGGCATCAAGGCTCTCGCACGTCAAACTTTTAAGCAGCCCGGCACAGCTACACGCTTATGACACCAGTGTTCATTTCCGTGATCTGCTCAAGTACAGAAAGAGCGAAGACGAGCTTCTGGCGCAGCTAGACAAGTTGCCGGACGATGTGAAAGTTCTTGCCAAGCATGTGATGGGCTCGGTCCCAATTCCTACCTTAAGGGGGGCAAGCCAAACCGCTATCTTTGTCCTCTTTCTGTTCGCGTGCTCCAGCGCGTACGCAATCGCGCGGAGCGTTTTCGAGCCGAACCTGACGCATCCGTGGTCGCTCAGCGCGCTCTTTGCCAGGTACTTTGCGAGCTCCGCGTTCATCTCGCTGCCCGCGGCGAACGGGCGCGTGCGGGTTGCCATCATGGGCACAGCGCCCGAGCTCGCGTCCATTTCTCTGTATGAGGTGCGGCGAGGGATGCAGACCACCCGCGTCGCGCGGCTGCAAGACTCGCTGCCCGACGCGGCCGACCCCCTTTGGACAGCGACCGAGTCTGGTTCCAAACGTATGCGCGTGATGCAGCGATTTTTCAACACCGCCTTTGGGTCGGCCAACTCTGTAAAGAAACCTTGCGACCCTGTCCGAAGGGTGCTTATCTCGCTATCCTCTCCGAGCGAGGCGTCTGTGATTGCACTCGCAGAGGCCGCCGAGGAAAATCGCTTGCGAAACGCGCGGCTAGAAATTCTTCGACGGACACCCTTTGGGCGCCGCGTTTCGCTCGATGTGAGGGTCGAAAATGTCGCGCACGTCTTCAATAAACACACCGGCGACGCTCTGAAGATCGACGCGATTCTTCCCGAGGGGGGCGATTCTCCCGCCCGGCATGTGCGAATAGGGCTTACGGCAATGCCCAAGCCAACGGCTGCGCTGTACGAAAAAGCCGGAGGCAATTGGGCGGTGGTGCAAGAACCCACCATCAAAGAAGTTGCAATTGTGTGGGATGACTTAACGCTCCACCCGTTCCAGAAAGCCTGCGCGTCTGTGCTGCCACCCAAAGGGGGGGTAAAAGCAGCTCTTGTGATTGTAACAACCGGCGGTGGCAAATCGTTTATCATCAGCGAGATTGTTGCGAACAACGTTATGCTTGACGCAGACATGAAGACGTCGTCCTGTATTAACGGTGCGCTCGGTTTTGTCATTGTGCAACCGACGCCATTCTTGCGGACGCAGATTGTCGAAAAGTACATGGTGCGCGCGCCCGGCTTGCTGAAGAAGTACGGTAATCCGCAAAGCATCAGAAAGAACATCTCCACCGACAAGATCAGCGAGAAACACATCATTTCCGTCATATCGTACACTCAGCTTGGAAACATATTCAAAGCCGGAAACGAGCATTTTCTGAACAATCGTATCATTGTCTTCGATGAAGCCCACCAGCTCACAGAAAAAACCTTCGAGGTTCTGAAAAGCAGCGCGAAAGCCGAGCAGACACAAGTCGCGAAGGCTCTGCAGGACTTTGCAGCGTGGGCGCAGAAGAGGACGTACTCTCAGCTTGTTGCTCTGACGGCAACGCCGCCAATCACGGAGCCGCGGAAAATCGCCCATTTCTTCGACCTTTTTCTGACGCCCCGTGCTTCTGCGCAGGTCAAAGCGATTGTTAGCTCGCGCGAGAATTACACCTTGCCGCCGGCGCAAATGAGCAATTCGTGCGGGTTTGCGGAGCCACATCTCGTCCCGGCCGGGAGCAGGCTGACCGGCACGGCGCTGGAAGCGCTGAAGCGCGCTCTCACGGGCGCCGCGATTATGATGTATGACACAAACTCCAACTTGGAACGCTTCCCTTCCATCGAGCCCACTCGGGTCGCGTTTGTGCCGATGCGTGAGGGAGGACGTGCGTTGGAACACGGTCGATACGTTGATTGGCACCGCGAGGCGCCCATGAAGGCTTTGTTCCACGCGGTGGTCTCGCAGATCGACCCCAGCAAAATGAAGACGCTCATCTTGCTCAACTCGCCCACGCTGGCGCGACGCTTTGCGGACTTCGCCAAGGCTTTGCCTTCGGCGCTTGATGTGCACACAATCACGCCGCAACGTCCGGTTGCGGGCGGGGCCAGGACAAGCGCGCGTCGTCCGGCCGCGAGCGCCAGAGCAGGCTCTTCTGCGGGCGCCGCGCAACCCAGCCGCCGTCGTCGTCGTGTCACTGGCGCAGCGATGGCTTCGCCCGCCGCGGCGCCGCCTCGCGCGAGGCCGAGCTCGGGCTCCGCAGCCGCATCCCGCGCCGACACCTCCGGCTTTGACGTGATGCACCTGCACCCCGACGTGTACTGGGCGTCGCTGGTACAATACCTGCGCCCGTTCGGAACCTACAAAGTCACGCGGGCGCTGTTCCATCTCATGCAGTTGGAATTCGAGGACCAATTCTTGTCCAACGTCGCTCTGAGTTCTTCGCTCATGGAGAAAAAGTTCAATTTTCGCACAGACGTAGAGGCAAAGACAATCGCGCGCATCAAGGAGACCGAGCTTTCGAAATTCCTCGACAACATGATCGCGCCGGATCGGCGGTACAGTGAAGCTTTCTCGCGGTACACGCGCTACGCATTCACAATCACCGGGATTGGAACCTCGACGCTGCCCGTTGAGACCCTCACCAAGGGCGAATCGGAGCAGGACGAGAACGTGCAGGCGCGAATTGACAAAACAATCAACGAGCCCCACTCTGATTTGATCGCCGTTGGGGACATCAAAAACTTTGGCACCGGCGTCGATTTCAGGGGATTTCGTCACTTGATCATGACCCCCGCAGACTCAATCGAGCGAGATCGGCAGGCTATGGGGCGAATCGCGCGAGATTGCTCGCTGCACACGTATGTTCCAAAACAGCTCTGGCATGTCGATCGCACGCTGATTGTGCCCAGCATCCTCAAAGCATCAGCCGACGCAAAGAATCCGCGACTCACATGCGAGCAGCTTGCGCTTCGGCGAGTTGCCGAAGAGCGCGCGCCGTTCATTGACGTTTGGAGAATTCTGTTCGAGGTTTCCTGGGGCGCGCTCGCGTTCCGCTCCAAAGGCAGACCCCTCGAAATGAAGTGATGGGTCATTTTCTCTTCCCCTTCCAATCACCATGTCACCCTTCTTCTCAAATCCGAAGAAGCAGCCGACTCCCGAAGATTTGAGCAAAAACTGGAATGACGCGCCGCCAGAGGTCAAAGCTAAGTTTTTGCAAAAAATTGACGTAAAACAAGAATGGTATGAGCAGTACAAGGACGAGATCAATGAGGTAGTGGATTCGTATTTCCAGGAAAAAGCTTACTACGATTTAAGCGGATTAGCAAAGTTAAACCCCCGTAATTATGCGTACAACATATATTCGGGTGCAAAAAGGGCGATTGGAATCAAATCCGAAAAGGAGTTAAAGAGGAGGATAGAGATGAAAATGCTTGAGGCAGATGACAAGCCCGAGCGCAAGAAGGCATACTATGGCATCGGCGCTGTCTTTGTTATCAGCTTTCTAACCATTCTCATCGGCGTGGCCTTCAGGGAAGCAAGATACCAAGATGATGGCGATTTTGATGATCTCTCTCCACCTGAAACAAGCGCGCCCGACAACAACGGCGATACGTGGTACATTGCGGGATATTTAGCCATCGCGTTGCTGGTGGTTTCGATCATCGCCCTTGGTGCGCTCATCTCGCGGCAATAAAACCTGGCGGGTAAAGTCAAAAATTCTGCTGCCGTGTATACAAATGGCGCCGGTACCAACAAATCCACGACTGTACGCGGCAGCCAAGGCAGAGGCAAAAAGACGATTTGCAGTGTGGCCGTCGGCGTACGCAAGCGGCTGGCTTGTGCGCGAATACAAGAGACGCGGCGGAGGTTACCGCGGCGAAAAGCTGAGCGGCGGCGGGGGGCTCAAGGAGTGGTTTGCCCAAAACAATGGCACCGGGTGGGTAGACTGCAAAACGGGCAAACCGTGCGGGCGCAAGTCCGCCAAGGTGCGGGATCCCACACGACCGGGCTACCCAGCGTGCCGACCGCGAATCGAAGACTGCAACGCAAGCGCCGTGCGGCGCAAAAACTCGCCCGCGCGCGTTGCGTGGAAAGGCGGCGGGCGCGACATGTCTTACTGCAAATGCTCTGGGCCAAACAAGACCGGCGGGTTTACATGCAGGCAGCACTGCAAGTACGGACGGTGATTTGCCAGCGCATCATGTGCTCTTAGAGGATTCAAAATGAGTCAACGGAACCATCTCGATCTTTGTTGCTCCCGCAGATCTGAAAGCGCTCACCCTCTGCTTCACGCGCGAGAACGCCGACCGCGCGCCGGCCATCAATTGGTCGAAAAGCCTCGGTGATGGGTTGGCGTCGGGCGTGTCTGTTGGGGTCTGCTCGGCGTCCTTTTTGCGTCGGTATGGCAGCCCACACCTGGCTTGAGCGCGAAGCGACGGCGGCCTCGAGTATCGCTCGGGCGACCGGGGGCAATCGGGCGCTTGGCTGCCGCGGACACAAAACTGCCAGCAGCTTTGCTGCACTGTCAGGTCAGAGTCACGAAAGCGCTTGGCCATGCGGTCAGAGTTTACAAGTCTTGAGAGGATCGGACGGTGAATAAGATAACCCACCGCTTGGAGCTACCTTCCCGCGCTATCGGACTGGAACAAAATTTGATCGAAGACAATCTTTTTTTGAATTATCTGAGAGTATGGTCAACGACGCGGTTCGCCGTCGATCCTCATGACTCGGGCGTTCGCAGGGTCTAGCGTGGCAAAGTACATCACAAGCATTTACCAAAAGTGAAACCCAGACCATGCTGCCGGACATACTACGCAACTATGCGTTTGTGCAGAACGGCCCGGTGCGCTCAACGCACTTAATGTCCGGCCAAGGACAACTCACGATTGTGAACCTGGCGAACGGCCTGGTCAGCGAGCACATTGTCCCCCGGCCACACGACGCTCTGCAGATCGCTGACCTCTCGCGCGGCCCCAAGTGGCGACGCCTGCTCGCGCTGTTTGTTGGTCTGTTCGCGCGGCAGTCTGGCACCGCCAACACCGCCGTCCAACTTCGTGACGGGCGCCTTTTCGCCGTGGAAGAGGCGTCTCGGCCGTATGAAATCACGTACAACGCCACCACTGGCGAAATTGGCGGCAAGTGGCAATATCGCGGCGAGCTCAGCGGCGTACACGTGAGCCCGGGCGACACGCTGAGTTATGACTTGTTACGCCGGCAAGCTCCTTTAAAATTCAACGGGAAACGCGTGAGATGGCAACCCAAAACGTTCCCAGTCGTTGTGCACTCGTATGCCGAATTCAACTCGTGGAAGGCATTCCCGCTCATGTCAACGCATGTCGGAAACTTTGAGGACTGGATTTGCGGGAATCGCGCGCTCCCGATTTCGCACCAAGAACCGCTTCGATGGCTCATGCACAACATTGACGACGAGCGCGCGGTAATTGTTGACACTGGATTATGCGGGGACGTTTTCCACGTGCTGGCCGGGCACTCGGAATCGGATGACTTTAACCTTTATGCGTGCCACGTGGACCATTTTGAATCCTTTTTGGAGACCCAGGACGCAAGCGCTCTTGGGTTTCAACTGTGTCGCCATGTGATCGATGCCCGAACGATGCAGTTGCGAAGCGTCGACCCGGTCCACGGCGTGCAGGGCGATTTCCCGCGTGTGGTTGACAAAGACGTCTTCATGCTGCATAACATCGCGGCGCGCGAACTTGTCTTCTTCAACCACTTGGTCGGATGCGTCGTGCACCGGACGCCTGTCGCGCGGCGGAACGCCATGGACATTGTCTATGCGCACGGTTTCTTGCTGTACTGCACGCGCAAATCTTTTGTTGTGCAAGACCTCGAGGGCAACGTGGTACACGAAGCGACAATTCCTGAACGCCACACAAACATGCACGCAGAACTTGTGTCGTTGGATTATTTTGTCTGAAGCAAAAAGGCGTCAATATGTTGCGTTGCATGCTTGCCACGAGAGGCGGAAGCGTGGATGAGTCATGAGTCTGTGAAAGCTGAGTTTGACGCGCGTAGAGTCGACAAGTTTGGCCAGTTCCTCTCCAAAGTCCGCGCTGGACTCCGCGCAGAAGGAGAAGGGCGCGCAGGCGCCACACACAACAGATAGCAGGGTGGTTTCCTTGTATGGGCCGACGATTGCGTGAAAAAGGTACACAATCTCGCCATCGCCCGCGGGGCAGAAGCCGAAAAACAAGTCTTTGGCTTGCGGTCGGCTGGCGACTTGCGTCATCTTGTCGAGCTCGGGAATGTCTACATCGGGCACCCACCATTCTTTCAACAACTCGCACGCCTCTTCGCTTTGGACCACCCTGACTCGGTGGTGATCGGGAATCAGCGTGAGCGGCCTTGGTGGTGCACTGATGAATCCGGCGGCTGGGGGGATAAAGGCGATTGCCCAGCACAACAAGGCGCCCCACATCTTTCAAATTGCGCAATTTTGATTAAATTTCATTTAACAAGGGCGCAATGACAATTGAAAGTTTTCGGCTGCCCGCGCGAAAGGCCAGCACCCGCGCAAATGATGGCACCTCGCGCGGGCGGACCGTAGTGTGGTTTGAAAACGTCATCCGGGCGCGCGTCGAGGAGCTGAAAAAGCCACCCCCCGACCTTTTGAATCGCCTTGCGAGCGTTTCCGCAAAGCTTGAGGAAATCGACGCTTCGCACGCGATGTCGAGGGACAGCGGTCGGTTGCGGCTGCGTGTGGACGAAACGGAGGAGTGCAAACGTGCGCAGTCGATTGACGACAATGATGAGAGCAGCTCGGAAGACGAAGAAATGCTCGACGCTGTGGACGACGAGACGGTGAGGTCGCACGAAAACTACGTTATTGACGACGACCCCGACCTCAAACTCCCCCGCCATTTGATTCGCCTGGCGATGGATTTGCGAAAAGAGCAAACACGTTTGCGCGAGGAGGTCTACCGCATCGAGTCGGGAGAGGCTGCGGGCGAGTATGAGCGCACAGCTCGCGAGTACTTGCGAATGTTTAAACAGTCCGCCGATGATTCCGCCGCCAGCGGCGCAGTGCAGGACTCGCTTGTGTCGATTTCGCAGGACCAATCGTTTCGAAGATATCGAAAACGTTCAGACTTGGATCGTATCATTCGGATGGCAAACCGCGGTGAGGACAATCTTGAACCGCAACGTCATAGCATTTCGGACGAGCTGCTGGTCGAATTTCATGGCGCCGACCCGCCAGTGTACTTGATGCACGGCGATCTGTGCCCGGAATGCTCGGAGCCCATGCGCAAAAACGCCGACGGCGGCGAGCTGCAGTGCGCGAAATGCGGCACGCTGTCGGCGATACAGGACTCAACGAGCACCACGGTTGGCTACACGGACGACGTCGAGTACGCCAATTTCACATACAAGAGGGACAACCACTTTCAGGAATGGCTGAACACAACTATGGCAAAGCAGAGCTGCGAAATACCCGAAGATGTACTCAACGAGGTGATGTCCGTGCTGCATCGAGATCGCGTCAAACCCGAGCAGGTGAACGCCAAACGGGTGCGCGAGGCGTTGAAGGAGCACAAGCTGCGCAAGTACTATGAGCACGCAATGCTCATCGCGTGCAAAATCACCGGCCGGGACCCGCCGCGCATGGAGCCCGAAATCGAAGAGCGCTTGCGCTGTCGTTTTCGTCAGATGCAACAACCGTTCGAACGCTTCAGGGACAAACTCCTGCCGGAGCGCAAGAACTTCCTGTCATACAGCTATGTGCTGTACAAGCTCTGTGAGTTGGAAGACCTGCCGCAGTTCAAACAGTGTTTCAGCTTGTTGAAGGGCCGCGACAAGCTATATAAACAAGACCAATTGTGGAAGAGCATTTGCGAGGCGCTCGACTGGGCGTACATCCCGAGCATTTAGTTCAGATTTATGTCGAGGAATGATTGGGGCGTGAGCGTGGAGCGCACAACAGGATTTCCGGTCTGAATTTTTCCCGTGATCCCAAAATTACCGGTGAAGGTTAGCGGCTTGTTTTCATTGGGGTTAGTGGCGCAGTAATTCCCCAGGGTGGTGTCTTGACCTGCCACTCGCACTCTCAGCGTCTCAAGAAACTTGGGCTGAGGATTGCGAAGGCGCATGAATGTGGAGAATAGTGGCGCCTCGTTGAAGAGAAGGAATCCGATCTTGTCCTCAAACTTCACGACGGGCGGGACGTTGTACATGTTCATCATGTCTGCGGTCCCACCCGCCTGCTTGTACAAGTTGAGGTCTGTGGTGAAGAAAACGGAGGACGTACCGGTGGTTTCGCTGCCTGTCAAGCGGCCCAAAATTACCAGGTACAGAAGAGAGACGCCGTATACAAAAGAGGTCTCGCCAAGCGTGGGGTTTTTCAACGAAGAGTTTTCGGTGATGCTTGCGTAGTAAATGTCCAAGTCCTCAGGCACAATTCCCGCAATGAATTCTTCGTACACCTGCGTCGGACCCAACGAGACATCCAAAACACCTGTGATAGCGTTGATCGGGTTGGGAAACGGTTTACCGTCGTAGTTGATTCCGTAAGGAGGAGGCAACGAGTTGCTGCAAATGCGGCCGTCCGCGTCCTTTGTCCAAATGTGCACAAAGTCGGTGGCAAGGTAACCATTTGTGCATTCATCAGCCTGCGCGCCATCGGCGGCAAGCACTCTCGAGAGCTGCTCGTCGACCTTGTACACGGGAAGCTCTGCCGAGTCAAAGGTCGGCGAGATCTCGCTGACGGCTTCTAGATTTTTTGCCACCTGCTCTTTGATCGATCTAAACGTGTCGCCTGCCCGCAGTTTCAACTGCGGGTAGTAGGAGAGCACATTCAAATTGCCTTTCCGAAACGGGTTCTTAATGACATCGACCGAGGTGAAAACACCTCGGTTGAAATCGCGCTCATCGACAAGCATGAAATCAAAGTACTCGTCGCCCGCGTAGTTGACACACGGATACGAGCGGTTGAGCGGTGATCCCACAGGGCCCGCGTTTTGCGTCTGTATGGAGAAGTACGATAGATCGTGGTCAACGCGGAAGTAGAAGAAGCTATCAACAAAATCTCTTGTGTCAGTGTAGTTGACGTTGACATAGACAGCGTTTGGATCAAACGGCCCCGCGACAATAACCGGCGGTATGTGCCCCCCGTCATCCCCTTTAAATCGGTTGTTATTGATGGCGGGGTGAGTCTCAATAAAACTGTACAGTACACGCGCCTTCAGCGAATTGGGCACGCTATCAGCATCAACGTCCTTCTTGGGATCAAAGACGTTGAACGTTGCCCCCGACCTCCTGTCAAGCTTAATAGTCTCGGTCCAGGGTCCATAGCTTTTGGGGTAGCTGTACTGCAACCGCATGGTCACAACCTTCTCATTAGGTTTAGGATTGGGTCCATTGTTGATGAGCAGCTCAGGGTGCCTGAACTTGGCCACAAGGACTCGACGTTTTCGCCCAAGCAAAATCAGCAGCAACACCGAGAGAATTAGGACCGAAGCCACCCCGATTCCTATAAGCAGCAACGTAGCGCTTCGCATTTCTAGTTTGCTTTGAGCCAAGAAAAAACGGGGCGGCTCATGGGTACAGAATTTCGACAAACTGTGTCTTTGTGCGGCAAATGGGGCATGAAAGCATGTCTTTGGCGCACCGTCCACACAGTGCTTGGTGGCCGCAAAAGCCGGCGTGTGTGGAGACCATCTCACAGCAGACAACGCACTCGCCCGGACCTTTTCCGCTCTGATTCGCCAGCTTGGCTTTGAGGGTCTTCTGAATTTTTATCACGGGCCCCATTTTTAAGCCCAGCTTCAACAAATTCTCTTTCAGTTCGTCGGCGTCAAGAATTTCCATCACAGAAAGATCGAACTCCTCCTGCGCAAGCGCCGGGATGTGTTGTGCAAGCCCGATTTGTCGCAAAAAAGAGGACGTTTCTTCGCAGAAAGGCTTTTCAGGCGAGACAGCCTGCGCTTCTGGCACCGCATCGGTAAGCCCCAAAGCATCTTCGCTCGACAATCGGACTCTCAGGTTGGGGGGCGGAGTCGAGTCTTCAACACTTGCGTCGGCGACGCTCCATACCTCGGTGTAGCCGCCATCGAGCGGCGGGTAGTCCGAGAAGTTGTCCGGCGACGGCGCGACATACTTGTGAAGAGCAATTGTCGGCGATCCGGAAAAAATGGGCGATGAGGGCGGTGCCTTGCGCGCTTCTTGACAGTATGAGCGTTTGACCGCGCCGCCAGTGTCGCGCTTCCTGCAGCGAATCCACTGTCCGTCGCCAACGCCGCCGACGTCGACAACGTGATCCGCTTGTGCGGCGGTCAGATCGAACCATATGCCCTCGAGGTTGAAGCGGATGTAGTTGAAGACCGCGGCGATGCGGGTCGCGCCCTTGGGGGCGTGGGGGTCGATCCAATGTGCGTGGACGTCCGATTTGCGCGCCTTCACGAAAAGCGTCGCCAGGTTCCAGATCTTCTTCTCTTCGAGCGCGCGAATGGCGCTCCCGTGGGCGGTGATGTACTCCATGGTGCACCGCGACCCGCGCCGCGCGCGCCCGCCCGAGAGCAAGGTCTGCGGGACGCAGCGAAGGTGCCTTGCCCCTCAAAGCGTCTCGGACCAGTAATTCAAAGAGCGCAGCCCCAAAGCGGTCAAAAACAGGGTTTGCAGGCAGGGTTCCCACCTCTACTAGCCCTGAGGCCGCTTCCATGTGCCGCTATCGCAGGGCTCAGGACCCACGCTATCACAGGGGGAATCCGCGGCGGCGTGAAATTAGAAGTCTATGTTTGTTCCGTATCGCAAATCGGAATGCTCGGCCCAGTACTGACGCTTGAGCTCATAGGGAATGACCGCGTCCGTGCTCAGCCGCTCGGAGTACCGCGGCAAATAGATGTCAGACAGATCGGAGAACTCATCGACCTGACTGTCGACCAGCCGAAGGGGCAACCACTTGGAGCCCATGCGCATCTCTTCCATGTCGACGCTGGTCAAACCGAGACGGGAGGCGATAATCATCTCGTTCGAGATTTCCTTGACCACGCGATTCACGTACGAAAAATGCAGCGCATCACCCCATCGCGCCGATTGCCGCAGAAGCAGCGCGTGGCGGTACCCAAGTTCTCGCAGTCGGGCCAGGACCACGCGCGCGGGGATGGCTGGGATCGTCCTGGCTTGCACCGTCGACCCCGCCATTTGGAATCCTGCTTGCGCGCGCTGCTGCACGTTGACAAGAATTTGCAGCCACGCTTCGAATTCGGGGCTGATGGTGCTGTGAAAAGCGTGGCTGGCGGGCATGACGCTCTCGAGATAGCACGCCTCGATGAACTGCTTGAGAAACAGCGTTTCGTCGGAACGTTTGATCAAGGGTCGCTGCGGCTCTTGGTTTGCGGGCAGCGCGTTCTCGAAGGTGCGCAGCGCCTGGCGGATCGCGTGCGCCTCGAGCTTCCAAGGCGCGAAAGCTTCCTCAATCCGCTGCGCGACGTCGGCCCGCAGATACGGCGATTGCGCAAAGACGTCGAACACGCGTCGGAGGGTGCCCGGCGCCGCACGCTTTCCTGGCGCGCGCCCCTTCATCGACGCCTCAAGCGGTGGGGTGTAGCCGCGGGTGCACGCGGAGGCAAAGCGCTGCGCCGCCCGCTGGCTCTGGACCTCCTTGCGGGGGTGGGGTGCACAGAAGCCTCACCCACCACCCAAAATTTTGCCTGCATACCACCCTTTTCGGACGGGGCCTGAAAACCCTTTTTTCGAACATCAGTGAGGTGGTGAAGTTGGCGGGAAATCCTTGCGTCGAATCCTTGGCGCGGGGCGTCGGGTTTGCCGGTGCGGAAAGGTCTTCGACTGGGCGGCCGCGCCCACCTGACCTCCCGGATGGCCGCCCGCCTCTCTTTCGAGCAGTACGTGACGGTGGTGCAGAAGGTTGTCGTCAAAGGTTTCCGTCTGCCGAGTGCGAGCCAAGCGAGCCAGAAGGTGCTGTCCCGCATTTGCGCGTACTGCGCGCCGCCGCCGCGGCGTGATCATGTCCTCACGCTGCAAAGTGCGGAGCGCCGCCGAGTGGCGATCAAGGTTGCCGGCGAACGGCGCGTCTTCCGCCTCGCGCTTGAGATCGTTCGTTCGCGGGCGGCGGCCGCGCGCAGGATCCAATCGGCGTGGGGCTTGCGCAAGCTGCGCCAGGAGCTTCGCGAGAAAGGCGCCGCGGCGATAGACCAGATCGGCGCGGCAACGTGGTCCGTTGCGAAATCGCGCCGCGGCTCGTTCATCGAGAACCCACTCCTGCCGAAGACGTCCTCAACAGGCCACACAAAGCTCAAGAAGACGCCGCTGGCGCCGCGAGCTGTGTACGCAAACGCGTTCTCATATCTTCGGTCTGAAGAAGAAGGTTGCGACGACACCGACGAGGTTGACCACGGCAACGACGCAAAGTACGACGAACCACACAACAAGCTCAGCCTCGAGGCGCTTCCCCCCGGTGAGCATGGCGGCAAGCCAAAAGGGCGCAAACTCCCGCCCCGTGCAAAGCCAGCCTCGCGCAAGCCGGCGAAGAAGGCCAGTGCAGATTGCTTGCCGCCGCGCCCGCCGTCGCTCATACCTGTGCCATCTCCAAGGTCGCCGTCGCCGTTTTCGCTTTCACCGGCGTCGCGGGACAAGCTCCGCGGTCGCGTGCGACAGCTGTGTATGGAGAAGCGCAATCCAGCACAGCGCGCCACGCGTGTGAACCCTTTCCCGATATTGGATTGTCTCGACGGCAGCAAGGCCTACTCCAACATGACGATTGACACCGTTCAAACTCAACAGACGCACGATCCCGGTTGCAAGACCAAAAAGGCCGCCACGCAGAACAAGCACCCCCTCGAGAACGTGGACGAGAACTTGTTGACAGCGATGATGGATATGAAGATTCAGGAGATTGAGACGTTGGTGGACAACGGCGAGACGACGATTGAAGATGTTGTCGAGAGCTTCTTTAAAGCCTCCCTGTGAAGGTAGACTGTGCGCGCCGTGGAGTTGGCGCTTTGCTTTTTTTGTCTTATTTGTTAGCAAAACCGGCAATGAGCCAGGATATTCTATCCTGCGCGCCTATCGTCAAGACGCCGCCATTTGGATATGCGTCGGGGCCGTTCGGAATGAACTTTCTGTGCGCCGACGCCTCGCTCGATAGTGACTCCGTCGAACCCACGCAGAATCGGTGCGGATTTTTGGCGGACAGCGGCGGGGGGGGCAACACTTCGCCCCCGCTGCGCGCGCTCGGCGAGCTTAGCCGGTACGTCAACGAGATACCGCGGGGCAGCTCGCCCGCCGAAATGCGTAATTTCGACAACTACGCACGCGCCACGTTTGCGTTTGGCTACGTGTCAATCATGCTTGACATGCTGTACGCGTCCAACTCCGTGCTGCCTGACAAGCACCAGCAGTTTGATATTCTCGACGTTGCAACGCCGCCAGCAACCACACAGATCTACATTGGCGATTTCATGGCACCGATTTCGCGTTATTGGACCAGATTTCGAACGCAGCCGCCCTCCTTCACCCTTTGGCAAAGCCCGCCGATAGAAGCCACGCGCTTCGGCGGGCCGCGACCGAGCTCGGCGGCCTTTGCAATGCCGCAGCCCACAGTGCTATCAACCGGCGAACCCGCGTTCGAAATGAGGTTGAACCGGTGCCAACTCGACCAGCTTTACCAAACAACGCCGACTGCCGCGCGCAACCAGTTTGTGACCGCGCTGATGCGGAGCATGCTCAACGACTCGATGGGCTATTTTCTCGATGGTGGGGACACGTCCGCGCTTAAGCTTGAGCTCGCTACGCTTACGGTGGAGAGAACGTCCGAGACCGCCCATAGCATCTATGACATGGGCGCCGGCGTCGACGCGATCCTTGTGAGTTTCACCGAAGTACCGCTGAGCCCCAGCAGCGCGCGAGTCCAGATGAGTGTCATCGACAACCAAGAAGACGTTGTGGCCGTTTCATACGCAATCCTCGTTCGTGTCGTCAGCTTCAGTCAGATGGGTCTCGTGTACTACTCGAAATACTGGCCGAGCGCCCTGTCGCAGCTGAGCGTTCGGGTTGCGACCAGGTGCGACGCAATGTTTTCGCAGACGAGCCTTGCGCCCGTACCCTGCTTTGAGAGCCTGTGCCGAGATGGTCGGGATTCCGGGCTATGCGATGCGGCGAACGTGTGCCCCAACGAATATCTGCGTCCGTACTCGTATCTCTTCTCGAATTATGAAGTGGAGCAGGCGATTGTGCAAGGCACAAACGTAGTGTGTGAGTGTTTTTACCCGCAAAATTTGCCGACGTATGTACCGCTCCCAACGCGTGGAAGCGACTTTGAGAGCGCAGTGTGCTTTGACCTGGCGTGCTCAAACAGTCAGAAGCAGGCTATTCTTGGCGACACGTGGCAGCAAACGTGCTCCGACCGTTGCGGGACGTACCGCGGGTGGCTTGAGAAGGGCAAAGGGCAGAACGCCTTTTATCGTCCGAACTTGGCCGATGTTGACAGCTTCTCAAAAGCGTGCGGAGGCGCGCCAGACGTGGGCGGCGACGAAGCCTACGGGTTGGTTGTTGGATTATACCTTGTGGCAGCGACTCTGATTTCTTGCCTCGCCCTCCACGTTGCCGCTGCTGCGCTCCATCGTATGGACGCAGTTCACCCCGTGGGGTACATCCTGGTTTTGGTGCTTGTGGCAGTTGCGCTGACGGCCGCCGGGTCTGCAAATTTCATCACGGCCAAGTGCGAGACCTTTGCCTTGGACGGCGAATCCACTTGCACCTTTCTCGGCTTCAGGATCCCGACTGCGCTGTGCAAGAACGGATACAATTGCCAATGTCGGTTTGATGAGGACTGCTGCTCGTACTGCGAACCCGAGCCCTCTTGCTATTCGATCTCGGGGTCGGCGCAGGGCGATTCGTTGTGCTCGGCCGCGCTTGAGGCCGTCACGTGCAACACCACGCCCGGCTGCGAGTTTGTGACGCGCCCACCATCCGCGCCGGACGCGCGCGGCCAGAATTGCCCAAATATCACCAGCTCCGCCTCGCAGAAATGCTCGTGCAGGTGCAAGGCCGGCGAATGCGTCACAACAAGCGACTCCGTCATCGTACAAGAGACAAGCGTGCGCTTTGACGATTTCGGTGGAGTCGTCCTGATTTCGCTCGCGGTCGCAATACTTGTCGCGTGGGGCGGCACAGCCGCAGCGCATCTTGCGGACGCTGCGACCTGGAGCATGCTCCTCGCGATTGCTGCGAGCGCGATTGTCATTGCGACCGCGGTGGGCGTCGCGCTCCAAGCGAGCGCGACCTCGCGCGTTGCCGACGACGTCAGGCGCGAGAGTGACCTGCAGAACGGCCGATGCTTTGCGCAGACCGCGACGATACAGCAGGCGTGCGGCGTCTTCACCAACGACTCCGTCCAGTCATTTGCCTGCGTTGAGGGGAGTGCCCTCCCTAACACTATTTATCCGAATAGCGAGGGGCTGTGCGACGAGTGCGGAGCGGCGTACGCGTGCGTGCCCGTCGACGCAAGCTCGTCCGAATGCACGTTTGTCGGGTTTGGCAACGGAGACTTTGATAACAGTGACTGCGACGGTCGCTGCGCACTGCGTTTTGTCTGCGGCGACAGCGGCGAATGTCTTGATACAACTGTCGAGCCGACGGCCTTAGGCGTCGCGGTTTCGGACTGCGCCGATTGCGTGTTCGCGTTCAACTGCGTCAATGACACGTGCGTGCCCGCGCTACCGGGAGCGGGCACCTTCTCTGATGCGTCTTGCACAATCGGTCGCTCGCCCTCCGATTCATGCATCCCGTCCATTTAATCAAATTTTGCTGCTCTAAGAAAAAGGATGCAGTCTTGCCTACCTGGAGATACACGCAGCGTCAACCCTGTCCTCAGGCAAGTGAGCAACACGGGCGCCGTTGTCACCGAAATTCAAGATATGCTGCTTGCTGAGGAGGCTGACTACCTTGTGAAGAATGCGCCAACTCCTGTGCGATCGAGCGTGATGGGGAAAGACGGCAAAAGCGAATTTTCGCGGGTTCGAACCTCAAGCACTGCTCACATGCCACGGGGCAGCGACCCCGTGATATCGTGCATTGAAAATCGCATCGCAACCATTTCCGGGCAGCCTGGCACGCATCTTGAGCCGCTGCAGGTCACCGACTACAAGCACAAGCAAAAGTACGATCCGCATCACGACTATTTTGGAAATAAAACCGCGCAATCGGGGAGGGGCGAGCGAACAACGACTGTGTTCGCGTACTTGAAAGACGATATGCTTGCGCATGGATCGTGTGGTGGGGCCACCGCGTTCCCCAAGCTCCGCGATTTGGGTGGCGAGCCCCTGCGGGTGTTTCCCAAAAAGGGGAACGCCGTGATGTGGTCGAATCGAACGCTCGATGGAAAAGTGAACGCGCGTACGCTACACGGTGGCGAGGCGATCACGTGCCCGCAAGCGCACAAGATTGGACTGAATGCATGGTTTCGCGATCAGCCGTGGTGATTCATAAAAAAAAAGCACCGATCGAGCGGCGGGCCTAGCTGCGAGTAGGCCTTGATCTCTTTGAGACAAGCCAATCGATCCCAAAGGTGATAAAGCTCACCAATATGATTGTGCCGAAAATCAGCCCAATCCGATACAGCGACTGCAAGATAGATTCCTCAACAAGGAATGTACCGATGAGCGCAATGAACACGCCAACATACGCAAGCAAGCTCGCGGCAAAGCCCAAACGAAATTTAAGCGATGGAGACTCCTCTAATTTACCGCGGCGCTGCAAGTAGGCCATCACGCCAATCGCGGCGACCATTGGCAGTCCTATGGCCAGCTCGGACGTTGTGATCTCAAGAACGTCGTTGCCGGTTGAAGCAAAGTCGATATCGCCCTCGTTTGATGTGCCGACGGAGATTCCATCTGACAGCGAATTGCCAAGATTAGTGGCAAGAGCCGCCGCAAAAACGGCCATAAGATTATTCGTTACTAGCAGGGTACTGACCAAAGTGGTGGTGACTGTGATTGCCGAAGACGTGAACCCGACCTTCCACCCGTTGACGTTCAGATCGTTGTCCATCAGCCGGCGCTTACTATCCGAGCTGCCTTTTTTTTGGCTTAATTCAAGACTCATAGGAGTTTGACACAGGTGTGGCAGGTGAGTCGATGATCGGTCGAAATTCCCTGATCGTGGTGGCAGGAATCTGATCGGTGTCAGTGCGGTAGGCAAAGAGCGTTTCGAGGCTCTCGAACCCGGCGGCCATGAATGCGGTCTCCCAATCAAACTTGAGGCTCAACAGGTGTGTCTGCAGGCGCGACTTGCTCCGCAGTTTGACGCGGATTGGATACGACTCCATTGTGATGTGCGTCTCATCGACCTTGTTGATTGCAAGCGGCACGTCGCATTTTCCAATAATCCACTCTTCCTCCTTGGGCAGCGAGTATGCAAATCGGACCCGTGCCGTAGCTCCATGAGATGACTCAAAGATGACCTTCCGGTACATTGTGGGGATGACTGACGACCACAACCGCGAGGACGCGTTGCGCAACAGAATATCGAGCGTCGTGGGGTGCTTGCCATGCGCAAGCGCGCGCACCTCGCTGTGAAGGACATTCAGCGACATTCTGGGCGCGGGCAAAAACAAGCAAAAAAAAGCAAAGCGGGATTGGGCTTCGAGCACCCCCCCCCGCCCACACCCCCTTGTGCCCTGGCGCTTAGAAATCATCCGAGACCGCGGTGTGCTTGTGACCGCAGGCTCCATCGGCCATGAAGAGGGCAGCATACGCCGTATGCGGCGTTGTGCCCTGCTCGAGCGCGCGAATCTCATGCTCGCCCGCGTACACTTCGCGCAAATGGTGGCGCACCCACTTGCCGCACATTGTTGGTAAGCCGTCGAGCTTTGTCACCGAAGGACGCATGGTCCCTTGCGCCGCGCCGTCCACGCAGTCAAAGAAGCCGTCCCAATCACCTTTTTCGCTCACGCCGTACCGGTCCGAGCAGTCGTGTCCAAGACCGAGGGCGTGGCCAAGCTCATGCGCCAGCACAAAAGCGAAATCGAAGCAGTCGGCTGTGTTGCCGCCGGAAAAGCACGCGTTTGTATTCACGTAGACGTTGCCAAGGTACATGTGGTCGACCGGCGACACAAAGAGGCCTTGGTAAGTCGACGCGGCTCGCGGCGCGTGGCGATAAGCATACATCAAAACACCTTGCGGAAGCCGCGGCTCCAACGAGAAATCAAACGCGCACAAGCGCACGTCTCCAATGTTGAGCTCGCTGCGGTGCTTGTGCGAGTAGGGCTCTAACGAAGAAGGCGACATTGTGCTCGGTTTCTCTTCGCCTATGAGCACAAACTTAGCTTTGGCCGACAGTTGTTGCAAGCATTCGTTCCACCACGCAAGCGCTCGGTCAACGCTTTCGAGCGAGTAAGCGCACTGCCCGCAATCGGGGTGTTGGCTGCCGAACGGGCCGGACAGCGCGCGTGTTCCATCAAGCCACGGCGTCGAGGATACTCTCATGCCGGCAGGCACGATGCTTACCGTAAAGACCACATCGTCAATTGCATTTTTGCCAAGCGCCGCGTCGCGGAGCCGTTCCCATGGGTTTTTGAGTTTCGGTGGGGGCGATGGCGGTGTTTGAAGCAGCGCAACTTGCGAGTCAATAGAATCCCGCGGGGGGGCCTTGTGCGATTCGCTGTCTATCGCGCGCTTGACCGACTTATGTGGCAGAGCGTTTGTGACGACGTAGACAAATATGAGGAGCGTGACGGTGGCGCTGATGGCAGAAAGCAGCATCAACATGGGGTGGCACAGCATCCGCATTCGCTCATGGGAGCGGACAAAAAAAAGCCAATGCTGTTAGAGATTAATGGTAGCAAAATATCAAACCGCCACGCTACCTGTTTTGCTTTTTCTGATTCTTGCCGTCATTGTGACGGTTGTCACTTTGGGCTTGTGGTGGAGGTCGCAAGTCCGAGTGCTCCAGCCGGATGCGACGCCCGAGTCATCAACCCCGGGCCAAGCCGAACCGAGTCCACCATCCGAAAAAGCCCCAAGCACCAGCCCAACGCTCACCACACCGCTTTTCCAGCCATACACTTCGGACCCGCCCGATGTCGAAGAAGCCAGCGTGACGGGCCAGGTGCAAATTGAGGGAAAGAGCTATTCGTTCGATCAATGCACCGCCAAGTTCTACTCCCCGCCGATAACATACAATGAAACTACCCTCTTGATTTACATGCTGCGTTGCGAAAGTAATTTGGCCGAGGTGCTGAGTGGCGGAGATTACAACGGCGTTGGCGGCGGGTTAATCATGGACAGTGAAACTGTTGTCTTTCCAACAGGTAATTCATCCCCACCGTGGATGCTCAGCGTGAGCACCGTTGCAGACTCGGCGGGCGACTCATACAAGTCGGTCAATGTCTATGCTTCGACCCAAACCTCGGTCCTTCCTACCGATTACTCGCACTTGCACATGCAACTTGACAACGGCAGGTGCTCGTTTTCGAATACTTGCAGCGATGGCAGTCCGTGTCCCACACCGTGCCCCGTTTGCGCGCCCTTTGACGCCAATGGTACTTTTGTCTGCACTAGCGATTCTGGGTTTCCATGGATGACTACCGTTTGAGGTTGCGTGCCCTCGTTGGCAACTGCTTGAAAATGTCTGTGGGACTGCTAAATGGAAACCGGCAAATTGGTTGTTGTTGTGCTTGGAGTTCTCTTTATAGCCGGCTTCATTATCGCGCTAATAATTGCCAAATTGTCGCCGCGCCCGCAGAACAAGGCTATACACCCGAAGGCAAGCAGGACGTACACCGAAAGCGCGCCCAAAAATGTTGATGCTTCATCCGGCGCCCTCGGCGCGTTTGATCCAGCCCCGTCGGACATCATCATGAAAGGGAGCATCGCGGACACGGGGTCATTCGGCATGCTTGTGCAAAGCGTTGTCTGCCCGGACTCGGGCCCTTGCTCGAGGGCTGTTCCATTTGCAACAGATCCGACTATGCTGAGCATAGACTACGATGGGTACAATGATTCCTACAACGCGTTCAAACCTGGCGGCGAACAAGACACCCTCGGGCTCGATGGCTATAACGGTGAGGGCTTCTTAGTGACGTTCTATTCGGGGGGCGACCAAAACCCGCCCTTCCGTGAGATGCGTGGCGCCGCGGTGCTGCGGCGACCACCCAAGCCCCTCAGCACGCCTTGTGGGATCTCCGGCGCCGTGGGCCGGCTCACCGGTCGAGACGCATACCTGTTGCAAGGCAACGGCATAAAGTATGACGCCGACAACAATTTCGGGTCGACCACGCCCAGCGAGACGGTAACAATCTTTCAAACCGACGACGGGAAAATCCCATTCAATGAAGGAGATGACGCAGCTTCGTTCATTGCAAAATTCGCTTCGGCCGAAGCTGGAAGTTTCTCTGGTGGCTACCCAACGGGGGTTTCTAAATACGTGCTGGTGAATGAGTTGTTTCTTATGGCGAACGACTCCACAAAGCTCCCCGATGGGGCGCCGATCCCGGACGATTTGCCGCAGATTGTTGACGGCAACGGGGTGCTGTTCCGATACTTGGTTGTTGCAATCAACGCAGCTTATTTCTACACGGCCGAATACTATGGCCGCATCGAAGCGCTTCCGAAGACGGATGGAGCAATCTTTGATGAGAACGGCATGAGCTACTTTGCGGTGAATGACAAGGCATTGATCCAAACCGGATTGAAGTTTGCGCGTCTCAAGCTGTACAACTCCGGGTTAAGCAGCACGTGGGCAGATCAGGAAAAGTTAACGGGAAAGGCTGTTCTGACGGCGGGCAATTACTCGCTTAAGATATTTGCGCCTGACGACAAGCCCGGATGGCATATCTCGGTTGTGGATAAAGACAACGCAGTCGTCACAACCGTTTGCGACAACTTCCCAGACTACAACACGTACGTATTTGAGACAGTGCTCGCGGGCGCAGCCCCCATAGTCGAGCTTGATCGCATTAACCTGATCACGGACGGCTCAGACAGCGACAGCGACAGCACCAATCCCGCGTACAGGTGGGACAAGTTCACGCCAAACTACGGAAAGCTCATCCACGGGTCGACAATCGGACCAAAGCCCCCAAGCGATGGCGAGATTCTGATCTTGAGCTGGACAAGCACCAACACCGGATTTACATACGAAGTAAAGGCTGTAAATCTGGACGTGAACTCAGCACTCTCACCTGCGTTCACAGTCTCGTGTACTGGGTGCGGCATTGACGATATCACTATTGAGAGTGCAACAAACACGCCGCCGAGCAACGTCAGTGAATACAGGGTCACACTTCAAAATCAAATTGTGGCTGGGGAGAGTGTGGGGACGCAGCTCATCTTGTACGGGTCAAACAACACCGACCCTGATGTCGCCGTTCTGGTTTGCCAAACAGATGCAAAGCAGGCCGACATCGCGATTACCGAGACGCCGTTGCCTTCAACTCCGGCAGGACAATGCAACTGCACGGCTGACGGAGGGGACGGTAAGTGCTCGACCGATGGCAGCGCGGATCGGCCGTGTGGGGATGACGGGGTCACACAGGCGCAATGCGAGCAGTACACATCGCAGTCCTCTTGCGAATATTCGGCTAACTCGCTGTATGGATGCTGCACGTGGACGCCGCCGAGCTCAGATTCGATTTCCACGCAGTACAGGCCGACGTTTGGGTTTTCCACACCGTACAAGCGGCGCATGATGCTGCACATTGCGTACCACCCGAAATTGGTCAACCTTGTGCTGTTCACTGCGATGATCAACGTAGGTTACTTCTTGCGATTGCAGCGGGTGATGTTCAGCGGGGTGAACGATTGGGACACGCATGTCACGCTCACAAACTCCGGCGTATTCGGATTTCAGTCTTTCAGCAGTGTCAACTCGTACCCCAACGCTTCCACTAGAGAAGAGTGTGCCGGGCAGAATTTGGCATTCTACGGCGAGAAAGCCATCTTTTACTCTTGGAGCGACAATCCACCAGGCGGGCAGGCAAATTGCTTCGGCGGCGCGTATCAGTCCACATTTAGCGCAAACGCATCCTATGGATGCGACAAAGACGACGAAGACGCGGCGAACTATCGAACGTACCGCTTAAAGGACCCGAACACCAAAACGTTGGACTGGAACGTGACGCCCGCTACGCAGTGCGGCGAGGTCTCTTTTGATTGCGTCGGCGGATCGTGCTTGAAAGACTCGGATGGGAACACCATTGGCACCGGCGCGTCTGTGTACAAGCAAGTCGGCAGCAGTGGGATGTTGCAACCAAGCATCTCGCAGGGCCAGCGTGTGAAGGCAGGCAACGAAGGCGATTGGTGGACTGGGGTTTCGGCCCAGTCGGCGGAAGAATGCGAGCTGAAGTGCTTGGCCACTCCGCCGACCGACAGGCGAGGGGGGCAGCAGGGGCTGTACGCTTACTCATTCAATCAGGACCTGCAAAGCTGCTTATGCTTTGCCAATGGCGCAATCGGCTGCGCAAAGGATGGGTATGTAATTCCGTTCTTCACGGGCAGCTTCAATTCCGAGGAAACCGTTGTTCTCCCTCCAATGCCCACGGATACACAAACGCCGTACTCCGCCCCCTTGCAGAAAGCTTTAGATGTTGACACACCCATGGGCCCTGGGAGTAGCATCACCTCGGGCGACCAAAACAACTATATTACAATTCAAGGCTCGGACGGCAACTTTGTTTTGTACACGTCAAATAATGATCCGGTCCAGGCCAGCGGCGGGTGTGACTCATCAGACCCGTTTTACAGGTGCGAGGCCAACAACACATGGGGAGGATGCCCGAACTACGAGGCTACCAACAGCAAGGTCCTTCCAGTGGGTAAAGTAATCCAGTGCATCAACGATACGTTTGGGAGCGAGCCCGACAAAGATTTACAGGTACCGTCAGACACTGAGAACAGAACGAGGGACCTCCGCCTGCGATGCGATAACACACTTCAAATATTTGAGTGGGACACTGACAAGCCCCCCGGTGCCGACTCCGATGATGAATACGGAGACCTTTCCATGCAAATTACCGGCGACGAATTTAAGGGCTCAAAAATTGACTCTTGTGTGGTTGAAGTGAATGACTTCAAATGTTACAGTTCCGATGGAGCGCAGTTGTGGTCGGTCACAGGTGAAGCGACGGCGAGTGTACAAAACCCTGGGACGATGGTCGGGACCGCAAAGACTGTCATTCAAGGGAACGGAAGTTTTGGGCTGGTGGAGGAAATCACCCAACAGCCATATGATTGCCAAAAAAACACGTTCAGCGCAAATCTTGTGCAGCACGACTACCCGCGTACGTGCCTGCAATCGCTTTACGGATCGTGTGATGCGAATGCAAATCAAGGAGTTAATGGGTCTTTGCTGGTTGGTCAATCAATATATGCATCGGACGACGATTCTACAAGCTTCCTCGCCAGCGAAAGTGGGTACACTCTTAAAATTGAACGAAACGCTGACACCGGTTTGGGTGCCCAAGGCAAAAATTGGCTTCTCTTGCGGGACTCTAATGGAAGTAGGGTTTGGAACAGCGTGGACAATCCGCCCACCGGGAGCAAACAAGACTACACCACTACAATCACATCGTGTACCATGGCATCTGACGGGCTGCACTGCGCGGACGCAGCGAGTAATAGCATAACCTTCTCGATCAATCTCGACCCCAAAGATGATTATGCGCAGCTGACTCTGGACGAAGACGGTTCGCTGTCAATGAAGTCGGCGAAGGACCAAAAGCTGAGCGCGCTCCGCGTTGAGCTTCGAACCGGCCCCGATGGTGACCAAAAGACTTACAGAAAGGCCATGGAGGATTTGAGCGAAAGCTGCTTGGGCGCGAATCCGCTGATGCCGAGCATCAGCAATGACAGCTGCGAGGGTGCAGTGTACATTCAAAACACCTCAGATGCCAACGCGTTGCTGTTCTTCGGAAGCCAGCCGATTGTGGCGCAGAATGATACTGGTTGGCAATCGTTCTCCGGGCAAATTGCTATGACGCAAGACGCCACTTACGGGACCGACATTGGCGACCTGCGCACAATGTACACTCCGACGCTGTCGCTCGGCGATGTGGATGTGTGCTCGACAGCAGACGGTGGCGCGTCGTACGACTGCACCTTACAGGATAATCCAAACACGTACCAGCTGAACAACACGTACGGCTGCGCGCAGGGTAAGTCGAGAAACGGTCAAGGGTTTGGTAACTACGATTCGCGTAACATTATATCCAAGGGGTGCAAGTTCAAGACCAGCAACAACTGCGAAAGCAACTTCAAAGCCTGCGTTAACTTTGAGGGCTTTCCTTTTGATTTGAAAGATTGGGAAAATGCCTGCAGTAAGTGCACCGACGAGTGCTTTACAAGCCACCAATCAAAGTACTGGTCGTGCGTCGGCGTGTTTGCTGGCCAAGCATCTGTCGGCGCGCTCCTTGTAGCGACGGGAGCGTATACGCTTTCGGCCGCCTACTTTGGGGGCGCGTTCGCGGCGGGTGTAGAACTGACCGGCGGTGTCGCAATGGAGACGGCGGGCGTGACCGTAATCGGTGAAGGCGGAGCTCCGGTGGCCGCGGATATGTTTGGAGAAGGTCTTGTTGCGGGCGATGCGGCGGTCGATGGCATGAGCGCGTTAGGATTTTCAGCACCCTGGGCCACTACAGAGGGAATCGAGGGGATTGCACTGACGGACGCCGCAATCACCGGCACCGACGACACCGTCATCGCGGTCTCAGAGGAAGTGGACACGCTGGCCGATGCTGCAACCGCCGAGGCGACTTCTGCGGCGGATGCAAGTGCAGCGCAAGGAGTTGCCGCCGAAGCAGCAACTACGCAGGCGACACAAGACGCAACGCTTACAGGATATGTCAATCAACTCAATACACTAGTAGCCAACTACAACGCAGCCGCGGCAGAATTTTTCGGACCGACTGCCGAAACATGGGCGGCTATACAAGAGCAGGTGCCCACCATACTAGACACAATGGAGGGAAGCTGGCCCGAGGAATACCAGGCGTGGGCGGATGCCAATCAATCAGTCATTGCAAGGCTGAATATTGAAGCGCAAAACGCGGCAATCTTCGAGCAAGCACTGGCGGAACAGGGCGGATTGAGAGCAGCCGCACCCTTGGTGGCCGACCTCGAAATAGGACAGGCCGCTGCGGCGGATGCAGACTGGATAGATGCGATTCCCGAGATGGAAAACATAGTTATAGACCCAGAAGAGGAGATAGCAGCTCAGAACGAGGCCGAGCAGCGCAGATTACGAAGGATTAATGATGTGAGCCGCTTTAATAAAGGCCCGAGACCGAGCCCTTTCAAGGGTGGATGAGATGAGCCTCGCAGTGTTCTCTTCGATACTTCGGGGGGGGGGTCCTGGGGCCAGGATCGCTTTTTTTGAAGTTAAGGACCATGTTCGATCCTCAGGCGGTCGCCGTGGACATGACCCTCACAGGGGTCAGCGCCCGTGTTCCGTGGGTTTTGTGGAACAACAGCCGTGGCAGCTCGCGAGTGGAACTCAAGCGCCTGCAGTGCACCGGCAAGCACATCGGTTTTGACGGTGAGTGGGACGACGGTTCGCAGAGCAACCTGCGGCAAACGCAGATCTCGCCGTTCCATTTGGCGTTTGAGATGAACCAGCCACAGAAATCGAAAATCGAGTGCGCTATCCTGGAATCTGTGCCTGTCAAAGTTGTTCTTCACCACGGTGTCGACGCCGTCAACGCCAACCGCACGTTTCGCAACCGGCTGATGATCGACACGCACCTGCGGCTGAGCCCGCACAAAGACGTCGGGGTCTTGGACGGCGCGGCAATGCACAGCACAATGCAGCTGCTGCTGCGCACAACCAGCACAGTGATCGTCTTCCAGAAAAACGTGTTCACCTTTGTTTTGCAGATGAAACGCCGCGACGAAATCTTTGGGCGCGAGCGCGTGCGCTTGGTGTTGCGCGATATCCTGCTCGTGTCCAAAAAGCAGATGGATTGGATGATGCGCGAGTGGAAACTGGACCTCGGAGGCTTCTACTTTGATTTCACGTGCTGCTTTCCCTCTGTCAATTGGTCGGTGCTGCTTAACTTTGTGCGCCACATGAACTGGTTCATGGTGACGCTCAGCACGCGAGGCTTTGTCGACACTGTCAAAGCCGTCGAAGACAAGGTGCACAGCAACTCAGAGTTCCGCGTGACGCGCTCGATTGCAAACCCGAGCGTCGTCTGCTTTGTGTTTGAAAAATTTGCCTCGCCGTTGCCCGCCGCCTGCGCAATGAAGCGCAAGCGGCTGGAGGAGACCATGCCAAATTGCAACCCGCAGCACGAGCAGCTGAAGAAGGGCGACTTGGTGCTGTGGCACAACAAGCAATACAAGATAAAGCGCGTACCCACAGAAGAAGGGGACTTACTGTGCTCGCTTACTGGTGGCCTTGGCGCGCCGATGCACGAGCTGAAGCGTGTGTAAGCATGATAATTTGTTTCTAAATGCTCTTAGTTGATCTTTTTGGTGAAATCGGTGGGTTTTCGACTGGAGCAAAAAAAGCTGGATATCTCCGCCATGCTAAGATTCGCCTATTTCTTTGGGTATGTCGACCAATCGACCACCTCCTTGTGCCCGCCGGCGTATGGCACGCCCCACTTGGACAGCATGAAGGCATTCACGTCCACGGGATCTTTGTCGTCCTCTTGGTCGAGCGTCATGGTGCAGAGGAGACGCCCATACTTGTCGGCTTCGTGGACGGTCAGGTTCACCACGCGGTCGAGCACAAGCTCACGCAGCTCATCTCGCGCGGCGTACGCGCAGCTCTTCTCCACGGGGTCCTTCGAGCGCATCTCCGCGCAGTCGTACCCAAGCATCCGCACGTTGACGCGGCAGATCTTGCCGTCAATATCGACCGCGCACCACACCGTGTCGCCGTCATAGACTTTTACAACTTTTCCGCGCGTCGGACGCGGCACAAACTCGTTGGTTGTCGCGTACTCGGCTTCTTCAATGCACGACGGTTGCATGTATGTTGCTGCTTTTTTTTAAACATTTGTCGCGCGCTTCCGTGAACGCATTTGCTTCCTCTATTAAAAAAAACTGTGTTTTGCAGTACCTAATTATGGAGTACAAATCACCAACATTGTGGGTAAACTCTTATAATCACCCGACCCATGAGACGTGCGACGACGTATGCGCTAGTATAAGTGGAAATACGTTTGCGTGCGACGAGGTGGCCATGCAACCATTCGCAAGGTCCTACACCAATTTCCCCATAGTTCCCAACTTCGCGCAGCTTGGCAAAGACGCGGGCAAATTTGCCGAAGCGCTCATGTTCCCCTTAGGACAGATCGAAGTAGGAGACAACAGCACAATTACAAACGTCGGTTTAAAAGTTAACGTGATTGACTATGAAAGCGAACTGCTTGGCGATCTCAGGTATCCTGAACAAAACTTCAACCCGCCGCCAATCAACTTGGGAATTCAGACCGATAAGACTCTAGTTGGGAGAATTTTACAGAGGCAGTGCGAGGTGGTGAACATCGCACAAAGGAACCCCACATGCAAATCGAAAGGCCTACTCACCGAAACACAGTATAATGCGAATACCGGCGTTATTGTAGAGGGTGGTCGACAAATGATGTGCCCGTGCAGCTCGGAGGGTGAGGGGAACTTGCACGTCAGCACAAATGAGGTTATTCCAGACAGCGTGCCGGGGTCGACCGACCCTGAAAAACGTCAGAAGCAGGAGGAAGAAGAAGTGGACACGGTGTACAGGTACAATGGCAGGAATATTGTGAGCAAGGATGGGGAGAGCACGGGAGACAGAACAACGGTTATTGTTGAAATGGATCCCGATGGAAATTTGTTCTCTTACAAAGCAAGCAAATGTACGTGTCAACAAAAAGATGAGGCCACCCCAGACGGGCTTCCAGCGCCGTGCGACACGCCTGAGGCCTTGACAAGCTCCGTGTGGATCTGGTGGGTTATGCTCAGTTTTGCGATACTGAGTGTGGTAATTGTGGTCGCCGTGATCTTCTCACGCAAACAGCCTACGTATTACACGACGCGCGCGGCGGCGTCGCGCGGCACAGAGTCATCCATCTCCTCATTTGTCTGACGCGCCATGATTGCCGCGTGCCGCCAGCGAACGTAATTGAAGAGATCGCGTCTCGGTATGGCATTGGTGGTCGACAGCTCCGCGACCAGAGTGTCTTGCCAGCACACAAACGAGCCATCCTGTGTCACATCGCCAAACGTGCCGTCGCGATACAGCCCAAAGAGCGGCTCGGGCAGATCGCGTATGCGCGATTCAACGGCTCGGAGCATGCGCACAAACTCAACGCGGTCGGCCCATACGCCAAAACTCTTACCGGTCTTCCACTCGCACCGATCAAAGATCTTGCGGGGACTTGGGGTGCGCGAAAAGAGGACTCTCGGCAGCATAGTAGCAACAGCGCCGTTGCGCAATCGCAGGAGAAACACAGAGTACGCTTCATCATCCGCGGCAGCGCCCGCCGGCGTCTCCCACGCGTCTCGCTCGTGCGAATACACGTGCACAGTCACATTTAGAATGGCGCCAAGCACAAGCAGCTCGGCGCGCTCAGCCGGTGCGCCGCCAAAGACTCTGACGCGCAATTTTTGGATGGTGTTACGGGCATCCGGAGAAGGTGAAAACTTTGCTCGCGCCGCGCCCGTCGTTGCGACCGGCGATGAGTCGCCAACGGCGCGCCTGACATACAGCGCGTACGCGCCGTAGTCCCAGTCCGGATCGGGGTCCACATCCTTTGCGGGCGTCGCGTCTTCTTGATCGCCGAGAAGCGGGAGCATCGACGCGACTCGGCGTCTCATGTCTGTCGGCGAGAGTTCGTTTAAGTTTGTCCCGAAGACGCGGTTCACATTGGGGAAAAGCGCGTGGTCGTGAAGGCTCAGCGCGCGCACGCCATCGGCAATCGCGCGATACGCGTCATCGCGATGTGGCGTCCCTAAACCGGCATGGCTCGCGATTTGGAACGCTTCGTACCCGCCTCGCGGCGAGGTTGTACGGATTGCCTCCGGCATGACTGGCTACTTCGTTGCACACAAAATATATTCGGGCCGACGCGCAACGCGGGTACCAAAAGACCCTTGTGCTTCCAAATTATATGTTGCCACTATCAAAATGGCGCAGTTCCCAAGGTGGGCTTGGATCATTATAGGCTCCATCCTCGCGCTGGCCTTGACGATTGGTTTGACTCTTGGACTTGTAGTTGGGTTGAACAAGTCGGAGGACAAGCGCAAGAAAACGCCCGCGGCTCCGCCCGCTACCCCGCCCGCTCCCACACCTGCACCGAGCGGCGGCAACACGCTGACCCTCGGCGGGGCGCCAAACACAACGTACACTTATAGGGTAAGAGTTAACACTCCTTTTCCATCAGCAACAGTTCAAGAAATTTGCGCAGATCCGTGTGGTGACACCTACGCTTACTGTGATATTACCAAAATCAGCAACTATTCAGATGGCTGCGATGAGTTTGTCCCCGATGAGCTTAACTGCGATTTTGATGGGTGCGGCGTGTGTGATCTGAGCAATCCAGCGGACGACTGCGCTAATGACATATCAGGGTATAATCAGATAGTCTGTTTGAACAACTCTTTCTGCCCTGGGCAGGAAGGATGTACAGTTGATGTCGGAGGTTCTTGCACAAATAGTACGCAGTGCTGTCCGGATGAAACTTGCCAACAGCAAGCGGACTGTCAGGATGGTGTATGTACATTGTCGAAAACTTCGTGTGATAATTGCGCTACTTACTGTGCAGATTCTTTCGGACAAACTAACGGCTTTGCTTGCTGTGGCACGACATGCTACAAAACAGACAGTGAGGGTTGCTGCAACGGCCAAAAATACGAAAAGGCTACTGAATTCTGCTGCCCGGCTCCTGACCCAACAACGTCGATCACCGACTGGGGAAGTGTAAGTATGGGTGCAGCTGTCGACACAGTATTCCCAAAATCCGGAGCTGTCAGTTATTGTTGCGCTACAAGTGGCAGGCAACCGTATGGTGGCTTCAGTGCTTCGTCCTTTGAAACGTTGCCAGATCCAAATGATCCCACATTAGATCAGATAAATGATGCAGGCAGCACTGGTGATACTACTCATTGTACTAATCCGGCGACACCATTCTGTAAGAACCCGCCAGGTCAGTGCCAAACTGACCCAACCAACTGCGAAGCGCCTCTTGCAAAGCAATGTTTCGTACCGCCATCATAAACGTTGATTTGAAGCGATGGCGCATGTTTTTTTTTGATTTTCTCTATCACACAAAATGCTCCTGCCTCCCGGTTCGACTATTGCTGTTGTTGGCATCGGAAAACTCGGACTTTGCTTTGCCGTGACGCTTGCCAGCCTCGGACTAAAGGTCATCGCGGTTGACACAAACACGGCGTACATTGATCGCTTAGTTTCGGGAAACTTTAGCTCGCCCGAACCCGGATTGGACTCGATGCTGCACCAATTTCGAGACGCAATTACGTTCTCCGCAGAACCGGCCGACGCCGCGCAGGCGTGTGTGGTCTTCTTTCTTGTGCAGACCCCCGTCATCGACAACAACCTGTATGACCATGCGTACCTGAACGCCGCGATTGACAGCGTCGCTTCGGCTTGCGAGGGCCCGACTCGTATGGTTGTGAACAGCACCGTCATCCCCGGCTTTATGCGTGAGGTTGCCGCGCGCCACCCAGCGCACGCCTTTTTCTACAATCCGGCATTTGTAGCGCAAGGCGACGTGCTGGATGGCTACCGATCCGGTGGCTGGTTTGGCGTTGTGCTGATTGGTTCGCCTTCAAAGGACGATGGCGAGTTCTTGGTAAGCATTTACGAAGAGCTTGACCCCAACACGCGCGTCATAGTCGTCTCACCCGAATCGGCGGAGCTCTGTAAGCTTTCCAGCAACTGCTTCCGAACAATGAAGATCGCCTTTGCGAACATGGTCGCCGACATAGCGCGAGCCACGCCGGGGGCGTCGGCCAACGAGGTTTGCACAATGCTCTCGCAAGACAAGAGCATCGGTGCGCACTGCATGCGCCCAGGATACGGGTACGGAGGCCCGTGCTACCCCAGAGATAATCGGGCGCTCTCGGCGTTTGCGCACCTTGCGGGCGTCCCCACGTCTATGCTTGACGCAATTGACACCGAGAATAATGCGCACCATGATCGGATGGCGAGCGCGCTGGCTGCTGAGAATCGCGAGGTCTACGAGTTTGCCGACGTGGGGTACAAACCGGGATTGAAAGTTCCAATGATTGACGCGAGCCCGCCGCTTGCCGTGGCCGAGCGGCTTGCCAACCTGGGCAAGAGCGTGGCGATATGTGCCCCGCCCGAGTTTGAGCGGCTAGTGCGAATCCGATATGGAGACGCGTTCACGTACAATTCTGTCCAAAAAAAGCTGTTGTGAAGCCAGAGTGGCTTCGGGATGGCAGAGACAATTCTCAGCGGAGATACCGCCGGCGTTGTGCAAAATCTTTCGAACTTTCTTGAAGAACACGGCCCAGCAATCAAAAGTCGCATAAAAACGCCTCTTGCGTGCTTTGATGTTGATGAAACCCTGCTTGAGTGGGGAGCCGATGATAGCAGCCGCCGCCGCGAGGAAGTCGCAACTCTGTTCAACTTGGCGGTCAAGGAGGGGTACAAAATATACATCATCACCGCGCGAGACAAGTCTCAAAGCGGGCTCGCATATTTGAAAACCCAGCTCGCGAGCCTTGGCTTTGACACGCACAAAATCGAGAAAATCTACATGATGCCGAGCACTGAAAGCGACGTCGGGCAATTCAAAAGCGACGCCCGCTCCCGAATTATCCAACAGACAGGTGGCAAATTTGTCATCATGGTCGGGGATCAGATGACAGATGTTTTCCGAGCACCGGGCAGCTTGAACGCGAACCGCGACTTTGCTCACGTCTTTGCGGCGCCGGATGACGGTGTTGTCTTTGGTGTCAAGGTGAGCGAGATGCAAGATGTGTGAAAGTCAATTATTGAGTGCGCAAGCCATGATGGCCACAAGTCTCACAATCACCCAGTGCGAGGCGCCGGCGATTCTTGCGCTGTGCAATGTCGCCGGGCGTGACAACGCTGTCAACCGGGTGAATGCCATGGTTTTTTTGGCTTCCGAGATGCATTCGAGCTGCAAGACGCACAATGAAGCAGTGGATCAAGCCTTGAATGACGAGCGGAGGAAGCACGCGTCCGCGTTACTCTTTGAGCAGAAGCGCAACGAAGCGATTGATCAAGCATTGAATGACGAGCGGAGAGAGCACGCGTCCGCGTTACTCTTTGAGCAGAAGCGCAATCGTGAGCTGTTGGACGTGTGCAAGGAGAAGGACGCCGCGCTTCAGCTTTTGCGCGACGAGCAGCAAAGCAACTTTGTGTCTGCCAAACGCGGGCGTCGCGGCGAAGAGCAGCTGTTTGCCCTCATGGATGAGTGGAACACAACATTGAACTTGGGCATGAAAGTTGAAGACGTGCATTCAATCAAGCAAAGCGGCGACATTTGGCTTACCAGGTCGTCCGACGCAAAGCTGCTAATCATTGACAACAAGAACTGCATAGCGGACAGCAAGCTTCGCACAGTCAACACTTCGGACGGTGTCGAAAAGCTCAAGCGCGATGTCCTTGCGCTGACACAGCAAGGCCGGGATGTGGCCGAAGCAATGATCATCGCCAACGCCAGGATTTCCAAAGGCGACGGTTTGCCAATCAGCGAGTATGAATGCATCGAGGTGGGAGGGCCTCTGGGCGTTCCGGTCCACTGCGTAGCCAACTGTGGCGTCAACGCGTGTACTCCTTGGGACTGGCACACACGACTGCTCACGGTTGTAGTTTCGTTTGCAAAAGGCGGAAACACGCAAACCGAGCGGTCTTTGTGCGATGATTTGGAAACGCGCAATCGCGCCGCTGTTGCCGCGCTACAGGCGTGTGATGCAAGGCTCACGTCGCAGCTGAAAGAGAAGAAGAAGGAAATCAAGGGCCTAGAAGCGCAGCAGGAGCACTTACGCGCCACAATCGCAAAGATTGCTCTTTGCTGAGACGTGGCCAATTTCAAACAATCAAATTGTCATTGTTGGTGCTTTGAGCGCTCACAACCTTGCCTGCCACGCACAACATCACTGGAATGAACACAACGACCGACGCAAACACAACGCTTTGCAGCCCAAATGTGCACTTAGCATACACGAGAAACTTTGAACTGGCAACGCACGAGTGATCTGTACCCCAGATTTGTGTACCGCCCCACGCGGCAAAGCCACCTTCTACAAAACCCAGGCAACAAAGCATCCCGCCAAGCACTTCGTTTCTTGCCTCGTCGGTTGTTTCCTTTTTTGATGACGGTGGGAGGACAGACAGCGCACGAAAGATGACAGAGGTCAGTACGTAGACCCACAGGCCGCTAGCGCACTCATTCGCCGCTGCGTAATCGTCAACCAAAGTAAAAACTCCGTACGAAATATAAAGGGCCGCAAGCAGCGGCGAAGCGGCGATCACCAGCCCGCAGCAACAACCCTGCCAAAAGGTCGGCCTTGTCCCGTCCAGGTTGCTGTCTTCTGCCATATCTACGTCTTGCTTTTTTGTGAATTGACTTTTGGGAAGACCGCGGTTGCGTTTGACACTTTTGTGACGTGTGATGTCATCATCACATTTTAGAGAGCGACTGATGAAACCAACACAAGCCTGTTTCAACGGGCATGTTGTGGCATTTTACGCTTGCAGCGCAGCATCTAAACTTGCGGCTGTTGCGTTTGCAATCTCGGCGACGACGTCTACTAATCTGCTTTCGTAAAACCGCAATCCCTTTTGTTGTCATCAAAAAAGCATCTGCATACGAATTGGCACGCAACCGCGAGCGAATGTTCTCCTCGCAATGGATGGCATACATTTTGCGACAAAGGCGATTTCTGTGTGGCACAAAAGCTGCTATGCGCTGCAGTGCAGCCAGTGGCAACTTAAGCATAGTGAACATTCAATTTTATTGAAAAAAAAATTTTAACATGGAGCCATGGCCATGGATTTTGTCCATTTTACTTGCGCAAAGTTGGTGCTTAAGAAAAATGGCAAAAAGATGCCGCTTGGAATGCCGCCATGGAAAGATAAGACGGTGGACGAATATCGGAAGATGCGCAACCCATCGCACAACGTCAAGTGCGTGCTCACAGGAAAGATCAATGATATTACGGTGATTGATTTTGACAACCCGTATGAGTTTGACAAGTTTATTCGAAAGTATCCTGTATTTGAGGATGCCTACACGGTCAAGACGTCGAAAGGGTTTCACGTTTACTCAAAGTACAACCCTCAGTATTTAACCACGACAAACACAATCTTGGGAGTTGATATTCGTAACGATCAGGCTATAGTCTTTGGTGCGGGGACCGTTACAGAATTCGGAACTGAGTACACGCACTACCGGGGCATGCAGCTCGATTTAGAGATGCCTCGCGCATTTTACAACTATGTAAAGCCCAAGGCAAAGCTCAGCACAGAACCTTTTTTGTGTAAAATTTTTGATTGTAATAATTTTTAAATTTGTTCTGATATTAAACAATGGCAAACAAAGACTTTCCCGTGTGGGCTTGGGTAATTTTGGCGTTGATCATTGCTGTTGCCGTTGTACTTGGGCTCGTTTTCGGCTTATCAAAGTCGAATAAGCCTGCTAGCTCTGCTGGACCACGTTTGTCCAAAACTACAGCCTTGCCATTGGCACCCGTACCCCCTCCGAGTGTGCAAAGTGTGCAAATACCATCAACTCCGCCTGCCCGGGCACCGCCAGCTCCAACAACGCCGCCAGCACTTACAGCCCCAGCACCAACGACGCCAGCACCAACAGCTCCAACACCAACCGCAACCAAAACGACTGATTCCACAGACTCAGTCCACGATTCGGATTCGGATTCGGATTCGCAAGTAGGTAGTCCAGTAATCCCTCCACCAGTGCCGATCTCTCCATCGACTGCCCATTTCCTGTTCCAAACTGGTGCCCCCGATGCAAAAGTGTGTTTCGCCACACTTTACGAGGAATTGATTGATGTGGAGACACTTACGCAAGCGGCTAAAACATTGGGAGAGACGCAAAACAGCGTTGTCCAACAGCTGCTTTCCGCCCCAAATGGACGTGCAACGGTGCAATACTACCAGCTTTTTGGAATGGGTCGCCGATTCGCCATTGGCCCAAGCATGCAAAGGTTACCATCGGCTCAGCTTCGTGGAGCGGCAAGCTCAAAAAACTATTACACTCTAGACATGGTGAACACATGGCCAACAATATTGAGCACTTTCAAATACATTAACCGGCCTGATTTCCCGTACTTGACCGCGCTTGTAAAAGAACGCGCAACAACAACAATGCAAATTAAGGAAGAGTACGCGTGTAGTGACAAAGCAGCAAAGGCTATGCCACTGTCATTTATGAACGGTTTGACTATTGAGGATTGGGCTCACAAATACTCTGTCGATTTGCATGAAAAGAAGATGCAGCTTGCCCGGGGTTTTTTCGATGAAGTTGTCCGCGCCGCGCTCATTGAGGAAGCAGCTGACCCAGCGATGCTTGAAAAAAGCAAGCGACATTACAAGATGAGCGACTGGGGCATTCGTACGCAACCTCTGCAGGCGCGAATTACCGACATTGAAAACCGAGCAATCAGTGTTATAGAAAGCGCGGCGGCGCTTGCGGGCTGGCGTGTTGACGTTTTGCTATATGATGGCGTCATGCTGCGTCGGGAAGGACAAAGCAGAGACAATGTTCTTGCGTTGATTCCCAGACTTGAAGAGTCGCTGGAGCGTAATTTGGACGTGCCACTAAAAATTAGACTGGTATAGGTGGTCGAATTACATGAAAACCTGACATGTTTGTGGCAAATCAACATTTGCGAGGATGCCGGTTCCCCTCAAGTCAATTTCGCAAAGATCAGCACAAGTCGAGAAACTCACTGGAACATCACCCTCCAGCTGTCGGCAGTCGAGGAGCAACAATTCGCGAAGCCGCGCGCAATTCGCGAGTTGGAACGGAATGCGCCCGGATAAATTTCGGCACCCGCAAAAATTGATGACTTGGAGCGATTCGCACTCGCCGAGAAGAGGTGTGATGGCCCCGCTGATTTTAAAGCACCTTTGCATGTGCAATTCTCGCAGACTTTTACAACCGTCGATGCCATCAAATAACAATGTCATCGGACCGCACAGCTGGTGCTGATCACACAGATCAAGAATGCGCAGGCCGCGAAACGATACCGATGCCCACACGCGCTGCCATTCAAGCGAACAAAGCAAGGTCCAGTGTTGTTTGAGGCAACGAGACAAATCCAACACTTGTAAAGAAGGATGCGTTTCAATGACTTTCAGCATTGCGGCAAGCGCGATGTGCCGATCGTTTGTTCGCGAGCAAGCGCCAAGCCATTCAATTGCGGCGTGCAGCGCGTCGTCAGCGCGACCGTCCTGCGCTGCAAGCCGCGTGAGGCCGCCCATTGTAGCTGCAATGTCGCTGGGCTTCTGTTTGGGCGATGGCTTGCTTGCACACGCCGAAAAGGGATCGATTGCCCGGATAATCGGAAGAATGGACTCAACGTTGGACGTACGTAGTGCAATGTCTTTGGATAAAGACGTTGAAAGGACATTTTGGACAAGGTCTGCTGGCATTTCGAATTTCTGAAGGTCATGCCGGATCGCACTGAACAATCGCGCGCGAACTACAACGCGATCGGCTGCGCCGCCAATCTTGTCAATCACGTTGCTCTTGGTCAGTGCGAGCAGGTGCAGGCCAGTAATCCCGCGGGAAACAAAGGGCAGTTGTGAAATTGCTCGGTAAGGCTTCGCCCACTCCGCAACGTCTGAGGGCGTCCACAAATGCACATTCAATTTTCGCGAGACGCAAGAATCAAGCTCGCCGCGTGCGCTTTCGCAACACCCAGCCTTCCACGCTTCACGTTGAGCAAAAAGAACAAGCACAATCAGTGCTGATGCATACAGGTCGCTTGTGGCCGGTGTGATGGTTGGTTGGCTCCGCGGGGAGCGGCGCGACGAGGAGCTTGTAATTTTCAAACGTTGCAGAAGATGCATTTCGGGCGACATGTACAGCGCCGTCCCGCCGCGCATTGTTGCTACCAAACATGTCCCATGCCCCTCGGAGTTGACTGTGCGCCGTTTTGTCCAGGGATCAGTGCGCGATCGCCGCGAGCACCCCGCAAGCCCGTAGTCTGTGATTCTCAGGCACATCATGTCATCGCACAGCATAAGGTTTGCAGGTTTCAAGTCTTGATGCAAGACGCCGCGCTTGTGCATGTGGGCAACGCCCTCATACAGCTGACAGCAAAGGGAAACGAGCCGTTTGGTAACCACGCGGAAGTCTCCCTGGTACACGGGGCCGTTGAAATCGGTGCCCATGCTTGTGCGGAGATCGTACCCTGCATAATCAAGCAAAATGATGAGTCCTTTGGCGTTTGTCACGGTTTGTCGGAGCACGGGGAGCACTTGACGCACGGACACTACATTTGCGTGCGTGCCAATCGAAAAGCATATCGCCGCCTCTGCGGCAAGATCGCGCTCAACGCGCCGAAGCTCTTTCTGTGATAATGAATGGCGAATTGCTTTCATTGCGTAGAGTTGACCGGAGGCGACGTCGACAACGCGATACACGGCGCCAAACGATCCGTGACCCACGCAAGCTTCGATTCGCACAATATCTTGCCCGTTTCGTGTCACAATTGTGCCCTCGGTGTACTTGACGCTGGGAGAATCCGGCGCTGCGGTTCCTGCCGAATTTGCCGAGTAACTTCCAAACGAGCCGGTGCCAACGCAAAACGATTGATTGGCACCTTCCTCTTCGTAGCACGCGATCCGCTTTGTTCGAAGGCTGCAGCCCACGCCCATTTTCTCACGCAATCATGAGCGACCACATCATTGGTCTGATGGTCCAATCAGACAAGATGTAAGTTTGGAAAGGCGCCCCTTCTGGTTTTGATGGGCGGGGTGTAGGGGGGAGGAGAGTTTGTCACCCACCACCCCGAGTCCCAAATTCTCAATTTTTCGGCTTGAGCGATGATTGGGGTGGGCGACAGCGTTGTTTTATCGCGTCGCATCCATATACCGTCCGACGCCCCCGGGCTTGTGCCCAACGTCGACCGAATTGAATACGTTGCCGCAACGGTGTTGGCCGTGACCAAACAGGGTGCGCCCAAACAACTTGTCTTGCGCGGCGAGTGTCTTGGGGACGGGGAGTGCGAGCTTGTTTTTACACCGGTTCGCGGCACCCCTGGCGCGTGGGCTCCAAGCGGGAGGCATCCGCGGTGGGGAACGCCCATGCGGCGCGACATCTGGGGGCATCGGCTCTACTTGTAAGACGCACAAATGGGCCGCAAACTAGTGATTGCACGTTTGCTCTGCGTTTGCATTTTTCGTCCCGACTGCCAACGTAATTGGCTACGCGCGCGAAAACTTTTGAAATTTATATCGGAATATCACAAAATTGAATGAAAGTCGCCGTTGTTGACGATTCCATTGTAGATAGACGGCTTCTCACATCATTTTTAGAACGGCTCGGTCATTGCGTTGATGGGTACAGGAATGGAGAAGCTTTCTTGCAAAGCCAAAGTACTAATTGTGTTATCTTCTTGGATGTTAACATGCACCCCGTTTCTGGTTTGGACATACTCAAAAACGTTCGCAACCTCGGCAGCGCGCGGGTTGTTCTTGTGACAAGTTTGGAATCTTATGACCCCATGGTTATCGCATGTTGCGATTTTGAAAAGGTGACATACTTGAACAAGCCGATCTCAATTGACAAAGTTTCCAAAGTAATGGACTATCAAATTGGTTTGGGGTCGGTTCAGGATTTATCAAAGCAAAAAAAATCAAACACACAAACCGCAGTTTACTCCAGACAAGATTGGCGGCCGCCCAGCGGAAAATCGAGTGGAGCAACCCAAGGGCTACGTTCTCCGGCGCTTTACAGGCTGTTGTGAAATTTTAATTAACATGATAATGGGATACGTGAAACGCAATGGAAGCTTGGTCTCTACGCAAAAATTGCATCTACACCCGGTGGAAACAATCTAGTGGGCAACAATACAGTGCAGCTAGAACAGTGGTCTACATAATTGTGGTCCAAGCATTAGCACTGGCCATACGTTAAAATTAGTTAAAGTTGGAGACAAATATTCCAAAAATGATTAAGTGGCGAAATCATCATTTGTGAAGCGGTTTAAACCAAAGCGGCAGGCATGTTTGTATACAAACATGCCATAAACGCCGTACAAACATGCAAACGCTACTCCAAATAAGATGCAAACATGCTATACACACATTACAAATGCTACGCCAACTTACGGTGCTCCAGATGAAGCGGTGGCATCAAACGGTTCAAATCATCATCAATTTTTGAGGGTGTTGAAGCTCACGGCCGGTGCAGTAACCATACTCAGAATACCTTTTGCCAAATCTCGCATCTGGACTAGTACTTACTTCATATAGCGCGCCACGCTGAAACCACGTCGACCTCTTGCGTGCGTCCAGTTATAGTAATCGGCAACAACGCCGTCTGCTTTTGCTTCAGACCATGATCGACTGGGGCCTTCACACCAATGTGCGTCGCAATTCACATCATCCATAATGAGCACACCTTTCGGTCGCAAATGCTTGCGCGCGTTTTCGATATCAGCCTTGGCGACTTTGTACTCATGGCCACCATCAATGAAAAACGTGTCGCACAAAAGCGGCGGCTGTTTACGCACTGTGTGAACCGAATTACCGAGAATTAGCTTGTGTCGTCCCGGAAAGTTTTTGTCTATAAGTTTTTTGCCCTCTTGTGTGAATGGTTCATCGAGGCTGAAACTGACAACCTCAACTTTAGGATCCGAACTTAGCACAAGGGCCGCGCTGTGCCCCGCGTTGAATCCAATCTCGCAAAAGCGCTTAGTGCCCTTGGTCGCATCCTTGAGGACTTTTTGTTCTTCCGGCAGTTGTCCGGAGTGGCCTTGGGTTGTAAAGATGGCATCAAGTTGTTTGACAAGCGGTGAATCCATCTGCATTAATTTTAGTACACATTTTCCTGCGCTGCGTTGAGGAGCATGTCGCGAACTTGCTCAACATTAATTTCATAGTTCGAATTCATATGGCCTTTCCAATGGACCCTTCGGTAGTCAAGATTTAGCTTAAGCGCTAAAGTTGCTGCACAAGGACAATGAATTAGTTTGCTATCATTAGGTTGGAAGCGCCCGCAAGGAACCCCTTTGCGACCATCGTATATTCCAGTGAATTCAATCAGCAGCGTACGCGGTCTGCAAGCAAAGATGTGATATATAGCGCCACCATGAGGCGCAACAACAATTCTGGCTTGTGAAAACACACGAAGTCTTGCCTCAATGTTGTTGAAATTTTTGTGGTCAAACACTGTCAACTCAAGATTTAGTTGAGACGAAATATTGTTTAGCATTTCTAGAAGTTTATTTTCATTGAGTACCTCGCGCTTTCCAATGTTCTTTCGCGTTAAGTAAAGCAATCGCTCTCTTGCTTTTGGTGACGATGGATTACGACAAAGCGTTGCTTGCATTTGTGATTGTATTGACTCAAAAACCGTGTTGGGGACTTTAAAAAAGCGTAAAAAAGCGTTTGCAATGACAATCAAGTGTTTGCAACGCACAGATGTTTCGCGGGTCACAAATAAAGTACGCGCCTGCACCCCCGACGACCGCAGAACAAACTCTGCAAAAGATTCTGTTGATTTGGGGAAAATCAAGACCCACGATTTGTCCAGACGGCGCAATGACTCAATAGTGGACGGCAGCATGTTCTGCATGAAATGTTGCCAACGCGCATCGAAATCACCGGAAACCCATGTCACCACGCCGTGTGTCACAACTTGCGCGGAGCGACTCGATGCATTCAAGTCAAGCGCGGTTGACTCAATATGGCCCCTGTCAAATTGGTCAGCGCATTTACCCCCACACCAACTGGCTCCTATGTGAAATTTGTCAGCGCATTTACCTAGTCGCTCCCACCAACTCTCTCTTAGCGTCACATTTTTAAATGTGTGCCAAACTGAGGTGTCGGTGTCGTTTTTAAGATCCTTTTCAAGATGTGCAGCGTTAGAAAATCCGGGATACTCGATTGTGTCGGTGAGCGCGTCCCATTGACTCCATAGCTCAAACTCAAACTCCTCGATGTCCTGCTCTGAGATCTCGCGCGGCAAGTTGCGCTTGTCGATGTCCTGCACAAAGTACGCGGTCTCAAGTTTTCTTTGAAAAGAATTCTGCGTGATAAACCATAGTGTTAAAAACCCCGCAACAATTGCTGCTAAGATCACAAAAACAAAAACCACTTGCAGGTTAAGTCTGCAAACAAGCATAGCAGCACGTTTGCTTGGCGAGTTCAAAAAAAACCGATATCCGACACTGCTACGCCAAATTAATAGTAAAGCAAGACAAGCCTAACAAAGGGCCTGGTAAGCGAACAAGGCTGTCAATCAGCGAATTGTTTACATGTGCGCGTTTTTGCTCGACAAGGTGCACACCGCGAACTAGATTACGTCGGGCAGCGCAACGCGCCTAGACGGTCGATCACGACTACCATCGTCGCGCTGCTACGAGCACTGTTGAGCACGCCATCGGCGACAAATCGGGCACTCAGCGCGCAAACTCGCTCATCCAGTAGTCTTCGGTAAAGATGTTTTGGTCGAGCGCGCAAACCGCGAGCTGCAGCCCGTCATCGCGCGCCAAGTCTAGGTCGCGCAACTCTTCCCACGTATCGACCCAGCGCACCGGGAAGCGCGCGAACGTCGCTTCGTTCACACCCACCCCGCGGCGCGCAATCGGAACACACCCCATCCATATAGCCTCGAACAGCCGCG
>CENJ01030310.1_pt1 | contig 44188 bp, 41 predicted proteins | sample 356161 | NCBI WGS metagenome assembly CENJ01 (sample SAMEA2619531, study PRJEB7988) | marine metagenome | biome: marine biome (ENVO:00000447); feature: surface water layer (ENVO:00002042); material: "saline water (ENVO:00002010), including plankton (ENVO:xxxxxxxx)" | depth 5 m | reverse complement strand
TTATTATAGCATTTTATAGCTATGAGTCGCAATAATTCCCTGCGATAGAAAACAGAAAACTTATCTGTAAATCAATAGGTTAAAATGGAATGTCGCCATCCATATCACCACCGGAAGAAGAGGCAGGTAAACTATCACCCCCACCACCGGAGCTAACATTTCCAGTTGAGCTTCCGGCAAAATCGCCGCCACCCTGACGACTGTCGAGCATAGTCAAATTACTGCTGTACCCCTGCAACACAACTTCGGTTGTGTATTTATCTTGACCGTTTTGATCCTGCCATTTTCGTGTCTGAAGTTGGCCTTCAATATAAACTTTAGAGCCTTTACGAAGGTATTGCTCAGCAATTTTTGCAAGCCCTTCGCTGAAAATTACAACACGGTGCCATTCTGTTTTTTCTCTTCTTTCGCCGGTATTTTTATCTTTCCAGCTTTCGCCCGTCGCAATACTGAGATTGGCAATAGGTCTGCCGTCTTTGGTTTGACGAATCTCCGGGTCAGCGCCCAGATTACCGACGAGAATAACTTTATTAATGCTACCAGCCATTTTTTCTCCGATCATTATTACATTTTGAATTTAGTGATGACTCGGCTCAAAGTATCACCTCAAACATTGCATTCCTGTGGAAAACTTATTTTAATTTTCAACTAAAATCGTTAAACAATGGTCAGTGGCGACATAATAAAATATTGCTCGTGTTAGGATGTGAACTAACTCCTGAGTTATATAAAGATAGGTCAAACACCCAAATGCCCGCAAAACGTAAATCAGCCTCTATTCCTGCCCCAATACAGGCCAAAAACATCAACATTGTCGGTGCACGCGAACATAATCTCAAAGATATTTCTATCGTCCTGCCACGTGATAAGATGATTGTGATTACGGGTCTCTCGGGTTCCGGTAAAAGCTCACTGGCTTTTGATACAATCTATGCAGAAGGTCAACGGCGTTACGTCGAAAGCCTTTCAGCCTATGCTCGGCAGTTTTTGGAAATGATGCAAAAGCCGGATGTAGACCAGATTGATGGTTTATCCCCGGCTATTTCGATTGAACAAAAAACAACCTCAAAAAATCCACGTTCAACTGTTGGCACAGTTACAGAGATTTATGACTATTTACGTCTATTATTTGCCCGAGTTGGTATTCCTTATTCACCGGCGACAGGACTGCCGATTGAAAGTCAGACTGTCAGCCAGATGGTTGACCGCATCATGGCACTCCCTGAAGGCACCAGACTTTATCTGCTCGCTCCGATTGTACGCGGGCGTAAAGGAGAATACCGCAAAGATTTTGCAGAGTTACAGAAACGAGGATTTCAACGCGTCAAGATTGATGGAACGTATTATGAAATCTCTGACGTGCCGACGCTCGACAAGAAGTTTAAACACGACATTGATGTGGTTGTTGACCGCATTGTCGTTAAGCCAGACCTCGGCAACCGGCTCGCCGACAGTATGGAAATTGCCCTGCAACTTACTGATGGGATTGCAGTTGCTGAAATGGCAGATGGTAAAAAAGAAGCCGAGCCAGAGAAAATTGTATTTTCCTCGCGTTTCGCTTGCCCAGTGTCTGGATTTACAATTGACGAAATCGAACCGCGATTATTCTCCTTTAACAATCCGTTTGGCGCCTGCCCTAGCTGTGACGGTCTTGGGACGCAATTTTTTATAGACCCTGAAGCCATTGTGCCTGACCAGACATTGTCCCTAAGAAAAGGCGCGATTGTCCCATGGGCAAAATCCGGTACATCTTCGCCTTATTACACCCAAACTCTTGAAAGCCTTGCAGAGCATTACGGGTTTTCAATGAATGATCCGTGGCATGACCTTGATGCCGCGGCACAAAACAGCATTCTTTACGGAAGCAATAAAGAACCCGTGAAATTCACTTATGATGATGGAACGCGTAGCTTCAAAACAACAAAACCATTTGAAGGGGTTGTTGGAAACCTGGAGCGTCGCTACCGCGAGACTGACAGTGCTTGGATGCGTGAGGAAATTGAAAAATTTCAATCCAAGACCGATTGTGACGTATGTGACGGCTTTCGTCTTAAGCCAGAGGCTCTGGCAGTTAAAATCGCTAAATTGCATATTGGCGAAGTTGTTGAGATGTCCATTCTTGATGCAGATAAATGGTTTGCTGGGTTGGACAAACATCTCAATTCAAAACAGGCCGAAATTGCGTCGCGTATACTTAAAGAAATTCGAGAGAGGTTAAAATTCCTGAATGATGTCGGGCTTGATTACCTCACTCTTTCTCGTAATTCAGGGACGCTATCAGGTGGCGAAAGTCAACGTATTCGCCTGGCGTCACAAATCGGGTCAGGCCTGACAGGTGTGCTCTATGTTCTGGATGAACCCTCAATCGGCTTACACCAACGCGACAATGCCCGGCTGTTGGAGACACTGACACGACTTCGTGATCTGGGTAATACAGTAATTATTGTCGAGCACGATGAAGATGCCATTCTTGCCGCAGACTATGTGGTTGACATTGGACCCGGTGCCGGTGTGCATGGCGGTGAAATTATTGCTGAAGGCACTCCCGCAAAAATCAAAAGCGCCAAAAAAAGCCTGACAGGGCAATATCTTTCCGGCACAAAATCTATTCCGGTACCTTTAAAAAGACGTGAAGCTTATCTTGGACGACATCTTAAAGTTGTCGAGGCCAGTGGCAATAACCTTAAAAACGTAACAACTGATATTCCTTTAGGCACATTTACATGCGTAACAGGTGTGTCGGGCGGCGGTAAGTCAACACTCTTGCTAGATACGCTTTATAAAGCAACCGCGCGAAAACTTCACAATGCACGGGATTTACCTGCCCCGCATAAAGCTATTGAGGGATTGGAGCATCTCGACAAGGTCATTGATATTGACCAATCACCTATCGGGAGAACACCTCGTTCCAATCCGGCAACTTACACAGGCGCCTTTACGCCAATCAGGGAATGGTTTTCCGGTTTACCGGAGTCAAAAGTGCGTGGTTATAAGCCCGGACGATTTTCATTCAATGTGAAAGGTGGACGTTGCGAAGCTTGTCAGGGGGACGGTGTTATCAAAATTGAGATGCACTTCCTGCCTGATGTTTATGTTGAATGTGATGTCTGTAACGGCAAGCGCTATAACCGTGAAACGCTGGAAGTTAAATTTAAAGACAAAAATATTGCCGATATTCTGGACATGACAGTTGATGAGGCTGCAGATTTCTTTAAAGCCGTTCCTGTTATAAGAGATAAAATGGTTACGCTTCAACGTGTCGGGCTTGGGTATATTAAAGTTGGGCAGCAAGCGACAACACTCTCAGGTGGTGAGGCACAACGCGTAAAACTTGCCAAAGAACTTTCCAAACGTGCCACAGGCCGGACACTTTACATTCTGGATGAACCTACCACCGGCCTTCACTTCCATGATGTCGCAAAACTTCTAGATGTTTTGCACGAACTGGTTGATGCCGGAAATACGATTGCCGTGATAGAACATAACCTAGAAGTGATAAAAACGGCTGATAAAGTAATTGATTTGGGTCCTAATGGCGGTCATGGCGGTGGAGAGATTGTTGCGTCCGGAACACCGGAAGAAGTGGCAACTGTTAAAGCAAGCTTTACCGGTCAATTCTTGTCAAAGCTTTTAAAGAAACCTAAAACCTCTTCCAAACTTGCAGCCAAAACACGAAGAACGACTGCGAAAGCTGCCGAATAAAGCTTCCATCTCGTTACTGCTTGATTTATGAGTGACCAAGGAGCGTGTATATATGGGCAGTAATACAGTTCACATTATTGGTGGTGGCCTTGCCGGGTCTGAGGCTGCATGGCAATTGGCCCAAGCAGGTATTACCGTATCGCTCTACGAAATGCGCCCTCACCGGAAAACCGACGCGCATGTTACGGATGGGCTTGCTGAACTTGTTTGTTCAAACTCATTCCGATCCGACGATGCTGAAACCAATGCTGTCGGCCTATTGCATGCTGAACTTCGTGACGCACATAGTCTGATTATGAGTTGTGCTGACAAGCATCAATTGCCTGCCGGAGGTGCGCTTGCAGTTGACCGTGAAGGTTTTTCGCAAGCAGTGACACAAGAACTTGAAAATCACCCGCTGGTAACAATTAAACGTGAAGAAGTAACTCATATTAACCCTGATTGGGAGCAAGTGATTATTGCCTCCGGGCCTTTAACATCACCCGCATTATCAGAAGAAATCTTAAAAATGACTGGTAGCGATAAACTTGCCTTTTTTGATGCGATTGCGCCAATTGTTTATCGCGACAGTATTAATATGGATATTTGCTGGGAACAATCTCGTTATGATAAATCAGGACCGGGTGGGGATGGTAAGGATTATATAAATTGCCCAATGGATGAAGCGCGATATCACGAATTTATAGACGCCCTTATTGATGGCGATACCGCGGATTTCAAGCAATGGGAAGAAGATACGCCATATTTCAATGGATGCTTGCCTATTGAAGTCATGGCGTCACGTGGGCGTGAAACCCTTCGGCATGGCCCAATGAAACCTCGTGGGCTTACAAATGCACATAATCCGGACATAAAACCTTATGCAGTGGTCCAGCTTCGGCAGGATAATGCACTGAAAACACTTTATAATATCGTCGGGTTTCAAACCAAAATGAAATATGGCGCTCAGGCGGACATCTTACGCCTTATTCCCGGACTTGAAGACGCTCGTTTTGCAAGGTTAGGTGGCTTGCATCGTAATACTTTTTTAAACAGCCCAAGCTTGTTAGGCGAAGATTTATCTCTAAAAACTGCCCAAAACATCCGTTTTGCAGGACAAATAACAGGTGTTGAAGGGTATGTTGAAAGTACATCCATTGGCTTGCTTGCAGGGTTATTTACCGCAGCTCAAATTCAAAACAAAAAGCTGTCACCCCCACCTATGACAACGGCACTTGGAGCTTTGTTGGCGCATATTACTAAAAACGCCAATATGGATACATTCCAACCCATGAATATTAATTTTGGCTTGATGCCGGAAATTGGCCAAACCGAAGTAAAGTTTACCCACTCCGAAACCGGTGAAAAATTACGAGGCAAAGCTCGCATGCATGCCAAAAAACGTGCACGGCAAACAGGCTTCACCAGCCGCGCCAGACAAGATTTTGAAATATGGCGCCCTGCTCTTTAATGCATGAGAGAAGCGGAAACTTTTTATAATTTTCCAGTGAATGCCATTTTTAATAATTGAAGTTGATAGAAGAAAAGTGATCTTCCTTTGTCAATATTTTGAACGTGTCTCTTGGACAGTCCAATAATTAAAAAAACTGGAAGCAAAGCTTTCCTTTGTTTTCGGGACATGCCATTAAATAAATCAGCCGCTTTCTGAAGTTTCGTTCTAGCTGCAACGATTATATCTTCTTGAATTTCATTCGGATACGCAGTGGACAGTCGGAGTAATTCAAACCCACTCCCGGCTGCGTCTAACAAACCGTCTGGTAAGTCATCTTTAGTGTTTTCGCTTAACACACTTAATGCCGTTTTCATAAATGGCACACCTATGTCGCGAGCTGAAAGTTCGATATCAGATAGGCTGGGTTGCTCTTTATCAAATAACCCTTCGCGAGCATCTATTAGTTTATGTAACAAATTTTGAGGCAGGTTGGACGCATTAAGAAACCCGCTAACAGGCGCAGTATCGACATGTTTACCGTCAATTACTTCACGCCACCATTGGTATCGAATTGCCCCTAGCATGGGCTCACTCACAATAAAGGGAATACGCGCACTATCTGCATAGATACTATAAAGAGTGAGCATGTCTGTGCGCTGATGTTCAGGCGTAAAGAGATGACAAAGAAACAAATCCCCATCGAGACTTCTTAATTCATCTCTGAAAATTGCTATATCTTGCATCTATCAGTCGCCCATAAAAAAGGCCACACGCATCATTAAGATCCGTGCAGCCTTAATGATTAATGGTCCTAGTAAAGGTTTTGTGCCGCAACCATTGAGAAAAGCATGGGGACAGATAGCAGTGTGTTTGTTCGGGAGAACAACATTGCTGTTCTGGCTGATGCCGCTTTAGTATCCGCGTCAGCTTCTACAATACCAAGCGCTCTTTTCTGATTGGGCCAAATAACAAACCAGACATTGAACCACATAATAGTACCCAGCCACATGCCGATACCAATCATTGTATGTTTTTCAACGGCAAACCCTTCTGACGCTCCGAGGGTAACCGCCTCTACCAGATATCCGTTGGCAGCGGCCAAAAGAAGCCCGGAAACGATTGTAATCATCGCGCCCCAGCGAAACCACCAAAGGGCGGCCGGCGCGATCACTTTACCAATCGCAGGCTTTTGCTCGTCAGGAATATTCGGCATATTTGGAATTTGCACAAAGTTGAAATAGTACAGAATACCAATCCACATAATACCGGCCAAGACATGGAGATAACGAAGAACGAACGCCCCAAAATTATGATCAAACACACCCATATGAAGCTGCCCGTAAATAACCAGCAGAACAGTTGCCAGAACAAAACCGGCAATTACAGTGTTTCGAAGTGAAGTTAAAATTGACGCCATAGAACCCTCCATCATTAAAATCTATAAGACAAACCTAAAGCTGCCTTGGTATTGAGACAAGCGGAAAATCTAACTTCCCGCCCTTAATCTAGTCTTTTGCAGCCTCTGACCAGTCTCGCTTAACGCCCAGATACATTAAAACCGGTGAAGCGATAAATATCGATGAGTATGTTCCGACAAAAACGCCCCAAATCATCGCCAGAGTAAAGCCGCGAATAACCTCCCCACCCAAGATATAAAGCGAGAAAAGTGCCAATAAGGTGGTGACGGAAGTCATAACCGTGCGCGACAGTGTGCTGTTTATTGAAAGATTGGCCAAGTCAGACAAAGGCATTTTTTTGAAACGGCGAAGATTTTCACGCACGCGGTCATAAACAACAACCGTGTCATTCATTGAATAACCGACAATCGTCAAAATTGCGGCAATAATAGAAAGATTAAACTCTAACTGAATGAGGCAAAAAACGCCGATGGTCAAAATAATATCATGTATCAGCGCCAATACCGCGCCAACAGAAAATTGCCATTCAAATCGTAACCAGATATAAAATAGCATCAAACCAATCGCGACAGTCACCGCCAGAAAACCGGCGCGAACAAGTTCACCGCTTATCTGAGGTCCAACAACCTCAACCCTGCGGAACGTAACGTCTTGAGGGAGTGCATTGCGGATTTGATCAACCGCAGAGAGATTTTCAGCATTATCAGTCGCATTGGCTTTTTCGCCAACGCGTATCAGCACATCCTCAGGACTGCCAAATTCTTGGATTTGTACCTCACCCAAATCTAGGTTGCCAATAACATTTCGAAGACCGGCAATATCAGCAGGACCATTCGTGCCAATTTCAATAAGCGTACCACCTTTAAAATCGATACCGAAATTTAGCCCTTGAGTGAAAAACAAACCTAAAGAAGCAATAACCAAACTGATTGAGACAATAAAACTCGCTATATGAAGGCGGATAAAATCGACTTTGGTTTCGGCTGGAACGAGTTTTAATGTCCACATAATAAATCCACTTTATATTGTTAGTTTTTCGATGCGATTTTTGGAACTGTATTTTAGTGCTACCATTAAGCGCGTGACCGTAAACGCCGTAAATACTGACGTAATAATCCCTATACCCAAAGTAACAGCGAAACCACGAACCGGGCCTGAGCCTAAATAGAACAATATCATGGCTGAAATTAGCGTGGTGATATTAGCATCCAAGATAGTCCCGAGGGCACGACTATAACCTGAGTCAATTGCCATCAAAGCCGACTTACCATTCCTGATTTCCTCACGAATCCGTTCAAAGATAAGAACATTGGCGTCAACTGCCATACCTATTGTCAGAACAATACCTGCAATGCCCGGCAGGGTGAGAGTTGCCTGTAAGAGTGACAGCACCCCAACAATGAGCACCATATTTAAAATCAGGGCAATATTGGCAAAAAGCCCAAACATGGCATAACTGATTAAAATAAAGACCATCACCGCAATAAAGCCGATTATGGAAGCACGTGTACCCGCGTCCACCGAGTCAGCACCAAGTCCCGGGCCAACCGTCCGCTCTTCAAGGATATTCAAAGGCGCAGGAAGCGCGCCGGCACGCAGTAAAATAGCTAAGTCATTTGCAGTCTCGACAGAAAAACTTCCGGTAATGCGACCTGATCCCCCCAAAATAGGTGAACGGATAACCGGAGCAGATATCACTTTATCATCCAGCACGATAGCAAACGGATTGCCGACATTAGCTTTAGTTACATCACCAAACTTTCTGCCGCCGGCCGAGTCAAATCTGAAGTCCACTTCCGGCTCACCGGTTTGTGGGTCAAAGCCAACACTGGCATCGACAAGGCGCTCTCCGCTAACCATGACACGCTTACGGATAACATAAGGCTCAGCCGGAGATGTTTCAGAAAACACCAACTTCGAGCCTGATGGCACACGAGCGCCGGCAACTGCATCATATCCTGAGACATTCCGGTCCAGCAGATGGAAATTCATTTTCGCGGTTTGCCCAAGCAGAGCTTTTAATCTCTCAGGATCATCAAGACCCGGCACCTGTACCAGAATACGAGACGTTCCTTGACGCTGAATAGAAGGCTCGGTGGTTCCAAGCTCATCAATCCTACGACGTACAATCTCAATTGATTGCTCCACAGATTTTAAGACACGGTTTTGAAGCGCCGCCTCAGTAAGTTTGATATTGAAGCGACCATTACCAATGTCCTCAACCTCAAGCTCTTTTGTAGATGCGCCTGAAAAAAGGTTTGTAGTAATGGGCATTGACAGCTCATTTAAAACATCACGCGCCGAGTCAAGTTGGGCTGCATCCCGAATAACAACGGTTGCGTAATCATCTTTAACACCAATCTGGTTATACCCGATCCGAGCTTCACGCAAATTAAGACGCATATCGGACAGAAGGTTTTCCAATCTTTCTTTAACAATCGCTTCCACCTCAACCTCGAGCAACAAATGTGAGCCACCTTGCAAATCAAGACCAAGATTCAATTGGTTTTTAGGAAAGAAATCCGGCAAGTCATTGACGGACTCTTCATTATAAAGATTAGGAAACGAGAAAATAATACCGGCAAACAGGCAAGCCAGTATCAGAAAGATTTTTGGTTTTGAGAAATAAAGCATTTAAAATTATTTTTTTTCTGCTGGTTCAGTTTTCGATCTCACTGTCAAAATCATAGAACGTACAATTGTAATACGCACGTCTTTTGCAATATCAATTTGAAGTTCACTTTCTTCAACTTTGGCAATTTTGCCAATTAGCCCACCCTGAGTGACTATTGTGTCACCTCGTCTCAAGCCATCAATCATACTCTGATGCTCTTTCTGACGTTTACTTTGCGGTCGGATAATCATGAAATAGACAATCAGAAATACCATAGCCAATGGAAAGAACAGATCGAACAGAGATCCTGCAGAGGCTGGGGCTGATTGGGCAAAGGCTTGTGTAATAAACATAAAACTCTCATTCATTAGTCGGATTGAAACTATATCCGTATAATTTGTTTTTGGAAACTATGTAAGCAGTTTTTGCGGGTTAATTGCCCGACTTCCTTGTCTAATTTCAAAATGAAGCTGGGGTTCGGAAACATTCCCTGATTTTCCTGATTTTGCTATCACCTGCCCCCGCTTCACACGGCTCCCCTGTTTTACAAGAAATGACTGGGTATGAGCATAGGCTGAAACATAGCCATTTGCATGTTTAACCAGTAAAAGATTACCAAAACCCGGCAAATCATTCCCCGCATAAACAACAACGCCATTTTCAGCGGCTTTCACAGGCGTTCCGAGCGGTACTGAAAAGTTTATACCATCATTATGAAGACCATTCTTTTTTGCACCAAAACCAGAAATCACACGACCTGAAACCGGCTGCATGAAACTTCCTGACAAAATCGGTGGCGGCGGAGATGCTTTGCTACGTTTTGTAACCTGTCGTTTTGTGCTCCCCTGCGCTACGACAAGCTTTTGGTCAACATTAAGATGATATGGTGGCTTCAAATTATTTTGCCGAGCCAATAAGTTCACATCAACCCCATAGGTACGCGAAATGCTATAGAGCGTGTCGCCTTTTTTGATGATGATTTCTCGCTGGGTAGGTAAAGTAATAACCTGCCCCTTATTAAGACGATAAGGCGGTGCGGTATTATTAACGGCAATAAGGTCCTGAACAGAAATTCTGTTCCTTTTGGCTATTGTATAATAACTATCCCCGTCCCTTACCCGAATTTGGTTTGTTGATAGACGCTTTGACGAAGCGCCCGGTGAAGAGCTGGCTTGAGCCGCTTGACGAGATTTAAAAAAGACATCCCCCGGGCGGTCTGACCGTTCACTGTCATACCACCTCTCACTGCTGACAGGCGCACAAGCAAGTAAAGGCAGAAAAAGCAAAGCTGTCACGGCATAAAAGGGTCTCATGTAGGAATTTTTAACGTGATTCCTACTCTGATTGTTATGCCTATTAAGCGCTAACCTCGATGTGAGTCTTTCCGCCCATATAAGGTTGTAAAGCTGAAGGTATATAAACGCGTCCATCGGAGTCTTGATAATTTTCCAATAAGGCAACCATAGTTCTACCGACAGCCAGACCTGAGCCATTCAGAGTATAAGCAAAATGCGTTTGCTTATCACCCTTATGTCGAAATCTTGTTTTCATGCGCCGAGACTGAAAGTCTCCACATAACGAACAGGAAGATATCTCCCTGTAATTATCTTGCCCGGGTAACCAAACCTCTAAATCATAAGTCTTACGGGCAGAAAATCCCATATCGCCGGTACACAACATCATAACGCGATATGGTAAATCCAATTTTTGCAAAATTGTTTCTGCGCAATTTGTCATTCGCTCCAACTCATCTGCACCATCTTCAGGCATGACAATAGAGACCAATTCAACTTTGGAGAACTGATGCTGACGGATCATACCACGCGTATCACGCCCCGCTGAGCCTGCTTCCGAACGAAAACAAGGTGTGTAGGCCGTGAACCTTAGCGGTAAGTCTTCAGCATCCAGAATTTGTTCACGCACTAAATTACTCAACGGCACTTCTGCTGTTGGAATTAGCCAAAACCCCTCCTCAGTTCGGAATAAGTCTTCTTTGAACTTTGGTAATTGCCCCGTTCCGAATACTGCATCATCACGAACAAGGGCTGGCGGGACAACTTCAGTATACCCAAACTCCTCCGTATGGGTATCAAGCATAAAACTAGCCAAAGCGCGTTCAAGCCTGGCGAGTTGACCTTGCAAAACGACAAACCGGGATCCGGACATTTTGGCGGCTGACTCGAAGTCCATTTGCCCAAGCTCTTCACCAATATCAAAATGTTGTTTTGGATTCTCTATCCGCGTCGGTGCACCGACTTTTCTAATTTCAACATTGAAGTTTTCGTCTGTTCCAACGGGAATGTCTTCAAGAGGTATATTCGGGACTGCGGCCAACGCATTTTCAAGTGCTAGAGAGGCCTCACGTTCTGACTCCTCTGCTGTTTGAAGTTGATCTTTCATCTTGGCAACCTCATCCATTAATTTTGTGGCAAGGTCTTCGTCTTTGGCGGCTTTAGCCCGGCCGATTTGCTTTGATGTCTCATTTCGTTTGGTTTGCAACTCCTGCGCCTGACTAACAGCCATACGCCGCGCTTCATCAAGCGTTAGAAGCTGTTTCGACATCGCCTCTGCACCCCTGGACGCAAGCGCATCGTCAAATTTTTCTGGATTGTCACGAATGATAGAAATATCGAGCATATCTAAATCCTATTCATCCAAAGCTTCCTCCTGTGAGGCGCTTTGCTTAGCCTGCGTCATGGCCACCAACCATATTGAGATTTCGTATAAAAACAAGGTGGGCACTCCCAACCCAATCTGACTAATTAGATCCGGCGGTGTTAAAAGAGCCGCAACAATGAACGTGATTACAATGGCATATTTTCTCTTACGCCTAAGACCGTCAGCCGTAACAAGTCCAACTCTTCCTAATAGCGACAACACAATTGGCAATTGAAAACAAAACCCGAAAGCCAACATAAGCGTCATAACAAAACCAAGATATTCACTAACGCGGTTCATCATGACGATATCCGCGCCTTCTTGAGACACCTGTTCCATTCCAATGAAGAATTGAAGTGCAAGCGGCATAATTAGGAAAAATACCAAAGCCGCACCCGCCGCAAATAATAAAGGCGCCGACACAAGATAAGGTAGAAAAGCACCCCGCTCATTTTTATAAAGTCCCGGTGCAAGAAAACTATAAATCTGAAAGGCAATAAAAGGGAATGCTATAAAAATGCCCCCAAACAGACCCAACTTTATCTGGGAAAACAAAAATTCATGTGGCGCTGTGTATATTAACTGGAGGTTAGCATCCGGTGATACCGACTTTGCCGCCACCTCATAAGGGTTTAGCAAATAAGCAAATATAAAATCAGCAAAATAAAAACAAAAAGCAAAGGCAATTGCCAGAGCAATAAGTGATTTTAGTAAGCGGGACCGAAGCTCAACAAGGTGATCCATTAATGGCGCTTCGCTTGACTTCATGAGCGGGTCATCAGCCATCTTTTTTGCCTTCATCATTTGAAGCAGAGGTTTCATTTGGCTTTTCAGACACTACCGGATCAACAATCTCAGGAGGTGTCATTGCCTCGGAAATATCATCCTGAATTTGGTTAAGCATATTTTTAGGTGATACATCATCGGCGAATTTTTGCAGTTCCGAGATACTGTTTTCGCGATCAAGCGCTTTAAGGTTCAATTGAAATTGGAGCGCAGCATTTCTTATGGCAGATGATATTTGACCAAGCCGCCGCATAAGACCGGGCAACTCCTGCGGGCCGACAACAATCAGCACCAACACGGCCAGAAACAAAAACTCAGACCACCCGATATCAAACATGGATTAAGTTTTTCCGTTAACTATCTGTTTTATCGTCGGATTTATTCACATCTATCACATCTGTCTTGCCGGAGGAGCTATCTTCATCAAGCTTATCATTCGAGTCTTCACGAAGACCGGACTGAAAACTTTTAATACCACGGGCAAGCTCGCCCATAAGTGATGATATACGACCTCGACCGAATAACAGAATAACGAGCAGAATAATAAGAAGTATTTGCGGCGCACCAAGAGACATTAATCGACCTTTTCTGTGTCTGGTTATAATTTAATCTGTAAATAGCATAACATCTTCGGGATTTATTTGAAATTTAACTTCATCACCTATTTCTAGTCGGGTATCGGAAAAATCATTCCCGATAACCTCCCAAATTGTGCCATCAGATAAAACAATGTCTAGAGCTTGAGTATTGCCGTTGTTGCGTATTGTAGATAATCGCGCAGTAAAACCACTCTCACCATCACCCGAGTTAAGATGATAAGGGCGCACCATCAGACGTGCTGAAGCAACAGAAGCATTTAATTCAAAGTCCCCAATAGGTGTTGAGAAAACACCATTATTGACAGCACCCACCCACTCATTTGACGCCCCCATCAATTTAACAACAAGTGGAGATACAGGATTTTCATAAATCTGTTCAGGATTATCAAATTGTACAATCTGACCGTCAGACATGACGGCAATTTTATCGGCCATGTACATAGCATCAGCAACATCATGAGTTACGATAATCCCTGTAGCCGGAGAGATATCAGCATGCTCCCCACGCAACAGTGAAACAGTAAGACGGCGCATATCAGTGCGTAAAGGAGGGTCTAAATTTGAAAATGGTTCGTCCATAAGCACTAACCCCGGCTCCGGTGCAAGGGCGCGGGCTAAGGCAACACGCTGTTGTTCTCCCCCGGAGAGCGTGGCCGGAAAGCGTTCAGCTAAATGACTGACACCGGTTAAAGCAAGCATACGACCTGCCCTTGCCTCAATATCTTCATGTTTTTGCATCTTCAAACCGAACAGAACATTTTCCATCACTGACAAATGCGGAAATAATGCAAAATCCTGAAATAAAAATCCTATTTGACGGTCTTCTGGAGGTACCTGAAACTTAGGGCTTGAAACGATCTCATCATCTAAAGAAATTTGCCCCTCATTAGGTGTAACAAGGCCGCCAATCAATCGGAGGCTCGTTGTTTTGCCACATCCAGAGGGACCGAGAAAACAGATTATTTCTCCTGCTTTAATGTTTATGGAAATACCGTTAACAGCATTTTTACCTTGGATTGAGCAAGCAACATCCGAAAGAGACACTGATCTCATTCATTCCCCTCATCAGGCAAATCCATCTCAAGTGGTTCATCATCCAGAAACTCAGTACCTTTGTCATCAGCATCCAGTGGATCTTCATCAGGATTAAGGTCTGCATTCGGCTCAGGAATGGAGAAACCTGGCGGCAATCTATTATCCAACAAACCTGCTGCTTTCAATTCATCAATACCGGGCAAATCAATTAATGTTTCAAGACCAAATTGAGACAAAAACCCGTCAGAAGTGCCATAAGTCACCGGGCGGCCGGGCACTTTACGACGCCCACGTAATTTAACCCACCCCGTTTCCAACAGTACATCAAGAGTCCCCTTTGAAACACTTACGCCTCTAATATCTTCAATTTCTGCGCGTGTAACAGGCTGGTGATAAGCAATAATTGCCAATGTTTCCAACCCCGCCCGCGACAATCTTCTTTGTGACACAATATGTTTTTGTAAAGCATCCGATAAGTCATCAGCTGTGCGAAACGCATATTTGCGACCAATTTTTTTGAGATTGACACCTCTTGCTTCATAATCACTTTGAAGCTTAACCAAAAAGTCAGCAATAGGATATCCTGTTGGTAAATGCGGCGTTATGCTGTTCACATCAAGCGGCTCTTCAGCTGCAAATAAAACAGCTTCAACAATCCGTAAGGCCTTAGAAATTTCGTCTTCAGACAAATCATCAATTAAAATTTCAATAACTTCTTCTCCAATTTCCGAAGTCACTTCAGAAGTTTTTTCAGCGCTGTCACTCACCGCTCTCTCCTGTTAATATATTATCAAGTGCTGATTTAGGACGCGCACGGCGCATCAAAATCTTCCCGAAATTTTTATTTTGTTGAATTTCCAGTTTACCGTCCCGCGCAAATTCCAGCATTGCAGAAAAACTGCTCGCAGCAGTCGTGCGCCGCTTAACCGGGTCTTTCAGTTCATTCATGACAATCAAGTCAAACTCTTCCCAATCATCCATTTTACCAAGCATACGTTCCAGCCGCATGCGTGCCCGTTCAATGCTGAGAACAGGAAGTTCAGTTGGCTTCCAACTGGCATAGTAGTTCCTGAGGCGCTGAGTAGAATAAGATGTCAGCAACTCATATAGAGAGGCATCGTAATGACTTTCACGTTTAACTCTGATGCCTTCCGGCATTCCGCGCGGGAAGAAATCCCTGCCTAGTTGATTACGCGTCATTAGCTTTGCAGAGGCATCTCGCATGGCTTCAAGTCTTTGCAGTTGAAACACCAGACGCGCCGCCATTTCTTCCGCTGAAACATCTTCATCATCGTCTTCTTTTGGTAAGAGTAGACGTGATTTCAGATAGGCCAACCACGAAGCCATAACAAGATAATCTGCCGCAATTTCAATTTTGAGTGACTGAACCTTGCCAATAAAATCCAGATATTGCTCGGCAAGTTGGAGAATTGATATTTGTTTTAAATCAACTTTTTGTACACGCGCAAGATTTAAGAGAATATCAAGTGGGCCTTCAAAGCCGTCAACATCAACCTCCAATATGTCGTCTTCGTTGGTTGCCCCTTTAACAGATGACGGAATTTGATAGGCGGGCCCTTCAACAAATCCATCAGCTGTAGCAGCCAAATTATTATTTTCTTCAGTCATAATTCTTTATACATTTTTCGGAGATTCGGGAAAATGGTCAGATATTAATTCCCGCCATTCTTTCTCGGCAGATGTCTCATTAGTTTTTGATATTTTGTCAGTCAATAAGGCCATTGCCTTTTCCGTTCGCTCAAGCGCCCTCCCCGTCAAATTCGGAAGTACCTCCATAAGAGGAAACATTTCACTTGGCTTACCATTGCAATGCAAAATTACATCACAACCAGCCTGAAGCGCTCTTTGGGCATGTTTTGTGATGCTTATCTCTGGGGAGAGAGCCTTCATGGAAATATCATCCGTCATTAACAACCCGTCAAAGCCAATATGACCCCGAATAATTTTTTCAATAAGTGTCGAAGATTGAGTGGATACATTTTCCGCATCAATCGCGTTAAAAATCAGATGTCCGGTCATGGCTAACGGCAAAGTATTGCAATGACGAAAAGGTGCAAAATCTTCGACCAGCACGTCTAACGCTACATCAACAACCGGGAGGACTTCGTGGCTGTCAACTGCTGCATGACCGTGCCCGGGAATATGTTTAATGACAGGTAATGCGCCTTCATCAAGAAAACCCTGTGCCACCGCTTTACCAAGCGCCCCTACAACCTCCGGATGTGCTGAAAAAGCACGATTCCCAATAACAACTGAGGTTTGATGTAATGATAAATCTAAGCATGGAGTGCAATCTACATTTATACCCAAACCTAGCAGTTCTTTAGCCATCAAAACGGCACCTAGATAGGCTGCGCGCAGGGCATTTTCAGGGTCTGTCTCGTAAATATTGCCGTAAATCTCCGCCGGAGGGTAATCCCTTACAAGCGGTGAGCGCAAACGTGCGACGCGGCCGCCTTCTTGATCTATCAATATCAAGGTTTCACTATCTGTTGCAAAGGATTTTAGATGAGAAACAAGATTAGAAACTTGCTCTAAAGTCTGGATATTCCTGCTAAAAAGGATAAAACCTAAAGGATTGGTTTTATTTATATAATCAGCTTCTTCCGCTGTTAACTCAAGTCCGGAAAGGCCATAAATTGCAGCCTGACGTGATGTCATTGCTGAACCTTGACAACAAGACAGTCTTGGCCGTTCTCCTTTAGCTCACTACAAAAGGCATTAGCAGCTTCAAGTGAAGCAAATCCAGGAATATTTACTCTGTAAAACTTTCCACGATCACCCAAATCCACTTCTTTAACCAATGGTTCACGATTCCCAATTATGGAATTGTTTTTATTAAGAATTTTTGTAAATTCTTTGGAAGCTTCGGCCGGCGTACGTACTGAAATAAGTTGCACCATATAATTATTCACTTCCACTAATGGTTTTATATTTGTTGGCTTTTGCGACAAAACTTCAGATGTAATTTCAGTCTTATTTTCAGATTTTGGTGAGGCTAAAGGTATAAAATCCTCTGCAGATTGCGTCTCTTCTACTGATGCACCCCCATCTTCAGTGTCAATTTTTGTCTCAATGGACTCCAAATCCGGTGAAGAGGTATCAACAGTTTGTGTTTCAACCTCCATAACCTCAGCCATTAGGCTTTCAATTCCACCATCACCCTCATTGATATCTTCATCCAGGGCCGCAGAAACATCTTCGTCAGCTTTAGATAAAGCATCCGGTTGCCCATTAGCCAGTGTGGAGGCATCAATATCTTCAACTTCAAGCTCATCATAAATACTCAACCCACCCTCTTCGGGACGACCGGAGGTAATCTCATCGGGTGGTGGCGTTTTAACAGGAGCTTCCTCCGCCATTATAAGTGGCGGCATGCTACTTTGACCATCCTCCAAACCTTTCATGTAAGCCAAGTAAACAAGGCCTGCAATCATGGCTGTAATTAATACAGCGCCAATACCCATAAGGATAATATGTAGGTTACTGCCCCCGTCATTATAATCGTAATAAGAGGCGTCCGGCGGCGGCTTGCCGATTCCGATATCAGCATTCTGATTTGTCATCTCGTTTGAAAGAGGCGTAAAGTTATCCCCAGCAGACAATGTTTGTGCCTCAGAACCGGAAAGCGGATCTGTAAATGGGTCATTTGGTGGACCTAGTGGTGGTTTAGGTGGCGACATTTATCGCATTTCCTCCTCTGGGCGTACCCCCATAATGTCTAAACCGGAAGCAATCACAAAAGCACAGCAACGAATCATGGAAACACGCGCCATTGTAACATTTTTTTTATCTTCAATAATAAATTTCAAATCCGAACGCTCTTTACCAAGGTTCCAAAGGCTATGGAATGTTGATGCTAAATCCTGAAGATAAAAAGCAATACGATGTGGCTCATGATTTACTGCAGCACTTTCCAGAACACGTGGAAAAGCAGATATTGTCTTTAACAGTGAAATCTCAGCTGGGTCAGCCAGCACGCTCATATCCGCATTAGCCAAATCCTCATCATTTATTGCCCCAAATATCTCACTCGCATTTCGGATAACCGAACAAATACGCGCATGGGCATATTGAACGTAAAAGACAGGATTATCGCGACTTTGCTCTTGAACTTTCATGAAATCAAATTCGAGGGGTGCATCATTCTTACGTGTCAACATCATGAACCTCACGACATCTTTGCCAACTTCATCCACAACTTCTCTTAATGTGATAAATTGTCCTGCCCGTTTTGACATTTTGACCGGCTCACCGTTCCTCATAAGCTTGACCATCTGACAAATTTTTACATCCAGATTACCGGCCTCTGCTGTAACTGCTGTCACTGCTGACTTCATTCTTTTTATATAGCCAGCATGATCTGCGCCCCAGACATCAATCATTTGCGTATAACCGCGCTCAAATTTATCTAGGTGACAAGCAATATCAGGGGCAAAATATGTCCAGGTACCGTCAGACTTTTTCAGTGCCCGATCACTGTCATCTCCAAATTCAGAGGATTTAAAAAGTGTTTGCGGTGACGGCTCCCAATCAGGAGGCGGAGCTTTGCCCTTGGGTGGTTCAAGCACACCTTCATAAATAAGACCCATCTCATCAAGCCGATTGAGACTGTTATCCACGGCACCGCTATCATGTAATGATTGTTCAGACAAAAATACATCATGACGCACGCCCAGCGCATCAAGATCATCTCTAATCATCTCCATCATCATGGGCAGAGACATGGACTTAGCAGCAACAATCTGCTCCGCCTCAGGCTTTTCCAATAAAGACGCACCGTATTCTTCTGCCAGAGCCTGACCAACACCAACCAGATAATCACCGGGATACAAACCCTCAGGAATATCGCCAATATCTTCCCCAAGAGCTTCACGCATACGGATTAAAGCTGACCGAGCCAGTGTATCTATCTGACTGCCTGCATCATTGATGTAGTACTCTCTTGTGACTTTATAATTCGCACGCTCCAACAAACGCGCCAATGCATCACCAACAACAGCACCACGCGCATGACCTACATGCATCGGGCCAGTCGGATTGGCTGACACATATTCAACATTAACTTTCTTATCTGCGCCAATGTCACTATTTCCGAAGCCCGTGCCGGCTTTCAAAACATGCGCAACTTGCCCTTGCCATACAGATGGCGCCAATGACAAATTTATAAAACCCGGGCCAGCAATATCAATGGAAGCAATCTCTTCATCTTCAGAGAGCAATTCAGCAATTTTACTTGCGAGATCACGCGGTTGTAACTCAGAAAACTTTCCAAGAACCATAGCCGCATTAGTCGCCATATCGCCATGCGATTCTTCCCTAGGCGGCTCAACTGAAATACGCGACAGATCGGCACCATCTTCAATCACACCCTGATTGATAAGTTCATGGATGCTGTTTTCTATTCGAGTTCTAAAGTCGGCAAAAATATTCATCATCTTACCTGTAATTATGCTCTGACAGATTAAAAAGCTTTTTGTGTTCTTCCACTGCAAACCTGTCTGTCATGCCGGCAATATAATCACAAATGATACGCGCAGTTGTTTCGCTCCCGGGTTTGTCGCAAAGCCCTTGCCACTCTTCCGGTAATAAATCGGGCTCATCATAAAAGAGGTTAAACAAGTCAGTAACAACTCGGCGCGCCTTGCTCATAGACCTATTTACCTCTGAATGGCGATACATCTTGTCGTAGAGAAACTTTTTTAAAGCAAGATGACTGCTTTGCATTTCAGATGAAAACTCTGCTACCGGATGGCTCAAAGTTCTAATGTCCTCTGCACTATGGATATTATTTTCCTTAATGCGTTTCTCTGTTTCAGCAACGACATCACTGACCATTTCAGAAATTAAACGACGAATAACCTCATGTCGGAGCCTACGCGGTTCAAGGGAAGGATAAGCGGACATGACATTAGAGAATATGTCACCCACTAAGGGCAGAGCCAACAAATCATCTATTGTAAACAGGCCGGCACGCAATCCATCATCAATATCGTGATTATTATAGGCAATATCATCCGATATGGCGGCAATTTGTGCTTCTATTCCGGCGTGACCGGATAATTCTAAATCATGTTTCTCAGAATATTTCCGGATAGCATAAGGAGCCACAGAAATTGGGCTGTCAGCGCTTACGACCGGGCCATTATGCTTTACAAGTCCTTCAAGCGTTTCCCATGTCAGATTTAGGCCGTCAAAATCGGCATAGCGTTGCTCTAAATGCGTAACAATTCTTAATGATTGGGCGTTATGGTCAAAACCGCCATGAGGTTTCATTGCATTATTGAGAGCATCTTCACCCGCATGTCCAAACGGCGTATGCCCCAAATCATGACATAAGGCCAGCGTCTCAGCTAAATCTTCATTTACATTTAATTCGCGCGAAATTGATCTGGCAATCTGCGCCACTTCAAGGGAATGTGTGAGACGGGTACGGTAATAATCGCCGACATGAGCAACAAATACCTGCGTCTTATGAATGAGTCTGCGAAAGGCACCGGAATGTAACACACGGTCACGATCACGCTGAAAAGGCGACCGTGTAGAACTCTCAGGCTCATCATAAAGACGCCCTCGCGTTTCATCGGGTTGTGAGGCAAAATTCGCCAGTTTATACATCTTTTAAAGACCTAAATATTATTCTGTTTTCTTAATCTAGTTCGTAAAAAGAGTCACTCACAAGTGTCGCCATGTGATGACACCTTGAAAAACGATGTAAACCTGCCTATTTAAGACTTATGGAAAATTTCTCTGTTACAGAAAACGCTGCCGGCCAAATCAAAAAGATTTTGGAACAAGAAGCACCGGGCTCAATGCTCAGGATTTCCGTTCAAGGCGGGGGCTGCTCCGGCTTTTCTTATTCATTTTCAATTGATGATACTGCAACTTTAGATGACAAGCAGTTCACGCGTAATGATATCATTGTTTTGGTCGATGAATTATCCCTCCAATATATGGATGGAGCTGAAATCGATTGGGTCGACGATTTAATTGGTGCCAGCTTTAAAATCAACAATCCCGTTGCCACGTCGTCATGTGGCTGCGGCACTTCTTTTTCAGTCTAAAATGCTGATTGCCAGCTGGAACGTCAATTCGGTTAAAGCACGGTTACTAAACCTATTAGCTTGGCTAGAAAAAGCCAAACCAGATATTGTCGGATTACAAGAACTCAAATGTGTTGATGAGGCGTTCCCAAGAGCTGAAATTGAAGCGCTTGGTTATAATGTCGAAACTTTCGGCCAGAAAACCTATAATGGGGTTGCGCTGTTATCCCGGTATCGACTGGAAGATGTAACACGAGGCATTCCAGGTTTTGAAGATGAGCATAGCCGTTATATAGAAGCTGTTGTCTCAACGTCTGCAGGCGCTTTAAGAGTTGCCTCGTTATACCTCCCGAACGGCAACCCGGTTGACTCTCCAAAATATCCCTACAAGTTGGCATGGATGACAGCATTTGAAAAACACGCCGTATCCCTAATGCAAAATGAAGAAGCATTTGTATTGGCAGGTGACTATAATGCAATTCCTTCACCGCAAGATGTACATGCGCCGGATGCATGGGAAGGTGATGCTCTCTACCGCCCGGAAACACGTGAAGCCTTCAGACGGCTTGTCAATCTCGGCCTCACTGAAGCCGTTGGGACACTCACCACAACCGGTCCAGACACTTACACATTTTGGGATTATCAAGGCGGCGCATGGCCTAAAAACAAGGGCATTCGTATTGACCACCACTTACTATCACCCCTTGCGGCTGACAGACTTGTCAATGTACGCATTGATAAGCATACACGCGACTGGGAAAAACCAAGTGATCATGTCCCAGTCTTGATTGAATTGGATATGGCATGAAAAGAAGCATATTATCAACCTGCGTTACAATAATCCTTCTGTCAGGTTGTGCTTCCTTCCCAAGTGACATCGAACCTTATCCGCATTCCGCCGCTCAATATGAAACAGCAAGTTGCACACAAATTGCCAATGACCATAATCGGTTGATGATGCGGGTTAATAAAATCTCAGATGATATGAAAAATACGGCCAGAAATGATCTTTGGCAGGTTGGTGCCGGCATTGTTTTTTGGCCGTTTCTATTTTTTCTAGGTGATGAAGATGATTTCAAAAAACGAGAACTTGCTGATTTGACAGGTAGAATAATCGCTCTTGAGGAAGCTTCAAACCTTAAAAATTGTAAATTGCATGCAACATCTGATTAGCAATTAAAACTCAATATTGACAGCATGGTTCCACCAGGCCTCGTCAGAAAAACTTCTTAAATCCAGCTCATGTGTCCAGACCGAACGATGTTGCTGTGCAATATGGAAATAAGTGTCTGCAATATGTTCGGGTAGCATGAGACCATCCTCACTACCCTTATCTTTTCTGAGTTTTTCAAAAGCTTCCGGCCCCAGCATTTTCCCGAGTGTGTCCGGTGCATCCACGGCACCGTCAATGACGATATGCGCCACATGAATATTTTGAGAAGCAAATTCAGCATTAAGCGATTGGCAGAGCATACGTCGCCCACCCATAGCGGCTGCATGTGAATGTTGTCCGGCATTGCCGCGCTGAGCTGCAGTAGAGGAAGTAACCAATAACGCTCCCTTCCCTCGCTGTGCCATAAGCGGCAGAACCGTATATGCCAATCTAAACAATGAAAAACAAGAGAGACGCCATCCAAGTTCAAATGTCTTCAACGATGTGTCCGTTAAACTACGATTGCCGATTTGCGCGCCAATATTGTGAACAACCACCTCAATTGGACCGCAATTTTTCTCTATATCAAGAATAAGCTCTTCAATCGCATTTTCATTAACGATATTCAGAAGCCGCCCTTCCGCGCTACCCCCGTCTTGCACAATACCTTTAACAAGGTTATCCAACCCTGTCGCTTCACTGCGACGACACAGGACAACATGATACCCTTCCCGTGCGAACCGTTTACCAACATGGCCGCCAATCCCGGCACCGGCTCCAATTATCAAACAAACAGGCTTCATGTCATTCACAAAATTAACATCCAAGGCTATTGTTACTTTTAGTCACTTAAACATCAGCAAATTGGCGTTTTTCCTTAGCACCACCCGGATGCGTAACAGCGCCCTTGCAAGCAGGGCCAACACCTTGAGCATATTTCCATAAAGTGCCGGATGTGAAATCGGTTTCCTTGCCCTGCCAATTTTTATGTCTTTCAGCAAGTACGCTGTCTTCAACAAGTAAATCCAGCGTTCCATTTTCGGCATCAATTCGGATGATATCGCCATCTTCAATCAAGGCAATCGGACCACCCTCAGCCGCTTCAGGGCCGACATGACCGATGCAAAAGCCGCGCGTCGCTCCGGAAAATCTTCCATCCGTGATAAGCGCGACTTTATCGCCATTACCCTGCCCGTATATAGCAGCGGTCGTTGACAGCATCTCGCGCATGCCGGGGCCACCTTTAGGGCCTTCATACCGGATGATAATGACATCCCCGGCTTTATAGTCACCAACTTCAACTGCTTTAAAGGCATCTTCTTCACAATCAAAACAACGTGCCGCGCCTTCAAATTGAAGGGTTTCCATGCCGGCAACTTTCACAATCGCACCATCTGGCGCGAGTGAACCTGTTAATCCAACGACACCCCCGGTTGGTGAAAGCGGGTTGGTTACCGAGTAAATAACTTTTTGGTCTGGGTTGAATGTAATCTCTTCAAGATTATCACCGAGCGATTTGCCTGTAACGGTTTTACAATCGCCATGTAAGTATCCACCCTCAAGTAAAGTTTTTAGAAGCATAGGCACACCGCCAGCTTCATACATGTCTTTAGCAACGTACTGACCACCCGGCTTAAGGTCGGCAATGTATGGCGTTTTCTTGAAAATCTCAGCAACCTCAAGTAAGTCGAAATCAATACCCGCTTCATGAGCCATAGCAGGCAAATGAAGCCCGGCATTGGTTGATCCACCGGTTGCAGCAACAACAGTCGCTGCATTCTCAAGCGCCTTACGGGTAACAATATCGCGCGGGCGTAAGTTATGCTCAATCAGCGACATCACTGCCTTACCGGATGCTTCTGCATAGGCATCACGGCTTTCATAAGGCGCAGGCGCACCTGCAGAATTAGGAAGCGCCAGTCCGATAGCTTCAGAAACACATGCCATAGTATTGGCCGTAAATTGACCGCCGCATGCACCAGCACTTGGGCAAGCAACACACTCCAATGCATGTAATTCATCATCCGGCATATTTCCGGCGGCGTGCTGACCAACCGCCTCAAAAACATCAAGAACAGTTACATCCTTGCCTTTAAATTCGCCGGGCATAATTGAACCGCCATACATAAACACACTTGGCACATTCAGACGGAGCATTGCCATCATCAAACCCGGTAAGGATTTGTCACAGCCAGCAAGACCAACCATGGCATCATAACAATGCCCGCGCATAGTTAGCTCGACACTGTCAGCAATAACTTCGCGCGATACGAGGGATGACTTCATCCCCTCATGCCCCATGGCAATACCGTCCGTAACACTAATTGTGCAGAACTCACGTGGAGTGCCATCTGCGGCTTTCACACCCGCTTTGGCGGCTTGTGCCTGACGCATTAAAGCAATGTTACACGGTGCAGCTTCATTCCAACACGACACTACACCAACAAAAGGTTGTGCAATTTCTTCCTCGGTCATGCCCATTGCATAATAATATGATCTATGTGGCGCTCGCTCGGGACCAACAGATACATGGCGACTTGGAAGTTTTGACTTATCGAATTTTGACATGTGATACTCCGTATCAGTTCAACCGGCTTAATGCGGTTTCGAGCTTTTCTAACTTGCTTTGTTCATCTTGCAAACGGGATTTATTTTCTTCAATAACCGCGTCCGGGGCTTTTTCAAGAAAACCCTTATTGCCAAGCTTACCTGAGATTTTTGCAATTTCTTGTTCCACTTTGGCTATCTCTTTTTTTAATCTATCGGCTTCAGCGGCAATATCAATCACCTCATTGAGGTGAATGGCAAACACAGCTTCATCAACAATAGATTGAATTGCGCCCTCTGGAAAATTATTCTGCACAGAAACTGTATCCAGTCGCGCGAGTCTTTTTAAAACATCTTCATGTCTAGTAAGGCGTTCTTGCGTGAGGTCATTACTGGCAGAAACAATAAGGGGGATTTTTGAACCAGCTGGCACATTCATTTCTGAGCGCACTGAACGAATGATGGTGATAGCTTTGATGACCCAGTTAATTTCCGCATCGGCATCTTTGTTCAAGACGTCTTCAGGAATTTGTGGCCATGTCTCAAGCATCAAGAATTTAACTGTTGCATCAGCTGGTTTTATTTCCTGCCATAATTCTTCTGTCACATAAGGCATGAACGGGTGCAATAACTTTAGAGCATTTTGCAATCCCCATTGGGCAGCAGCTTGAACTTCTATCTTTGCCGCTTCATCCTCACCCTGCAAGATCGGCTTGGCAAGCTCAATGAACCAATCACAAAACCCATCCCAAATAAATTGATAAACAGCATTTGAAGCATCATTAAAACGATAAGCCTCAAGCGAGGCGGTAATAGCTTCCTTTGCGCGATACGTCTCACCCACAAGCCATTGCGTTAGAGGTAACTTTGCCTCGGCAGGATTAAACGCACCGACAGTAAAGCATTCATTCATTTCACAAAAACGAGTTGCGTTTCTCAATTTCGTGGCGAAATTTCTATACCCCCCCACCCGACTTTCGGAGAGTTTAATATCCCGTCCCATCGCTGCCATTGCTGACAGGGTAAACCTCAAGGCATCTGCTGTGTATTTGTCCGCAAGTTCAAGTGGATCAATCACATTGCCCTTTGATTTGGACATTTTTGCGCCCTTCTCGTCTCTGACAAGTGCGTGAATGTAAACTGTATGAAAAGGAACCTCTTGCTTGAAATGAAGTCCCATCATCATCATGCGGGCAACCCAGAAAAATATGATATCAAAACCTGTGACCAGCACATCCGTTTTATAATGTTTTTGAAGTTCGGGAGTCTCGTCGGGCCAACCTAATGTTGAGAAAGGCCAAAGCGCTGAAGATAACCAAGTGTCCAGAACATCTTCATCCCGTGTCAATTCTGTATCCTGCCCATAATGCGCTTTTGCAGCTTGGTGAGCATCTTGCTCACTTTCAGCAACAAATATCTCACCATCTGGGCCATACCATGCCGGGATTTGATGCCCCCACCAGAGCTGGCGTGAAATACACCAAGGTTGGATATTCTCCATCCAATCAAAATATGTTTTTTCCCAATTTGCAGGGACAAACTTTGTCTGACCTGACTGAACAGCTTCAATAGCCGGTTTAGCGAGCGTTGCCGCATCTACATACCACTGGTCTGTTAACCATGGTTCGATCAAAACATCTGAGCGGTCACCAAACGGCACCATATGCGTGTTATCTTCAATCTTATCAAGCAAGCCAAGCGTTGTAATTTCATCAATTACTCGTTTGCGAGCTTCAAATCGATCAAGCCCTTGCCAGCTATCGCGATTTTTCATGTCAGAAAAATCTTCTTCATTTAATTCAATGCTGGCTGTTTTATCGAGAATATTAATTGAGCTTAGATTACATCGACGCCCAACTTCAAAGTCGTTAAAATCATGTGCCGGGGTAATTTTAACAGCACCTGATCCCTGTTCAGGGTCAGCATAGCTATCAGCAACAATGGGAATTTTCCGCCCAACAATCGGGAGGGTAATATTCTTACCCACCAGGTCAGCATACCGCCCGTCATCAGGATGAACGGCAACGCCTGTATCTCCCAACATGGTTTCCGGGCGGGTGGTTGCGACCGTAATGTGACCTGATCCATCCTCCAGCGGATACTTAAAATGCCAGAGATGAGAATTCACCTCTTTTTGAACAACCTCCAAATCAGAAATCGCCGTCAGTAATTTCGGATCCCAATTCACAAGACGCTTGTCTTTATAAATCAGCCCTTGCTGATGCAAGGTAACAAATACTTTGAGAACAGCTTTAGACAGCCCCTCATCCATTGTGAAACGCTCTCGGCTCCAATCACATGAAGCACCCAAGCGACGAAGTTGTTGGGTAATCGTTGAGCCACTTTCTTCTTTCCACTGCCAGACGCGTTCAAGAAAAGCCTCTCGCCCCATATCTCGACGAGAGGGCTCACCTGCTTCAGCAAGTTGACGCTCCACCACCATTTGAGTTGCGATGCCTGCATGGTCAGTTCCGGGTTGCCATAGAACATCGCGTCCACGCATCCGTTCAAAACGACAAAGAATATCTTGAAGCGTATTATTTAGGGCATGCCCCATATGCAAGTTGCCGGTAACATTAGGCGGCGGAATAACAATCGTATAAGCATCGCCATCCACACGGCCCGCTTCAAAGCAACCCTGCTCTTCCCATTCAGCGTATAACCGCTTTTCTGTATCAGCGGATGAGGTATCAGACATTTACCGGACTCATTATCGGTCAAAGAATAATCGTATTCCCGTGGGTACTACAATCTTTTATAGTCTTCAATGGCTTATAGGGCTCAAGATGAGTTTTTCATTTTCTTTGACCAGACTTGTGCAACCGCATCATGCAAAGCGTCACGCTTTATCAGTTCAGTGGCAATCGGTTCCATGTTTTTATCTATCCAGTCTTGCAGTAAATCAGGCAATGCATCACGAATCAAAACTTCAAGAACAGACATTTGTGGACTTGCTGTTTCTTCATCTTGCAGTATTTGGTCAACAGCCCAAGCCTCATTATTTACTGTGATATTATCCTCAACAGCCTGCATGACTTTACCAGCCTCTCCCATATCCTTTTGAGTAGAGGTGTGGCGGTTATTCTTATCCCCAACCAGTATTTCAACAGCTCTTACAATATCTTCAAACTGCTTGTCGTCTCCAGGAATAGAGGGTGCAGGTGAAGATGAGCCTATTTTTGTGTCAGATGAAATATAGTCTGCGAGCTTCTGTGCTTCGTCTTCTGAATTTTTCTTTTCGTCGTCCATTGTTCGTTTGAGAAATACGACATTGAACGCAACATAAATTTATTAAAGCTTAATCAAATTATTGTTAGAGGCATAGTAAATTGATTAGTCAGCAAGCGATGTAGGAATAAGTTCAAGATTATCACCTGTTAATCTGCCAATAGCCGAAAGCAATTTATAGGCTGAAAGTATCTGGTCGCGCTCGGCCTGAACCTGCGCAACACGGGCATCAAGGAGCTCTTGCTCCGCATTTAACACATCCAAAGTTGTGCGTGTCCCAAGCTCACGCTCTTGCTGGACACCCTCAAGCGCGATTTTAGAGGCTAATATTTGACCATTAGATGCCTCAACACGGCCACCAGCAGCATTAAAATCAAACCAAGCAATAGTCACCAGTTTTTGAACCTGATTGGACGCTGCGTGAACATTATATTTTGAATTATTGGAAACATGCCGCGACGCATTAATTGCCGCAATAGATCGCCCGCCAGTAAAAACGGGCATCTTGACCTCAACCCCGAAATTCGTAACCTCTTCTTGTAAACCGACTTTCATACGTGTTGGATCATCCATAACTGAGTAATTCCCGAACAGACGCACTTGAGGCAGGCTTGCCGCTACCGTGCTGTAGGTCGCATATTTTGCTCCACGGGCAACTTCTTGCGCAGAACGTAAAATTGGGCTGTTCGATCTTGCAATAATCAAAGCCTGCTCAAGCAATTCAGGTAATTCCGGCAAATCTTCCGGAGGTATAAGCCTACCCGGTGGCTGTCCGATAACTTCTTGGTAAGTGGCTCTGGAAGCAGAAAGCGAAGCGTTTTGTAAAAGCAGATTTGATTGCGCAAGCTTAAGACGTGACTCGGATTGTGCCACATCGGTCCGCGTTACAATGCCGACCTCAAATTGATCTTTTACAGCTTGAAATTGTCTTTCTAAAACTTCGACATTCTTTTGACGAAGATTGGTCAAGGCCTGATCACGCAACACATCAAGAAATGCTTGTGCAGCATTCAACAGCACTGTCTGTTCTGTATTTTGCAGGCTAATTTTCTGGGCTGCGATATCGGCGCGCGCTTTCCGGAACTCATTAAAATTCTTACCACTGGTAAAAACATCCATACTGGCATTTACACCCCAGCCTTCACTGTCATGCTCTTCCATAAATGGTGGGACTTCATCATCTACAGCCGCGCCGTTGCAAATACCGTTTAAATCAATCAGACAATTGGTTTTCATGTCATTTGTTGAGCTACGCGCGTAAGCTTCAAATTGAGGTAAGCTTGCGCTTAAAGCAACAAATTGAGTTTGTCGGATAGCTTTATACTCTGAAGTTGCGGCCAATAATTGAGGGTTATTGCCCAAAGCAAGCGACATGGCTTCCTCAAAAGACTGGGTGAAACCGTCTCCGACCGTGATAAAAGTCAGAACAAATATTGTAAGAAGTCGTTTCATCAATGACATATGTATAACTTTTTGAGCTCTTTACGAACGTTCAAAAAGAAAACTGCTCTTCTTTCTCAAAGCCTAGCATTTTTGGTGCAGTTACATCTAACGCAGCATTTACGGAAAAACTGTCTCCATGACGTGAGATAATTATCCCTCTGCTGGCATTTTCATAAGTAGAAACACAAACAAGACGACCATTTTCGTCAAGCTGCTCAAGTAAACAGTGAGGGACTTCATCAACCATACCACCAATGAAAACTACGTTAAATGGCCCTTGTTTCGGCTGACCTGCTGAATGATCGCCTTCAACAACAACTGCATTGTCAATATTTTGATTTTGTAGAACTGTATTCGCACTTTCTACAAAGGCAGGGTCATTTTCAAGCGCAACAACCGTCCCGGCAAGAGACGCCAACACAGCGGTCGAATATCCAAGACCACACCCGATATCCAAAACCAAATCATCCGGCTGTATGTCTGCAAGTTCAACAAGCATAGACAAAACAAGCGGATTTAAAACTTCACGCCCACCAGATAATGGAATGTTTTTGTCCATATAAGCGAGATTTTTGTATTTCTCAGGAACATAGGCTTCGCGGGGGATGTTCTTAAGAACCCGACAAAGCTTGGTGTCACGAACGCCGCCGGGTAAAACCTGACACTCCACCATTGCTTCTCTGGCGACTTCAAAATCTATAATCTGCTCGATCATCTTAACCTCTAGATGGGATTCTTTGCTTATACGATTGTGTGCAATGGAAAACAAGAAATTAGCATTAAAACAATGAAAAGATTGTTTTGTTTTTCCGGCTTTGATATAGCATGCCTCATCTTTGTGTAATGGCCACGTGGCGGAGTGGTTACGCAGCGGCCTGCAAAGCCGTGTACCCCGGTTCGAGTCCGGGCGTGGCCTCCAAAGGAAAAAAAGATAAATTTAGCTTGGCGCAAGTGCCATGCTTTGATATATCGACCTATCCGGTAGGCTGATCCGCCTTAGCTCAGTTGGTAGAGCAAATGACTGTTAATCATTGGGTCGCTGGTTCGAGCCCAGCAGGCGGAGCCACCGGAGTGCATTCTTAAGTGTTTACACCACTTTAACTCTCATCCAATCCGTCTGCTCAAGCGTATGTTTCATAAACATATGGAGACTTTCACATGTCCAATTCCGTCATTTATTGGTTTCGTCAAGATTTACGCCTGGAAGATAATCCGGCTCTTTTACACGCGGCTCAATCAGGCAAAAGCGTGATACCTATTTTTATTTTTGACCCAGATGACAGGCCTATAGGCATGGCGGCTTCATGGTGGCGTGAGCAGAGCCTCACCAAACTTGGACAAGCTCTTAAAAAAATTGGCGCGACCTTGAATTTCTATGAGGGTCGCCCACTCGAGATTTTGCAAAAGTTAACCGGTTTTTATGGGGCCGATGAAATTGTTTGGAATCGACAATATGACGGCTACAGCGTAGCCAGAGACAAAGAAATCAAGCAGACACTCAGCGATAAAGGCATTCAATGCTCTAGTTTCAACGCTTCTTTATTGTTTGAGCCATGGTTAATCAAAAATAAATCCGGGTCACATTTTAAGGTCTTCTCCCCATTCTGGCGACAATGCATGGCTGAAAATGCACCTGAGTCCCCCTTTCCACGACCAACAAAACTACGTGGACATTCTGACACTGACCCGTTGCAAATTTCCTTACCCACAGCGCCTTTAAGCGATGATGCCGATTTAATCACGGAAGAATGGACACCGGGAGAAACCGGCGCCAATCGACAACTAGAAAAATTTATTGAAGAAGGTCTTGCGATTTATGCTGAGTTTAGAGATTTTCCCGACCGCCCCGCAACGTCCCGATTGTCGCCCTATCTGCGATGGGGAGAAATCAGCCCTCGCCAGATTTGGTCAAAAATTCAATTCGTGAAGTCTCATGAAAGTTTTTCAGAAAAAACAATCACTAAATTTTTGGCCGAAATCGGATGGCGTGAATTTTCATATCATCTTATTTTTCATGTACCTGAAATGGCGACACAAAACTTGCAATCCTCTTTTAATGATTTTCCGTGGGAGAGAAATGAGGAGGCACTTCAACAATGGAAAGAAGGTAAAACAGGTTATCCACTTGTTGATGCCGGTATGCGGGAATTACGCCGAACGGGTTATATGCACAATCGCGTCCGTATGATTACGGCAAGTTTCTTGATCAAGCATTTGATGATTGACTGGCGTGCCGGGGAAAAATACTTCTGGGATCGTCTCTTAGATGCCTGTCCGGCCAATAATATTGCCGGTTGGCAATGGGTCGCTGGTAGCGGCGCAGATGCCGCGCCTTTCTTCAGAATTTTTAATCCCATTATTCAGGGTGAAAAATTTGACCCGCAAGGGGCATATACCAAGCGGTTCATTCCAGAACTGGCGCATGTAGAACAAAAACATTTATTCTCCCCATGGAAAGCAAAATCAGATACTGTAGGAGTGGACTTTCAGGAAGGGGGCTATCCCGACCCGATCGTCGAACACGAATATGCTCGCAATCGTGCTTTGGATGCCTTTCAGCAAATTCGACGTTAGGAACAGACGCGTATCGGTAGATTGAATATTGATACGATTCTGTTGAAAGTATTTGGGTGAAAGAGTTACGAAGTGAAAATTGCAGTCATTGGTGCCGGCATATCTGGTAATTATGCCGCTTATAAACTTTCCAAAAATCATGACGTTACCGTTTATGAAAAACGTGAGCGACTTGGTGGGCATAGCGCAACGGTTGATGTTGACTATGACGGACAACAAATAGCCGTAGACACCGGCTTTATTGTCTATAATGAACTGAATTATCCCGGGCTAACCAGCCTGTTCGCAGAACTTGCAGTGGCAACCAGTTCAAGCAATATGAGTTTTGCCTTCAGCTCCGCTTTTGACAGAAAAAGCGGCGGTCTTGAGTGGTCAGGAAACTCAATGAACACCATTTTTGCCCAGCGAAGGAATTTACTTCGTCCCTCTTTCTGGATGATGCTGAAAGAGATTTTGCGATTTAATAAAATTGCCAACAATTGTGATTTAAGTGATAGCGCAAACGAAAGCCTCGGGAACTGGCTCAAGCGTCACAAATTTTCTGAAAATTTCAAGAATAACTATCTCATCCCCATGGGGGCTGCAATCTGGTCAACGCCAAGTAAAGCAATGAATGATTTTCCGGCAAAAGGGTTTTTGAATTTTTTCATTAATCATAAGCTGACACATCAAGACCGCCCTGAGTGGCGAACTGTTACAGGTGGTAGCCGGGAATATGTGAAAAAGCTCGTAGCCGCAACATCAGCTGATTTCAAAGTCAATTCTGAAGTGACCAAAGTGACCCGCCAGGACTCGAAAGTTCAGGTTTACAACAATCATGAGGCTACTTTTGAGACATTTGATGCAGTCATTTTTGCAGCTCACACCAACCAAACTCTCTCGCTGTTAGAAGATGCTGATGCCAGTGAAAGACAAATCTTGTCAGATATTAAATATCTTCCCAATCAAGTTTATTTGCACCGAGATCGGCGACTAATGCCAAAGCGTGAAAAAGTTTGGTCGGCATGGAATTATCTACATAATAAAGATGAAGAAAATAACATAATAGTAACAATTAGTTACTGGATGAACCGGCTGCAAAACATAAATAAAGAATACCCTCTTTTTGTTACACTCAATCCACCTGAACCTCCTGCATCTGATCTAACATTTGGATATTTTGAGTATGATCATCCTCAGTTCGACAGCATAGCTTTTAAGGCTCAGTCTAACCTTGCATCAATTCAAGGAACTTATAATACTTGGTTTTGCGGGGCATGGGCCGGTTTCGGTTTCCATGAAGATGGCTTGCAATCAGCACAAAAAATTGTCACAGATATTGAAAGTCGTGACCATATTGAGACGATAGCGAATGCTTCATAAAAACGAAAACAGCCATTCAAATTCTGCCATTTACCATGGCATTGTAAGACATGCTCGCTATGCGCCCAAAAAACACCGTTTTGCATATAAGGTTTTCTCATTACTGCTCGACATTGATGAGCTAGAGGCATTATCGAAAAAACTCAAACTATTCTCTTTAAACCGTTTCAATGTTTTTAGTTTTCGAACATCTGACCATGGTGCAAAAGACGGCTCCCCTTTGAGGCCTTTTATTGAAAACATTTTAGATAAAGAAAATATTGGGGCACCTGATCAAATATTGGTGATGTGCTACCCACGCATCTTTGGATATGTGTTCAACCCAATCACGGTTTATTACTGCCTAAAAAACAATAAAATTTCGGTTATGATTTATGAGGTCAACAATACATTCGGCGAGGATCACATCTATGTCGTTCCCCAAACCGATAGCGACCTCCCTGCAAAACATAACCGCAGGAAGGAACTGCACGTCTCACCATTTATATCTATGGATGCGGAATATTCATTCACAACAGATATTCCGAATGATGAACTAAAAGTAATTATCAGAGAAAAAAGCAATGGCGCACCGCTCTTATTGGCAAGTTTTATCGGTCACCGCGCATTCTTGAGCGACAAGGAACTGCTTAAAGCCTTTTTCAGATACCCGTTGATGACACTTAAAATTGTCATCGGGATACATTATGAAGCCTTGAGACTTATCCTAAAAGGTGTAATCTATGTAAAACGTCCGTCGAAAGAGTCGTCAAGAATTACATATACATAAAAGAAAAAAACTATGCACCCCTTATCAGATACCACGAACTTAATGCCCTCAAAGAGCACTAAAGTTTTTACAAACCTTATAGATTATCTATTAAAAAATATCCGTCATGGCACAATAGAATTGCATTGGCCGGATGGCAAAACAGAGACTTATAGGGGTAAAGAAAACTTACACCTCAAAGGGGTTTTGATTGTCCATGATTGGGCTTTATTAAAACAGGTTGTAAGCGGCGGAGCTATTGGCTTTGGAGAAGGTTATTTAAATAAACGCTGGTCATCACCTCATATTTCAATCTTGTTAGAAGTTTTAACCTTAAACCTTGATGAAATTAACAAGCACATAGGTAAAAATAAATTTATAAAACTCATAACACGGTTATCCCATATTATGAGGCCGAACTCTCGATCCGGTTCAAAGAAAAACATCTATGAACATTATGATTTAGGGAATAATTTTTATGAAAAATGGCTTGACCCCAGCATGACATACTCATCGGCCATATTTAAAAACAAGAATAACTCGCTGGAATCTGCGCAACTTGAAAAATATAAATCTTTGGCGCAATCAATAGATTTGAAAAAAGAGCATCATGTCCTTGAAATTGGTTGTGGTTGGGGCGGATTTGCAGAATATGCTGCCACCCATATCGGATGTCGTGTAACCGGGCTAACAATTAGTCAAGCTCAGTATGACTATGCCTCTGCGCGCATGGAAAAAAAAGGTCTAACGGATAAGGTCACCATAAAATTACAAGATTACCGGGATGTTCAGGGTGATTTTGATAGAATTGCCTCCATTGAGATGTTTGAGGCTGTGGGCGAGAAATATTGGCCAACTTTTTTTAATAAAGTCTCCAATATTCTTAAACCCGGTGGGAAAGCTGGGCTTCAAATCATTACAATTGATGATGATAAATTCAATACCTACCGAAAAAACACTGATTTTATTCAAAAATACATTTTCCCGGGCGGCATGCTACCTTCAAAAGTCGTATTAAAAGACGAATTTGATAAGGCTCATCTCAAACTTCATGAAACTGTAGATTTCCGCCTGGATTATGCTGAGACTCTTGCGCGTTGGCGGGACAGGTTTAATGAACAATGGTATGAGATCAAGCCTATGGGCTTTGATGAGCGCTTTAAGCAAATGTGGGAGTATTATCTAGCCTATTGTGAAGCAGGCTTCAAAACCGGCACAATTGACGTCTCGCAATTTTACTTACATAAAAGTCAGAACTAATCCATTAATACATCTTCAACGTATAAGAGGTACACAACAAAGCCGGCACATTTCAATTGCGGCTCCAGGAGGTGTATATGTCTACCGCGGAGTCTTTAAATACCGATTTTCGTTTGGAAAATTTTTTCGTAGGAGACTTCGTCTCCGATGGCATCATTGCCAAACCTAACGGACAATTAATCAGACGTTTTAAAGTCGAAGGTCATGCTAGTTTCAAAAAAGGGACGCTGACTCTCAACGAAAACTTCACCTATGATGATGGTGAGGTTGATAACCGGATTTGGCAAATTTTGTGTCTCCCGGACGGGTCTTATGAAGGTTACACCACTGATCTTGTCGGCCCGCCGCCACGAAATCACCCCATTGAAAACCTATTTAGTTGGTCATATCGCCTCAAATTACCGGTTAAAAATGTACCGGTTACGTTACGCTTTACAGATATGATGCATTTTCAAAACAATGCCATTAGCAACATGGCAACAATCAGCAAATTCGGCTTACCTGTATTAAAAATATTCCAAACCTTCAATAAAGTTTAATTACCTAGAGAGTAGCCGCACATAAAGTTGGCGCGGTAAAAAGGTAAGTAACCTGAGCCAGAACGTAAACCTTTTTGGAAAGGTTATGCGGGTACGGTTTTTTTCAAGCCCGTCTACCATAGCAGTAGCAGCCTTTGTAACATCCATCAAAGCTGGCATATGAAACGTGTTTTTTTGTGTCGCGGGCGTGTCAATAAAGCCCGGAGCAACCATATTCACGCTTAAACCATGCTTTGCAAGATCTACAGCCATGGCCTCTCCCATATTGAGAAGAGCAGCTTTTGTAGCTCCGTAAGCGGCAGAAGTCGGTAGACCGTTATAACCTGCCACTGAAGAGACCAGCACAATTTGCCCCTTTTCACGGCCAATCATAAACGGATATGCTGCTGCAACCATATTAACTGTGCCGGTTAAATTCACATCAAAGCTATCATCAAAAACAGACACATCAAATTCAGGAAAACGTGTCGGCAAATAAATGCCTGCATTGGCAATAATCATAGCCAATGAGCCAAACTCAGCTTCTATTTCTTGAGCCGTTTTTGACATCCCGTCTCTGTCAGTTACATCACAGGCAAAAGCCTTAATGTTGCTGTGAAGCGCGGCAATCTTGTCGAGTTTTTTACTGCTACGCGCAGAAATAGCGACTTCCCACCCCCTGTCAGCCATTTCAAGGGCCACTGCGGCACCTATCCCTGAACTTGCACCTGTTATCCAAACAATACCGTCAGAGGGCCGCATGGCTGATAATTTTCGATTACTCAAACGGGTTATCCTTCAACAAAATATCTGAGGCGTAATGCCATTTCTTTTTTGGTGGAATTTTTTCACTGCTACAGATTTCATATATAGCATCGCGCTTTTTTCTGAAGGCGCCACCAACCCATGCGCCTTGGCGGGTATAATAGGCATCTCCCTTGGCGAAACTATAGGTGAGAACATCCTTCATCTCTCCTAAAACATTAAGCTGTTTTAGCCCTAAATAAGAAGTTTCTACTTCAATAGGGTCACCATTTTGATGATTGACGAGTTCATTCTTGGTAAGCGACTCGGGATTCCAGAAAGTGGCCGGCATTAAAGCTTTATTGATTACACCACTAAACTTACTGCCTTCAATAACAAGCCCCTCGTCTCGCAGAATACCTTTAGCAAACCGTCTTTTATTCTGTTCTTTGGTCTCTGTAATAAACGCCACCAAGCGTCCATTTTCCCAGTATTCAACTGCATCATGGCGGAAATCGGCAACTTTCACAAAGCCAAGTTTCACAATTATTTCAAAATGAGTTTTGACCACAAGGTTGTCTCCATCGGGAAAAAACTCCATATGATGGAAACCGACTGCACGGCCTTTGTATTTAATCAGAAATGATTTAGTACCCTCCTGCGGCACGGCAGATCGCCAATTCTGCGCAGGATACTCAAAGCTATTATTAACCCCATCTGTATATGCAGGTGTTGTTATGAGGAATTGAGTAAAAGCAATAGCAAGGATGCTAGGATATAAAATCCTTAAGAACACGGCCAAACCTGTCTTTGAATTTTAACGAGCCGGTTGTGACAGCCAGACAAAGGCAGACATCATCACCTACGGCCTTAGGACGGTGTTCAACCTTGCCATCGGCTATAGCGAGGTCACCACGGCTATAAACCTCACCGCCATCAATAAAGGCACCTCTGAGAACAAGAGTGGCCTCTATGCCTTCATGCGCGTGACGTGGGGCAGATTTACCGGGCTGAATTTTTAGGAGACGAATGTCGCTCGTGGCTTCTTCAGCTTTAATTTTTGATGATTTTACACCCGGATAGGAAAAAGACCACTTTAGCCCGTCAACATCAGAAGATAATGCCCGGCGAAGTGGTAATGGCAAATCCATATCTGAACAGGGAAGAATGTCATTAACGGGTTCAGGTTCCAAAGCAATTAATTCGATGACAGTTTCATCGTCAATTGCGTCCATTAGTGTTTGCACACTGTCTTCAGACATACCTACCGGCTCGACGCTATCTACAATTGACGCGTTTAAGCTATCCGCAAACACAAGTTTTTTGCGTGCTTCAGGCTCAAGTGTTAAATAACTTGCAACAAGAATACTCATAGGCGTGTCCAGCGTGCCTGCTGAGTATTGAAGTAATAATGTATCTATGTCTGCTGACATTAATTAAACCTAGGTTAAGTACATGTTTCAATTCGTTATCATTAATACGATATATATTTCATTTTGGTTCACAGACAAACTTAAAAGATGACCTCTTGCGTGTTTATTGCAGTCCGATTAAGTAAAAAAGGGTGAAGGAGACCAAAAAATGACCATCCGGGACAATATGATCGACGCAATTGGCAACACACCACTGATTAAACTTAAAAAAGCTTCAGAACTTACGGGATGCAACATCTTGGGAAAAGCTGAATTTATGAATCCCGGCCAATCCGTCAAAGACCGCGCAGCCTTGCAAATCATCCGCGATGCCGAAGCAAAAGGGCAGTTAAAACCGGGAGGAACAATTGTAGAAGGGACTGCAGGTAATACCGGTATAGGTATAGCTCTGGTCGCAAATGCACTAGGATATAAATCCGTTATCGTTATTCCTGAAACCCAAAGTCAGGAAAAGAAAGATATGCTACGTTTATGTGGAGCGGAGCTGATTGAAGTCCCTGCCGTCCCCTACAGGGACGAAAATAATTACGTCAAATATTCCGGTCGGCTGGCAGAGAAACTTGGCTCAGAGAGCGAGAATGGCGCAGTATGGGCCAACCAATTCGACAATACTGCCAATCGGGACGCTCATATCATGACAACCGGCCCGGAAGTTTGGTCTCAAACCGATGGAAAAGTTGATGGTTTTACCTGTGCCATAGGTACCGGCGGCACATTAGCCGGAACCGGCATGTATCTGAAAGAAAAAAACAGGGATATACAAATCGCAGCGGCGGACCCAATGGGTGCGGCGATGTATCACTGGTACAAACACGGCGAATTAAAATCTGAGGGCACTTCAATCACCGAAGGCATCGGTCAAGGGCGTGTAACAGCAAACCTTGTAGATGCCCCAATTGATGATGCCTATCAAATTTCAGATGAAGAGGCATTACCAATTGTATTTGATTTATTGAAACATGAGGGCTTATGCCTTGGAGGTTCAAGCGGCATTAATATTGCCGGCGCAATGAGAATGGCTGAAATTTTAGGCCCTGGCCATACGATTGTGACTATCCTGTGCGATTACGGCACACGTTATCAAAGTAAACTTTTCAATTCTGCATTTTTAAAAGAAAAAAATCTCCCCTGCCCTGAATGGCTGTAAGTGATTAAGTTTTAGAGAGTGGCTTTTGTAAATGGCGCGTGAAGATAGAATTACTGCAGATGTAACCATGTTAGAGATGCTTGCGCCGCCCAGGTTAAACCTATCTTGGCCTATCCAAGGTCTTTCCTTCATTGAAATTCCAGAACCCGAAATAGGTCAATATCGCACTCTCTATCATGCTGTGGGGGATCATCATTTTTGGGTAAACAGAAAGCGATTAACGGATGGGCAGTTAAGCGCTCTTCTCTATCATCCTGAAAATTATGTCACCCAACTTTGGAAAGGTGACGAATGCATCGGCTTTACCGAATATCACGCAAGACATTTTCCACAAATGGAAATTGTTTTTGTCGGGCTTGTAGCATCTGAAATTGGAAAAGGTCTTGGGCGCGCAATGCTGTCGCATACACTACAAAAAATATGGCACCGCAATCCCACTCGCGTGATCATCGAAACCAATACATTAGATCACTCGTCCGCTTTGCCGCTATACCAAAAAATCGGTTTTAGACCTTATAAACGCAAAAGAGTGTCGATTAAAAACACGCGTTAAGGCGCAAGAAATCTAATCACCAATTATCTGACTCAGGAAAAGCTTAGTCCGATTATTCTGCGGATTATCAAAAAATGATGTTGGCGTATTTTCTTCAATAATTTCACCTTCATCCATAAAAATCACACGATCAGCAACCCGCCGAGCAAACCCCATTTCATGCGTGACGCATAACATAGTCATGCCCTGCTCGGCCAAATCCACCATCACCTCAAGCACTTCTTTAATCATCTCAGGGTCTAGCGCAGAGGTCGGTTCGTCAAACAACATGATGCGCGGTTGCATACAAAGTGACCTGGCAATTGCTACGCGCTGTTGCTGCCCACCAGAAAGCTGGCCGGGATATTTATCTGCTTGATCAGGAATGCGAACACGCTCCAAATATTGCAAAGCAAGCGCTTCAGCTTCGGGACGAGGTACACCCTTCACCCATACAGGTGCAAGTATACAATTCTCCAAGACAGTCATGTGTGGGAATAAATTAAACTGCTGGAATACCATGCCAACTTCAGAACGGATATGGTCAATATTTTTGACCCTATCATCCAAGGGTATGCCATCAACAATAATATCCCCCCCATCATGGCTTTCTAGATGATTAATACATCTGATTAATGTTGATTTACCCGAGCCGGAAGGACCGCAAATAACTATCTTTTCCCCAGCCGCCACAGATAAGTTAATATTTTTGAGAACATGAAAGTCTCCAAAATATTTATCCAGTTGGTTGATTACAATTATATGTTTTTCACTCATTTATTTTCTCCTGTGACTGAAAAACGCCGTTCAACCGATTTAGAATAATATGACATGGCAAAGCAAAAGACCCAAAAGACAAGCCCTGCAAACACAAAGCCTGTAATTGGAACTTGAGGGGATGTCCAGTTCGGGTCTGTAAAATGAAAACTTATAATACCAAGCAAATCGAAAATGCCGACAATCATCACAAGCGTGGTATCCTTAAACAAACCGATAAACGTGTTAACGATTCCCGGAATTGAAATCACCAATGCCTGTGGCAATATAATCAACCGCATGGATTTCCAGTATGACAGGCCAATAGACTTACCGGCCTCATATTGCCCTTTTGGTATCGCCTGAAGTCCACCTCTAATAACCTCTGCCATATAAGCTGAAGCAAACAAGGATACCCCTATCAGGCATCTCAGCAGGGCATCAAAATTCATTCCCTCAGGCAAAAATAGAGGCAACATAACACTTGCCATAAACAAAACAGTAATAAGCGGGACGCCGCGCCAAAATTCAATAAACACGACAGACATCATACGAATAATGGGCAGTTCTGAGCGTCTTCCAAGCGCCAATAAAATTCCAAGAGGTAAGGAAACAACAATTCCGGTAACCGCAATCACCAATGTCACCAATAAACCGCCCCATTGATTTGTTTCCACATAACTCAACCCCAAAAGGCCACCGGATAAGAGAATAAAAGTCAGCACCGGATAAGCAGTCAGCATCAGCACTGCAAGTTGTTTTTTGAAACTTATACACCCGGTCATTAATAACCCCAACCCAAGAGCGCCGAGTGCAAAAACAATATTAACCCGCCACTGCTCTCCTGCAGGATAATTGCCGTAAATAAATTGATTAAGTTTTGCGGTAACAAACGGCCAACATGCCCCATGGGGATTTGCTATACAGCTGGCTTTATCAGCGCCAAGGAAACTTGCATTTATGAATGCCCACGACGCCACACCATCAATGGTGACATAAATCAGCCAAAGACTAACCAAGCTAAGTAAAGTATTCATGCGCGTTGCAAAAAGATTTTTGCGTGACCATTTTATTATCTGCTGCATCTATTTCTCCACCAGAGCGACACGAGCATTGTAAGTATTCATCAAAAATGAAGTGAGCAGACTCAAGAAGAGATAAATACTCATCGTGATAAAAATAATTTCAACTGCCTGACCGGTTTGGTTAAGGGCCGTTCCGGCAAAAACTGAAACCAACTCAGGGTAAGCAATTGCAGCCGCCAAAGAGGAGTTTTTAGTCAGGTTTAGATATTGGCTAGTCAGAGGCGGAATAATAACCCGCATGGCCTGGGGAATGATGACTTTATTCATAGAAACTGATGTGGGTAGTCCAAGAGCTTTAGCCGCTTCGAACTGCCCTTTAGAGACCGACAAAACCCCCGCCCTAACAATCTCGGCGATAAAAGATGCTGTATACAGCGACAGTGCGACAAGTAAGGCAACGAATTCCGGCGTAAAGCTTAACCCCCCACGAAAATTGAAACCTTTCAATGCAGGAAGGTCAGCCTCAAAAGGAACACCCCATAGGCTTAGATATCCACCAAGACAAATCACACCGATAAGGATGTAATTTCTCGCATAGGCTTTATTGTGCCCGGTAAGTTCTCTCATTTTTCGTGCTTTATGAGCTACATAAAACCACCCTGCCCCAAACAAACCAAGCACCCATAGTAAATATCCCCCGCCCGGAAGAGTGGTGAACCATGGAAGATATAACCCTCGATTATTGAGGAAAAAAACTTCCCATAGGCTAAAGCTTTTTTTGGGATGGGGGAGTAATTCAATAAGCAACACATACCAGAAAAGAATTTGAATTAATAAAGGCAGGTTTCTGAATATCTCAACATAAATAAAAGCCAGTTTAGAGACCAACCAGTTATCGGATAAGCGCGCAAGACCAACCATAAAACCAATAACAGTAGCGAGTAAAATCCCCAAAACAGAAACAATCGCTGTGTTTAAAAGCCCGACAAGCAAAAGACGCAGATAACTTGATGTCTCATCATAGGCAATGAGCTTTTGGTTGATATCAAAGCCGGTATTGTTATCAAGAAAGCCAAAACCTGTTGCCACATTTTGGCGCGCCAGATTGGCGACAGTATTATCAATAAGCCACCAGACCAGCCCAATAAAGGCTGAAACCATCAGTATCTGGACAATTAGGTTACGACCGTTCTGGCTTGACCATAATGAAGATATTGTTTTCATATTATCTGATAGGTGGTGCGAATTGGAGGCCGCCTTGCGTCCATAATGCATTCAACCCGCGTTCAATTTTCAATTCAGAGCCTGCACCAAGATTACGGTCAAAACTCTCACCGTAATTTCCAACTTTAAGGATAACGCGTGTCGCCCAGTCATTATCTAGACCAAGGCTTTCTCCAAATGACCCTTCAACACCCAACAAGCGTCGAATTGACGGGTTAGGACTTGCCTTCATACTGTCGATATTTTGTGAATTAACGCCAAGCTCTTCAGCATTCAGCATGGCGTAATGCACCCAGCGTACAATGTCTGCCCAAACATCATCCCCCTGACGCACAGCAGGAGATAGCGGCTCTTTAGAGATGACTTCATTCAAGACAATATGAGCATCAGGATCAACCAGACGTTGTCGCTGCGCGTAAAGACCGGATTGATCCGTCGTGTAGGCGTCACACCGGCCGGCATCATAAGCGGCCACTGCTTCTTCAGATTTTTCGAATGAACTGATATCATACTCCATACCATTGCTTCGGAAATAATCGGCAACATTAAGCTCTGTTGTTGTTCCTGCATTGGCACAAATAGAGGCACCATCAAGTTCGCGGACACTTGTAACGCCGATATCTTTTTTCACAATAAAGCCTTGCCCGTCATAATAATTTGCGCCGATAAATTGAATGCCAAGCGCCGTATCTCGGTGCATAGTCCAAGTCGTGTTTCGTGCTAGCAAATCAATTTCACCTGATTGAAGCGCAGTAAATCTGACTTTTGCAGATAGAGGGACGAATTTTATCGCGTCGGCATCACCCAATACTGCCACTGCTACAGCCCGACAAAAGTCAGCATCAATTCCATGCCATCTGCCTTTGTCATCAGGTGCAGAAAAGCCGGGCAAACCTTGTGTAACGCCACAAGTAAGTACATTACGTTTTTTAATAAGTTCGAGTGTACCCTCTGCTTTTGCAGGCATGACGTTTGACAGTGCAGGAAACAATAAAAATGTTACAATTGTAAATAATAATCCTGCTTTCGAAAATTCAATGGTTGGCCACTTTAAAAAATTCATGATCTTCTTCTTTCTCAAAATCGAAGCTAATTGTAGAGTAATAAATTCTAACATCAATGAACACGCAAAACATAGCCACAAAGCCCAGTATTTGAGGTTTCAATTGAGATTTATAAAAGTTTT